>SAMEA3663025__coassemble_560_pt1 | contig 24109 bp, 20 predicted proteins | sample SAMEA3663025__metabat2_high_PE_004 | metagenome-assembled genome bin SAMEA3663025 (sample SAMEA3663025) | pig gut metagenome | biome: pig gut; feature: pig-associated habitat; material: faeces | place: France | collected 2012
ATGCTCCGATTTCAAAGTAGGGGCAAAGATCAAACAAAAGCATTTGGGACACTCGGTGTGAAATGTGTTACCCACTCGCCTCTCGGCTTCCGGCCGTCACCTCTTTTGAGACCATCACATATCCCGCCTCCCTTCGAGAGAGAAGATGAGGATTAGTCTCTGAGGCCGACATCGAAATAGACTCCGGTGGGCTAAGACGGCAGAGGATATGACATAAAGAAATTAAGGTGAACATAGCATAAGGGCTCCACCTCTTCCCATTCCGAACAGAGAAGTTAAACCTTATCACGCCTATGGTACTGCGAAAGCGGGAGAGTAGGTAATCGCCACCTTGCAGAGAGGCTTAGCGCTAATGCGCCAAGCCTCTCATCTTTTTTGACCCTCTCCCGCCCTCTCTCCCGGAGCGTTCCTAACGTTCATAACGTTCCTGACGTTCTTAACGTTCCTAACGTTCTTGACGTTCTTGACGTTACTGACATTCCTGACGTTCTTGACGCTTTGTCGCATCTATTTGGCTCATAATCGCTGTTTTTTTTATATTCCTATTACATTTCTATTGAATTAATATATTTTAACACGGGTGGGGTAAAATTCAGCCCTTTATTTTGTATCTTTGTGAGCTTTTCTAAATAAAACAACTCTTTTAATAATAGATCAACAGATAAAATTTTTAGTCAGGTCGAATATGAAACGTTTATGCAGATTTATTTGTCTTGCATTCTCCTTAATCTTTGCTCTCTCGGTTTCCGCTGAGGAGCACCATTCCGTTTCTATATTCTTCCATCAAAGCAAAATTAATCTCGATTCCAATTTCAAGAGCAACCGCAGTTTTATCGATGAGTTTAGGCAATCGCACCTTCGCAGGGATTCGATCTATCATCTGAACCGTGCTGAAGTTGTCGGCGCCGCCTCCCCCGAGGGTTCCATAACTTTCAATAGATGGCTCTCTGAGCAACGTGCCAATACACTCTTCCAATATATTCGACGTTATGACGATTTACCCGATTCGCTCCTTTCTTTCACTTTTAAGGGTCGTGATTGGGAGGGACTCCTCGCAAGAGTTGAGATTGACCCAAATGTCCCCTATCAGCAGGAGGTCATCGCTTTGGTCAAGGATATTGTAGCCACCAATGGTGAGTGCGTAAATGGACGCGATCCGCTGCTGCGCCTTAAGAAGTTGCGCGGCGGCGAACCATATCGTTACCTGTATAAGAATATCTTCCCTGACCTTCGTTATTCTTATCTTCACCTTTGGTATGATCGCCGTCTGAACCCTAATCTCCTCCCTTATACTGATTATACCTCTTCGCTATATATGCCCCCTTCAAATCCGGTTGCTCCGGAGTTTATCCCGGTGCCGGCTGCAAGAGTGCAGAAACCTTTCTATATGGCTGTCCGCACCAATATGCTCTATGATGCTCTTATTGTGCCGAATATAGGGTTGGAGTTCTATCTCGGTGGGCACATGTCGATCGGTGCCAACTGGATGTATAGCTGGTGGAAGAGTGATCGCGCTCACTGGTATTGGCGAACTTACGGCGGCGACCTCAACCTCCGCTATTATTTCGCCAATAAAGAGCCCGGTTATACCCCTTTCAAAGGTCATCATGTTGGTCTCTATGGCCAGGTGCTTACATACGACGTCGAATTGGGTGGCAAGGGCTATATCGGCGGCCGTCCCGGCGGTTCGATGTGGGATAAGTGCCATTGGGGCATCGGCGTGGAGTATGGTTATTCGTTACCTATCCATCGTCGTCTCAACCTCGATTTTACCCTTGGCCTCGGTTATCTCACCGGTGAGTTCTGGGAGTACAAACCGATCGATCAGTGCTACGTATGGCAAGCTACAAAGCGTCTGCACTGGTGGGGTCCCACTAAGTTAGAGGTGTCGCTCGTCTGGCTTATCGGTCGCGGCAATGTTACTAAGAAAGGAGGTGGCAGATGAGATCGCTTGTAAAATTCCTCCCCTCCGTTGTCGTTACACTCCTCGCCCTTTTTGCTACAGGGTGTAATCATAAGGAACTCTGCTATCAGCACCCCCACGTCGGCGAGATCCGCGTAGAGTTCGACTGGCGGTATGCCCCCGAGGCTACCCCCCAAGGTATGGTGGTGTTCTTCTATCCTCTCGATGGCGAGTCTAAGGGCCAGTATATCCGATATGATTTTGTCGGTAGAGAGGGTGGTAAGGTTAATCTCCGTGCCGGTAATTATCTTATGCTTTGCTATAACAATGATTCGGAGATCGTGCAGAGCATGAATATCACCGATTATTATACCCATACTCTCTACACTCGCGAGGGTAACGTCTTGGAACCGATCTATGGTAATGGTGCCAACTATTCTCCTCGCGGTGAGACTGATCCGGAGAAGGTGGTGATTTGTCCCGATAAGATGTATGGTTGCACAGCCACAGAGGTGACTGTCGATGATGAGGGTGTAAGGTATCGTTGCGAATATCCTGACGGACGTAGTGAACCGATCAAAGTGCCGATCTCGATCAACCAGGTAATTACACTCTATCCACGCGATCTAACTTGTAATTATACCTACGAGATTCGTAATGTCTCGAACTTGAAACATGTTTCTCAGATGTGTGCTTCACTCTCCGGTATGTCGGGCACGTTGACCATCGCCGATAATGTTCTCGGCATCGAATCGGTTACCCTCCCCTTTGAGGCGCACAAGGGTGATGAGAAGACCATCGTCGGTAAGTTTATCACCTTTGGACGTAATCCCGACTTCGGGATCCCCAACCGCATGAACCTTTATGTGGTGATGGATGATGGTAATAAGTTCGTCTATGGTTCGTCATCGGATAAATGGGACGTCACCTCGCAAGTCATCAATGCCCCCGACAAACGGAACGTCCACATAATCATCGACGGCTTGGACCTCCCCCAACCAATCGAGAATGGCAGTGGTTTCGCACCAGATGTCGATGATTGGAACGATGTCAACGTCGATATCTCCTTCTGATGCAAATGAAGTCGAAACCTCTCGGGGATGAAAAGATAAAAATTTTTCCTCTACCCCGAAAAAATAGACAAAGCGGCTATTTTCGACAACGGATGCTGAAGAAAAAAACAAACAAAGAAGATAACTTAAAGTAAGAAATTGCTTTAAAATCTATTTATACTAACTTTTTTAAAAATTTATTCTTATGAAAAAAATTCTTATTGGAGCGATTGGACTGCTTGCATTGGCATCCTGCTCACAAAACGAGACTCTCGAAGTCAACAACGACGGCAACGAGATCCTCTTCGGAGTTTCTTCTGAAAATGCCAGCCGTGCCGCTGCAGGTGAAATCTTCTCTTCTACTGTAAATCCCGCAGACTTTACTGTCTACGCTTCTTACAACAATGCTAACTTCTTCCCCGCTGCCGGCATAAAAGTAAAGCAAGATACTGGTGATAACTCAAAGTGGGTTACAGATGGTAAGACTTACTATTGGCCCAAAGAAGGTGCTATCAACTTCTTCGCTGTAAGAAATGGTGGCACTCCCACTTGGAATGCAGAAACCGGTGGTTCTTTGACTTCTTCTTATACTGTACCTGATAATGTAGCTAATCAAGCGGATTTCATCTACGCTTATGCTTCTTCTGCGAAGACTGCACAAAAAGTTCCTTTGACTTTCAAACATGCTCTCTCTCAGGTTGTGTTTAAAGCAAAGAACACTAACACTAATATCGAAGTTAAAATCGATGAAGTACAGGTTTGCAAACTTCAAAATGCGGGTACTTTTACCCTCCCCAATACAACTGTAGAAACAGTATGGTCAGGTAAATCAGGCAACACTTCTTATAAGGTTTCTTTTGACAAGACTACTGTTACTTCCGGAGGTGTTAATCTTACCGATGGTGTTGTAGCAAAGACTCTTCTTCTCCTTCCTCAGGAAGTGGAGGCTGCAACTCCTGCAAAAGCTAAAGCTACTTTCGATTCTGCTGAAGCTGATGGTTTCTATTTCCTCGTAAAACTCTCTTACAAGGATACAGAGAATAATGCATATCTCTGGGGTTCTGCGACTGAAACCGCTTATGTTGCTCTTCCTGCTGCTATTAAGTGGGAAGAAGGTAAGAAATACATCTATACATTCCTCTTCGATAACGGTCACAATGGTGGTTACAATCCCGGCACACCAGACCCTGTTCTCTTCCCTATCACATTCTCTGTTAGTGTTGAAGACTTTAAGGATGTTGAGAAAGACGTTAATCTCAATGCTGAGTCTCAGAATCTAAAGTAATTTAGTGAGATATATTCTTTAGGGAAATAAATTATTTCTCAATCCCGTCCCTCCGGGGACGATATATAGGGCGTGAGGGGTTGAATGTCCCCTCACGTTCACCAAAATACCCCACGCCGAGTCCATAAAAATAAACATCCTGAATAAATAAAAAGATCCTTGCTAAAGACACTCATCATTCCTACTGTTAGATCCTTGCTAAGGACACTCATCATTTCTACTGTGTCAAGCAGTTTGGCTGCTTGACAAAAGCACTGCTATTAGAAAATTCTTGAAAATTGTTAAAAATTTTCACGGCTTTTTTTGGCTTTTTCGAGTTTTTTGTGCAATTTTGCGGTCTATGGATTCTTTCTATCTATGGAATCCGATAATCTATGGAAACTGACTATTCTAACATCATCCAGCAACGAGCCAACCATGTCTTTGAAGTGATGGCTCCACGAGTTTCAGCAGAAGATCTTGCCAGGATCAAGGATGCCTTCGAACTCGCCCGCGAGGCGCATGCTCCGCAATTCCGTAAGTCGGGCGAACCATACATCCTCCATCCTGTCGCGGTCGCGACTATCGCCGCCGAAGAACTGATGCTCGAGGCAAACCCCGTTATTGCCGCCTTCCTGCATGATGTGGTCGAAGATACCAGTTACACCATAGAAGATATCCGCAAACGTTTTGGCGATGATGTCGCTTTCCTCGTGCGTGTGGTCACCAAGCAGAAGAAGTCTAAATATGAGGCCTCAAAGCAAATCGACAATTACCGCCAAATGCTCAATAGCCTCCAGTATGACGTCCGAGCCCTCCTCGTAAAACTCGCCGACCGACTCCACAATATGCGTACCCTCTCCTCCATGCGCGCCGACAAACAAATGAAGATCGCCGGCGAAACCGACTACTTCTACGCCCCTCTCGCCAACCGCCTCGGCCTTTACGATGTCAAAACGGAACTCGAAAACCTCAGTTTCCGTTTCCGTTGCCCTCACGAATTTGCCGAACTTGAAAACTATATCAACCAAGACCGTGAAGCACAATTAGACCGCCTCACCATCTTCGCCAACGAAATCAAAGATACACTCGCCGCCGCCGGCTTTACCGTCGATGTTGCCGTGCACTATCGCCGCCCTTACAGCATCTGGCGCAAAATGCACAAATATGGCGACGACTTCAACCACCTCAAATATCGTCACTTCACTGAAATTGTGTTCGAAGCCCCGGAAGGTATCTCCGAAAAGGACATGGCACTCCGCGTATACTCCGTGCTCACCGACCGATTCCGCGAAAAACCGGGTGGAATCTCCAACTATATCGATACACCCAAAGAGAATGGTTACCAGAGTTTCCACGTAAAACTCCTCGCCGACTTCGGCCGCTGGCAAGAGGTTCATATCAGTTCCCGACGTATGGTGCGAGACTCCAAACTGGGTTGTGTCGCCGACCGCTCGGAAGACAACCTCACCCTCTGGATAGAGAAATTCCGCAATATCCTTCGCGATATCGCCCGCCATTCACAAGATGGCACCACATTCATCGACAGCGTTGTCGAATCCTTCTACAACGATGACATCATGACCTTCACCCCCAAAGGACGTGAAGTAGTGCTGCCACAACGTGCCACCGTCCTCGACTTCGCCTACGAAGTACACTCCACACTCGGGCATCGAGCCAAATATGCCCGCGTCAACGGGTTCCTCTCTTCAATCAAGGCCCCCCTCCGTCGCGGCGACGTGGTCGAAATATTTACCGACCTTGACAGCCATCCTACTCCCGACTGGCTCGATACCGTCGTTACTTACAAGGCTCGAAAGGCTATCCGCCTTTACCTCGAACAGCAGAAGAAACCTACCTACAATCGTTGCGAATCCTGCAAACCGATTCCCGGTGAAGAGGTGATCGGATTCCGCGAAGAGGATGGCTCCATCACCCTCCATAAACGAGACTGCCCCAAAGCGATCCGTTATGCATCACAGTTTGGCGACAGCATCGTCTCCGTAGATTTCACTCCCGACGATACACTCTATCCTGTCACCATCGTTGTCAAGGCTATCGACCGTAGCCATCTCCTCGTCGACCTCATCGACTGCATCTCCAATGACCTCCATCTCGCCATCGGAAGCATCAACACCGAGACTGTCGACTCAATCGCTACACTCAGACTATCATTTGCCGTTCACTCCTACGACGAACTGCAAACCATCATATCTCACATCTCAGCTATCTCAGCTGTAGATGAAGTGAAAAGAATTTCATAATTCAAAAAAATTATTTAGATTAAGTTGAGTGTGCTATCGAGAGTGATTCTTGGGGCACACTCCATTTATTGCGCACAAAAATTTGCTCAATGGATAAAAATCAGGCAATTTTGTATGCTTTTTTATCAATTCGGTACTTTTTTCGGTCATTTGTCACTAATTTTGCTCCGGTCAATCGAAAAATTGTCAATCAAAAGATTTTTCTAAAACATAAAATTTACTAACTATGAACAGAAAATTTATTTCGTTTTTCAGTTTCGTTGTAATGATTTGCCTCTCAGTGGCAATGGTATCGTGTGGTGATGACAATGATGATCCCAAGGATCCCTCTGATCCCGGTCAGTCTGAGAGCTATGGTGCTCTGAAGTCAATCGAATACACCTACTCTCTTGAGTTAAAGGGTGACTTCGACCTCGCCTACAACAAGTCTATCAAGGCTACTGTCGATGGCAAAGAGACTACCGACAAGATGGAAGGTATGACTTTCACCAAAGTCTATGATTGCTCATCTGTCAGCAACAACAACACCACTGCCGAGTTCGCTATTGTTCTCGAAGACAATGGTAAGGAACTCCCCGAAGGTAAGGAAAAATGTGACTTCTATGCACTCCCCAAGCTCGAAGTTAAGGCTGTGTATGAGAAGAAAACAGTCAACTTGACCTTTGAGACTCCCGCAAGCGCTACCGGCGATCGCTGGATCTACACCAAGGGTGTCAATATGGCAAAGGTTCTCTCTTCCGGCAAAACCGGTCGCGAAGCTGAGATGACTAATTTCCCCAGAAAATCCAAGGTGTCTGTCGAAGTCAAAGAAGGCAAATTCCACGTTAACTTCGGCACAGGCATCCTCTCTGAGTAATACATACCTTACTAAAATATAGAAGATTTATGAAGAAAACTTTTCGTTTCGTTCTCTGCACTCTGATGGCTGTCTGCATGGCTGTATCGTTCACTGCTTGCGGCGACGACAATGATGATCCCAAGGATCCTTCAGAACCCGGAGTAGTCGACGAACTGGGTGAGTTGAAGTCGGTTGAAGCTACCTTCACCCTCTCCCTCACAGGTGACTATGATCAGCTCTTCAGCACCAAGACTGTCTCTTATACTGACTTCGATGGCGCTGTCAAGACTGAGAAGATGACCGGCAACACCATCACTATCACTCGTAAGCTTGACAATATCACCAAGCAGACCAATGCAAAATTGTCGTTCGATCTCCTGCTTCAAGACAACGACAATGCCGGTGAAACCAAGACCTATAATTTCGGTCACAAGGTGACTCTCAAGGTTGTGGCAAACTATGAGAAGAAGAGCGGTGTTGTCAAGTTTGACAATATAGCTACCGCCAAACTCAATACTATGGACTACGACTTAGTAGCCGGCGACAATGAACTTCGCGAAGTGTTGCGTCAAGGCCTCGAAGCTGAGATCGGTGCTGTCGTAAGTGTTGATGGTGGCACTATCGAAGCATCTACCCTCAACTAGAAAAGCAAACCAAATATGTGAGAATCCGCAAACCGATTCTCACACACCGCCTTGGCGGTGAAAAAGAGAAAGCTCGTTGAATTTCCAATCCAACGAGCTTTCTCCTGTTTTTATACTGCTAATACGTCTCTATTAGAGCGCGTTCCTCTGTCTTCTGCGTTTTTACCTGCCGATGTTTTCAGTCTATTATCAGCTCTTTCAGGGGACGCTTAGGCACGACGTGGGTGCCATCTTCGCGGCGATAGTAACGGATGTCGGCATCTGTTGTGCCATCCGTGTCTACTACCTCCACTTGCTCCACACCCTTGCCGATGGCGATGACATAGAGTGGCCGATAGCGCTCAGGTATGCCGAGTGTCTCAGCCACCTTTGCCGGGTCGAACGACTTGATGATGCAACATCCCATCCCTAATGCTCTCGCTCCGAGGGTGATGGTCTGCAAGTGTAATCCATCGTCACACATACAATTCTCAGTGAGATCGGTGTCGATGCACTGCACCAAATAATTGTTGGGACGCTCACCCTCTGACGGACCATCCCACTCAGGCAGATATCCCGCCCATTTCAGATAGGGATAGATTGCTGCTGCCTCTTCTCGATCTGCTACTATACGATAACGTAGAGGCTGGAGATTGCGCCCCGATGCACACCAGCGGGTGAGTTCTACCAATGATACCAACACAGAATAGGGGAGCACTAATTCCCCGTCAAAACGACGGATGCTCCGATCATCTTGCAATAACTTGCGTAATTCCCTTAATTCCATATTCATTTCGAATGCATTCCTTAAATTTATTTTTGACTATGTTATTTTGTTTGGCACTTGGCACATATTCCGGTGATGATATACGAAATGTTTTCTCCTTTATATCCCTCAGGAAGATCCATATCGGGCACCTGTATTCGGGGCAAGCAGATCGTTTCACCGCATTCTCGACAATGGAAGTGAGGATGCTCGTCTGTGTGGCGATGTTTATGCTCGGCATTGTGGCATATCTCATATTTCATTGATCCCGACCCATCAGATATCTGATGCACCAACCCATGTTCTGTGAAGTGAACCAACGTCCGGGAGATCGAGGAGCGATCGACTGTGTCAAGTAGCTCTTCAAGCTCTTTCCCGGACATAGGTCGTGAGGCTGCCATTAACTCCTTGACCACTAACACTCTTACCGGTGTAGGACGAAGTCCTGATTCTCCAAGCATCATCTCTATCGCCTCTATCTCTCCTTTAGTTGCCATATCTTTAGCCTGATTAATGTCCATATTATCGTGATCAATGTTACCCCCGTGTCGGCAAATACTGCCGCCCACAACGATGCATAGCCTATCGTTCCCATTACCATTATCAGCAATTTTACACCGAATGCAAAGGTTACATTCTCTATTATAACGTGTTTTACCCTACTACTTATTTTATTCCCCTCCACAATTTTTTGCAATTCATCGCCGACGATCACTATTTGTGCTGATTCGATTGCCAAATCTGTGCCTATCGTGCCCATCGCTATTCCTACATCTGCCACTGCCAATGCCGGCCCGTCATTGATACCATCCCCCACAAATACTATAACTTCTCTTTTCTCCGCATTCCCCTCTCTTCTCTTTGATATAATAATCTCTCGCTTTTCTTCCGGCAGTAATTCGGCATGGTAAAAATCGGCTCCTATATCGGTGGAAACCTTTCTAACAGACTCTTCTTTGTCTCCCGATAATATACCGATATCCTTTATCCCTTGACGATGCAGTGCCTTTATGGTGTCGACAATCCCGGGCTTGGGAGTGTCTGTCAGATATATAGCACCCTCTGCCTTGCCCTCTATCGCTACATATATGGCTGTCATACCTGTCGGCTCTTCAGTCCCGGGAACCATGATACCCTCTTTTTTCATTAGTTTATGGCTCCCGATCATCACTTCTCTGCCCGAAACCTTTCCCGACATGCCATGAGACCGTGTCTCCACTTCCTTAACACTCGCTCCATCCCTATCTCCACCGCCATTTATCCACTCTCTACATATCGCCAATGCCAGGGGATGTAGGCTCTCCCGCTCGATGCTGTATGCCATCCGGTGTATTTCTTTTTCGTTATACTCTCCGTATGTGATGATCTTCTCTACATGAAATTCACCTGTGGTCACAGTACCGGTCTTATCCAATAGTAGAGTAGTGGCACGGCGCAGCATATCAAGTGAGTCATGTCCCTTAAAGAGTATTCCTCGCTTTGAGGCTATTCCTATCGAACTGAAATAGGTGAGGGGGATGCTGACTATTAATGCACATGGACATGAACATACCAAGAAGAGTAACGAACGATGCAACCATGTTTGCCACTCAAAGGAATAATTATCGCTGATTATACACATCAATACAGGTACTATAAAGATAAGGATGGCTGCCGTGATCACCAAGGGGGTATACCATCGTGTGATCCGTCGCAACATCGTTTCACTTGGTGCCCGATGTGCTGAGGCATCTTCGATCATCTTTATGATTTTCATCATCGAACTATCCTCCCATTCATGTGTCACTCTTATCTGCACCTCCCTCTCTATGGGGATAATACCGGAGTTGACCGACTCTTGTGATTTGACGGCACGTGGAATACTCTCTCCTGTGATGGCTGATGTGTTAAAGTTGCTTTCCCCTTCGCTCAGCAGAACCCCGTCGAGGGCTACCGACTCTCCGGGACGAACCACTAATATGTCGCCGATCTTCACATCTTCCGGAGAGAGTGTTACCCTATCTCCATCCCGTAGTATTGTCGCCTCTTGGGGCATCTTGCTCATAAGGCGCTTGATCTCTCCCTTTACATTTCCCGATACGATATCCTCCAATTTCTCACCGATCGAGTAGAAGAGAAGTATCGCTACTGCTTCAGGATATTCTCCAATCATAAATGCTCCGATACTCGCCAACAACATCAAGGTAAATTCATTGAAAAAATCTCCTTCTTTCCATTCATCCCATGACGATCTGAGTATTGGCAACACTACCGGTATCAGCGAAATGATATATAGACCTAAACGTGTTATCTCGTTCTCTACGTCGATGACACGGATCATAATCATCATCAAGATTGTGACTATCTCCGGCAGAAAGCGCCTCAAATAGCCTTGTTCTTTCGGATGGTGTTGACTATGATTGTGATGACAACTACAACTGCATGCACACTCGTGATGACTTTCTGTTCTTTCATGATGTTTTGTTCCCATATTACAACAAAATAGAGTTTGACACCGCAAAGGTAACAAACTCTATTTGCATATCGTGTGCAAGTTTTGATATGTCTATTTATTTCGATATTCTGCTTGGTGTGCGTTCTATCCGAATTTTGAAATCTTGCGTAGTTGCGGTTCGTTGACGATACGGATTCGGCGTCCATCCACCAGAATCAATTTCTCCGAAACGAAAGAGGTAAGTGTGCGGATTGCGTTGGAGGTGGTCATATTCGACAAGTTGGCGAGATCCTCACGGCTCATATAGATCTTAAGGGTGGCGCCATCAGCCTCATAACCATAATTGTCGGCAAGGAGCAGGAGCGACTCCGCCAATCTGCCGCGGATATGCTTCTGTGTCAGGTTGATAATCTTCGTGTCGGCACCTCCCAAATTGCGAGATAACTCATGGATAAAGAAGAGAGCCAAATTATTGTTCTTGCGGATGATCTCCTCAACGATCTTCATCGGTATGATGCCCAACACCGAGGGCTCAAATGCCGCCGATGACGATACGTATGGCTCCCGTGCAAAATATGCCCGATATCCGAAATACTGCACCGGTCGATAAAGTCGCAAGATCTGTACTCTATCGCCTATACCACTCTTGTACAACTTTACTTTACCTTCAAGAAGACAATACAGGTTCTCCGGTGATTCCGATTCTGCATAAATTATCTGATTCTTCTTGTAACGCTCATAACGGAAATTTTCTGCTATTATTCGCTTTTCTTCCTGCGTCAATGCATTCCACAATTCCGCCAAGTCGTCACCGATGATTCTCTCTAAGGTACTCTTCTTTATCATGTCGATGCTTTACAACTACTTTGATATCTTCTCTTAAATATCATTTCGTTATAAACATTATAAGTTATTTAATATATAGTTATGTTATATAACACAAATTTACAACAAATTTGTAAAACATCTATGTTTTTTTCAAAATAATTTTAAATTTCAGCGAATTTTATCCCCTTTTCTTAAATATTTTATAATATTTTCTTATTTATTTCTCTTTTTTCTAAAGTTTGCGCCTTTTCTTGCCATTCTCAGTCCGTGGTATCTTGCCATGTCTAATCTCTTTGGGCAATATCTTTTTTTGCAAATGTTCGCGGCATATTTCTACTATTTGATCATCGGGGTAGAGCCCGCTATCTTCCACCACCATCACTACTCTTTCGCCCCATTTATCATCCGGTGCGGAGGTAATCAAGACCGGACATCTCAGCAATCCCTCCATAATTTGTTCTATCGGTTCGGGATGTATCTTTATCCCGCCGCTGTTGATGACATTGTCATATCTCCCTATAACTTTGAATTGATTGCCATGAATATCCACCACATCGTTGGTGACCACCCTTTTCCACCCGACGATATTGATGATTAGACGCCTGTCGCTGTCGATGCTGAGTTGTATGTCGTCGAAGGCTCGGAAGGGGGAGAAGAATACCTTTACATTACGGAGGGCTATATGCGATGCCGTCTCGGTCATGCCGTAGGTCTCCCACACGTTGAACTTGGATTTCATGATGTCTGCCTCGGTATTGATCGGTATCGGTGCCCCACCGATAAGAATGGCTCCTATCTCGGGCATCTCGTCGGCATGATCCAGGATATAACGCATCTGGGAGGGTACTACCGAGAGGAGGTCAATACGCCCACCCCGGTAATGCTCCAAGGGCCGATTGCTCGGCGTTTCGTAGGTGAACTCTGCCCCCATGATTTTTGCCCTCACTCCCTGCATCTTACCCCCGATATAGTCGGGCGATATGCAGGAGTGAAGATGACTCCTCCTGTCGAGGTTGAAGTGCCGGATCGTGCGCATAGCACTCCGCATCATCTCATTCTTAGGCAATAGTATATCCTTCGGCTTGCCGGTAGATCCCGATGTGTGACACAGGATATCAGCCGACACATCATCCCATTCCCTAAAAAATTCCTCGTAAGTCATAATCGCTTTTTTAATTCCTAATTCCTATCTCCTAATTCCTAATTCCTGATTATTCCCTCCAGTCCAAGCGGGCGAGTTCTTTGCGGTCGAGGCTCTTGGTCGGATCGTATTTAAGTCGCTCTCCTTCGAGGTGTAAGGGGGATGCGAAGTTGTTGCTGAAGACGCCGCCGGTGCCGAGTCCTTGCGCCATGTCAATGTCGAGTGTCGCCACCCATTGCGCCAAGGCATTGAGTCCGATGTTCGATTCCAACGATGATGTCACCCACCATCCGATATTTCTCTCCTTCGCCAAACGGATCCACTCCTCTGCACCGCTATATCCTCCGATCAGGGTCGGTTTTAAGACGATATATGCCGGATGGATCTCATCGAGCATCGCCACCTTCTCTTCGCTGCTGAATTTGCCGATCAGTTCTTCATCGAGGGCGATGGGTAGCGGCGAGACGTCGCAGAGAAACCGCATTAACTCGGGTTGACCGGCGCGAATTGGCTGCTCGATGGAGTGCACACCCATGTCTGCCAATCGTTTGAGGCGGGGTAGGGCACTATCCATATCGAAACCACCATTGGCATCCACGCGAATCTCTACCTGTTCGGGTGTATAGCGCTCGCGGATATGGCGGATCATATCCACTTCGCTACGCCAGTCGATGGCACCGATCTTTAGTTTGATGCAGCTGAAACCCTGACCCAATTTCTGCTCGATTCGCTCCATCATTTTGTCTATCTCGCCCATCCACACGAGTCCGTTGATGCGTATGTCGCTCTTGCCTTCGGTCCAGGAACTCGGATAGTAGATACCCTCGCATCCGGCGGAATAGTCGCGTATCGCCTGCTCCAACCCGAACTGTAACGAGGGAAATTTCGATAGATCGGTGCGTTTCCCGATACGGATATTGGCTTGCAATTCCATCAGTTTGTAGAAGAAACGATCGTCGGCTTCCGGGGATAACCCCGGGAAGATAGCCGCCTCACCTATGCCGAATCTCTCCGGATCCTGCTCATCGAAGATGCGAAGCATGCAGGTGATCTTCTCGGTCAGCACACCCCGCGACGTACCACCCGGTTCGTTAAATTTCAATATGTAGGGCGCAAATTGTAATCGCATGATTTCACTCTTTCATTTGGGGAAAAAAGCAACTCTATCCTTAGGGGAATTTAGGGTATTTGTCGAAGTCGGGATCGCGCTTCTCCAAGAAGGCATTCTTACCCTCTTGTGCCTCGTCGAGCATATAGTAGAGGAGTGTGGCATCGCCGGCAAACTGCATCAGACCATGCTGACCATCCAGTTCGGCGTTCAGCGCACGCTTGATCATGCGGATAGCCAAGGGCGACCGCTTCATGATGGTGCGGCACCAATCCACCACCGTCTCTTCCAACTTGTCGAAGGGCACCACGGCATTTACCATACCCATCTCCAAGGCTTCGGCTGCTGTATATTGCTTACAGAGATACCATATCTCGCGTGCCTTCTTCTGGCCGACACAGCGTGCCAGGTATGAGGCTCCGAATCCGCCATCAAAACTACCCACCTTCGGACCGGTCTGTCCGAAACGTGCATTCTCCGAGGCTATCGAGAGGTCGCAGATCACCTGCAATACGTTGCCCCCGCCGATGCTGTAGCCATTCACCATGGCGATCACCGGTTTCGGAATGCTGCGTATCATGCTGTGAAGATCCAAAACATTGAGTCGGGGCACTCCATCTTCACCGATATAGCCACCCTCACCCTTCACATTCTGGTCGCCACCACTACAGAAGGCTTTGTCGCCCGCACCTGTCAACACTATCACACGGATGTCTTGACGCTCTCGGCAGATACTGAAAGCCTCAAGCATCTCCATGTTCGTTTTCGGACGAAAGGCATTATACACCTCCGGACGATTGATCGTAATCTTAGCGATACCATCCATCTCTTCAAAGATGATATCCTCATATTCCTTTATCTTTTTCCAGTCAAACATTTTATCTAATATCTATTAACTATTAATTCCTAATTCCCATAAAGCAAATGAGTGTATCGGCGCTGACTTGCGGGTCGACTTTGATCTCCAACAGCGTGGATCCCTTCTCGTAGAGTCGCGGCAATGCTTCGCTCAGTTCCTGCTCATTCGCCGCCGTGAGGTAGCTCCAACCGTATGCGCGGCATAATGCCTCGATTGGCAATGTCTGGTCGCAACAGAAATATTCCTCCCTGATGTCGAGTTGGCGTGTGGTCTTGATAAACCGGAAAATGCCTCCACCGGCATTGTTAATCACAATGATCCGCAGTCGGCTATCCTTCCCGGCAAGACGCATTATGTCGGGCGCATAACCGAACGACATATCTCCCGTGATGAGGAGTGTCTCGCCCGAGTATGCCAAAGCTCCACCGAGTGCCGTAGCGTTGGTGCCATCGATGCCCGACACACCTCGATTGCAGTAGCAGGCATGGGGTATCCGATGTGTCAGCAACTGACCATACCTCACACTTGTGCCGTTCGACATAAAGAGGTTGTAATCAGCCGGTATAGACCTATATACTTCATTTAGGGCTTTAAGTTCTGACCAGGGTGCCGCAGCGATCCATGTCTCATTCTTCGATCGGATCTCATGACGTCTCTTCTGCCACTTCTCGCGATATTCGGGAAATTTATATTTCTGCCCTAATATGAGTATCTTGTCGATATCTTCCTTGGCTTGCTCGAAAAATTTCGCCGGAACCACATCGATATGTTTATGAAGATGTTGAAAGCAATCCACCGAGATGTCGGTGTCGCCAAGCGACCAATGCTCCACACAGTCATTGCGTCGGATATAATCTTTGAGTATACGCGACACCAAAGCCCCGCCGACTGAGATCACCATATCCGGACTCAATTCTCGAAGCTCTTCTTCGGTGAGTTGAGTCAGTATCGAGTCTATCATAGATGTATCTTCATCTATGTCGATATTGGAGATGGTTTCGCTCAGCAACGTTACATTCTTGAGTTTGGCAAAATCTCTAAGAGCAAATAACAGTCTATGATCTTTAGGCATAAACCCGGCGACTACCATAATCCGGCGATCCAGTAAGTGATATGAGATCTCTCTCAAAGCCTCCGGACTGACCGATCTGTCGGTGGCTATCCGCGAAACTATTCGAGGCTTTTTCGGTCGATATGCCACTGTCTCGTTGAGGGGCTCGGCGAATTGCATATTGATATGCACCGGACCCGGTAGGGAAGAGGTGGCTACGTTGATGGCTTCGTTGGCGATGCGGTTGACATACCATTCCCGTTCCGTTTCGTAGACTCTGTTGGCGCAGGGGGTGGTCATGCCGATCTCGGCATATATGTCATAACTTCGCTTCACTATATTCTGCAAGGCTCCAAACTGTTTCAAGGTCTGGGAGTCATCCTGGTCGATCCATTGCGCAGGGCGGTCGGCGGTGATAACTATCAGAGGTACATGTTGATAGAAAGCCTCAGCCACAGCCGGGGCATAGTTGTAGAGCGCCGTACCGGAGGTGCAGATAAGTCCTACGGGGCGTCCGGTCACCATCCCGATGCCGAGGGCGGTGAAGGCTGCCGTGCGTTCGTCGGTGATGATGATCTTGCGCAGTTCAGGGCGCGCCGCCGCGCCGATCAGCAACGGAGCATTGCGACTCCCGGGGGAGATCACCAAGGTCTCTACACCCTTCGCCATCATAACGTCGAGAAGTTCCCGACAGTTGATGTTGGCAGTGTCTTGTGTCGGCGCCTCTTTCTCTGCGGGTGTCAATTTGCTGTATTGATCTCCCTCTTTCATGCTTCGGGGGTGTTGTAGGTCATCTTAACAGGTGCATAGCCCAAGAGATATGCCGAGGTTTCCATTCTCTTCTTGCCTGCCGGTTGCAAGGCGGTGATTTCGAGCATCTTATCGCTGCAAGCGACATACATTCTCTTGCCATCTATGCGCACCTCTCCCGGCTCTTTACCTTCGGAGGAGAGGTCGGTGAGGGCTGTCTGAAATATCTTGGCGGTTGCCTCTTTGCCACTCTTGTCGATTATGCCGGTGAAGGCTGCCGGATAGGGGGAGAGTCCGCGGACTTGGTTGTGGATCTCGACTGCCTGACGGCGCCAGTCGATGGCGCAATCCTCTTTGAAGATCTTCGGAGCGTCGATAAATTCACCCTCCGGTTGCGGCATAGTGGTAAGCGTTCCGGTGATGATAGACTCTACCGTCTCTTCCACCATCTCGGCACCCATCATCATGAGTCGGTCGTAGACCGTGCCGACATTATCTTCGGGGGCTATCGGCGTCGACCGCTGTGCTATAATATCACCGGTGTCGATCTCATGCTTGAGGAAGAAGGTGGTGATACCTGTTTCGGTCTCTCCATTCATGATGGCACGGTTGATAGGGGCCGCACCGCGATATTTCGGCAGGAGACTCCCATGCAGGTTGAATGTGCCGAGACGGGGCATTCCCCACACCACCTCCGGCAGCATCCGGAAGGCGATGACGATGAAGAGGTCGGCATCGATGGCGCGAAGTGCCTCCACAAAGTCGGGACTCTTCAATTTCTCAGGCTGTAGCACAGGCAGTCCTGCCGATTCGGCATACTGCTTGACGTCGCTCTTCAGCATCTTGTGGCCGCGCCCCGCAGGCTTGTCGGGCATCGTTACCACCGCCGCTATGTTATATCCTTTCGTTACCAGCCTCTCCAAACTTGCTACAGCGAATTCGGGAGTACCGAAAAATACTATCTTGAGGTCTTCTTTTTTCATCTTTTCCAAGTTTTTGTTAGTCATCCGTGAAGTGACGCAGCACGCGTCGGTAGGAGTTAAAGATCTTCGACTTGGAGACGAAGCCGATATACTTGCCATCTTTCACCACCGGCAAGTTCCAGGCATTGGTCTTATCGAAGATTTCCATCACCTTATCCATCGGCATCTTGACGTCGATCACGTCGGGCACTGCCGCCATGAATCGCGAAACGTGCATCTTCCGATAGAGGTCGGTGCGGAACATAATATTGCGTATATCGTCGAGGAGCACTACACCTTTGAGGTTTCCCTCGGCATCGGTCACCGGGTAGAGGTTGCGGTTGGACACCGAGATCACATCCACCATCTCGCGGAGCGACATCTCGGGGTGCACCACTTTGAAGTCTGTCTCAATCACACTCTCGATCTTAAGGAGGGTCAGCACGGCTTTATCCTTCTGGTGGGTCACCAAGTCGCCCGCCTTGGCGAGACGCATCGTGTAGATGCTATAGGGGGTGAAGCATTGTATGGTGAAGTAGGCGAGTGCCGACACTATTAGCAGCGGCAGGAAGAGGTCGTAACCACCCGTCATCTCCGCCGTGAGGAAGATCGCCATCAGCGGCGCATGCATGACTCCTGACATTACACCCGCCATACCCATCAGGGTGAAGTTCTTCAAGGAGAGGGTGACACCTAAGTCAAACTGATTGACCACCGACGCAAAGAGAAACCCGGTCAATGCCCCGACGAAGAGAGAGGGGGCGAAGGTTCCTCCCACACCCCCGGCACCATTGGTGGCAGAGGTCGCGAAGGCCTTGGTCAGTGTTATTGCGAAAATGAAGAGCAAGAGAAACCAAATGTTATCCCTGTCGACATAGAAGAGGGAGGCATTTACCACCGACTCGACATCCCCGTCAAGAAGGCTCGTTATCGTCGAGTAACCCTCACCATAGAGGGGCGGAAAAAGGAACACCAAGCAGGCTATGATGGTGCCGCCGATCAATATCTTGAACCATTGCTGTTTGATCTTCTTGAAGAAGGATTCCATCATGAACATCACCTTGGTGAAGTAGTAGGACATAAGTCCGCACACCACCCCCAATGCGATGGTCCAGGGTATACGGCTCGTGAGATATGGCTCACTCTGCGTGAAGAAGAACTCGGCGGTATATCCCTCCATCACGTATGCCACGGTGGCTCCCGCTATCGAGGAGAGCAGCAAGGGCATCACTGTCATGCCGGTAAGGTCGATCATCAGCACCTCGAGTGTGAACAGCATCCCGGCGATCGGGGCGCGGAAGATGCCGGCGATACCGGCTGCCGCACCACACCCCACCAAGATCATCAAGATCTTCGGCGACATCCGGAAAGCCTGCCCGAAGTTCGAACCTATCGCCGCTCCGGTGTAGACAATCGGTCCCTCGGCTCCGACAGATCCACCCGTACCGATGGTTATCGATGAGGCTATCAGTGAGGCATACATGTTCTTGATCTTCAAGCGGGATTTGCGCCGCGAGATCGCATAGAGCACCTTCGTGACTCCATGTGAGATGTTGTCCTTGACCACATATTTTACAAACAATACCGTCAGTATGATACCCACCACCGGATAGACCAAGTAGAGCCAGTTCTCACTCGTGGTGTTGAAACCGGCGGTCAATGAACTCCCTATCAAGTGGATCAAAAATTTCAGCAACTGGGCGGCGACGCCACATATTATGCCCACGATCAGCGCAAGTATCAACACAAAGTTCTTCTCTTTGATGTGATGCTCTCGCCAGATCACGAAGCGCAACCAGAGGTCGGTAGCCCAATTATGCCGTTCTTTATATGCCATTGATGTTGATTTAAAAAAATGCAAACAGGTGTCTGCGCTCTATACGCCGGCACCTTTTATTACAGTTCTTATCGTGTGTAACAATATCTTAATATCCGTAGAGATCGACATGTTGTTGAGATAGAGGAGATCGTATCTCGATCGCTCCACCATCTCATCGACTGTCGATGCATAACCATATTTCACCATCCCCCAACTGGTGACTCCGGGACGTATCTGAAATATCAACCCGTAATAGGGGGCTCGCTTTATGATGCGTTCGATGAAGTATTCTCGTTCGGGGCGGGGTCCCACCATCGACATATCCCCTTTGATGACGTTCCAGAATTGTGGAAATTCGTCGATGCGATATTTGCGCATGAACCTCCCTATGGGGGTGATGCGCGGGTCGTTGTCGCTCGAGAGCTGCGGACCATCGGCCTCGGCATTCCGACACATCGACCGGAATTTATAGATCATGAAGGGCTTGTGACCCTTGCCGATACGCTCTTGCCGATAGATCACCGGCCCGGGAGATGTGCATTTTACGATGATGGCGATGACTGCCAACAAGGGACTCAGCATCAGCAACATCAGTATGGAGAAGGCAACGTCGAAGGTCCGCTTGATATTCTTCTGACATTCGGAGATGCGAGGTGAGGTCAGGTCGATGAAGGGGATCCCGAGGATGTCGTTGATGGCGATATTACCGGTGATGAAGGAGAGGGTGTCAGGCTCTATCTTCACCGGCAGGGAGAGGGGAAAGAGTTCTTCCAAGATGTTCATGATGTCGATGTCGACACGTCGCTCGGGCGCCAAGATGATCTGGTCGACTTCTTGTTCGCGACATACCTTCGCGACATCTTTGCGATCCCACACCGGCATGTCATCTTCCACCTGCTCTTCACCCTCAAGGCGGATGAAACCCGCAACATCGTAGGCCACCAACGATGAGGCGGCATGCAACTTGCGATAAACTTGCCGGCTTTTCGGGGAGTTGCCGATGATCAGTGTGGTATATTTGATGCTCCGACTCCGGAAGAGCGAGTTGGTGTGAGCAGTCAGAATGCTTCGCCCTAAGTAGGTGAAGAATGTCAACAAGCCCCACAACACGATGATGATCTCGTAGTCTTTGATCTTTACTCCGGTGGTGTCGTTGATCAGGATGGCAAGGAAGATGATGATTGTCCCCAAGCATGCCGAGAGTAGGGTGGTGGAGAGTTCGGTGAGTCGCGACTTGATCAGCGGGCGGTTGTAGTAGCCCGACAGCCAATATATGCAGAGCATACCGACCGGGATCAGTACCTGCTCCATGATCAGTTTGTCGCTGAATAAGAAGGTGGTAAGGCTCGAATAACTTACAGCAACAGCATCCAAGACGCGATAACGGAATATATCGAAGAGGATAAAAGCGATAGATGTCATGATAAAATCTATCGTGACATACTTGATACGCTGGATTGCTGTCGAAAAGTTATTTCCTTTCATGATCTACCTTTTACCGATAGGCAAACACAAAATTAAGCAATTTTTTTGAATCAATCAAAGTTTTTCGACGCTCATCGGATGATTTTCACCACGCCGGAGTCGGAGAGTTTGATGATATTGCTCGATCTGTGGGGCATATTCTCCTCTTGGCGATATTTCACCACATAGTCGACGCCGGCGATGATGGCGGGGTCGATATCGGCAAAGGTGGCAGGGGATTTCTCTCCCGAGATGTTGGCGGAGGTCGACACCAAGGGGCGTTTCAACCGCTGACAGAGGGTCCGGCTGAAGAGTTCGTTAGTAATTCGTATGCCCAGGCTTCCATCTTCAGCAAGGAGGTTGGGTGCCACTCCTACGGGGCGGTCGTAGATGATGGTTAGCGGGTTGACCGCCGCTTCGATAAGCATCCATGCCGCCTCGGGCACCTCCTCTACAGTGCGCTGAAGTTCACCCTCCGACCCCACCAATACGAGCATCGACTTCGCATCGCTCCGCTGTTTGAGTCGGTAGATTCGTTCCACGGCTTCTCTGTTGGTGGCATCGCAACCGATTCCCCAGATTGTGTCGGTGGGGTAGAGCAGAATACCCCCCTCTTTCAGCACTCGCACTGCCTCCGCCATGTCGGCAGCATCATAACGATTTGCCCCCAAATCACCCCCATCCATATTATCGCTTTTTCTCATTATCGCTTTTCGTTAATGCATAATTCATAATTCCTCTCTGAAGAGGATTGACGCAGCGTCGCTCGGCATGCGCCAGTCGCCTCGCGGTGAGAGGGTTACGCTTCCTGCTTTGATGCCGTCGGGCATGCAGGAACGCTTGAATTGCTGGTTGAAGAATCTCCGGTAGAAGGTTGACAACCAGTGTGTTATCGTCTCTTCATCATAAATATCTTCGAAGGCGGTCTTCGCCAATAGAAGAACTTTCTTCGGCTCCATGCCATATCTCAAGATGTTGTAGATGAAGAAGTCGTGGAGTTCGTAGGGACCCACCAGGTCTTCGGTTTTTTGCTGTATCTTGTCGTTGCTGTCAGGGGGAAGTAACTCGGGACTGATCGGCGTGTTGATGATATCTTCGAGCACTCGCTGCAATTCGGGGTTGGTGGCGTTGACGGCATATCCCCTTACCAAGTATTTCACCAAGGTCTTGGGGATGGAGGCGTTGACACCATACATCGACATTTGGTCGCCATTGTAGGTGCACCACCCCAATGCCAGTTCGGAGAGGTCGCCGGTGCCGATCACGATGCCGTTATATTTGTTGGCGAGGTCCATCAAGATCTGGGTGCGCTCGCGTGCCTGGCTGTTCTCGTAGGTAACGTCGTGGACCTTGCCATCATGGCCGATGTCGCTGAAGTGCTGTTCGACAGCCTTGCCGATCGGTATCTCCAATTCGGTCACCTCGAGATGGCGCATCAATGCCGAGGCATTGCTATGTGTGCGGTCGGTAGTACCAAATCCGGGCATTGTCACACCGATGATACCCTCATGACTAAGTCCCAACATATCAAAGGCTTTGGCGGTGACAAGGAGCGCCAAAGTGGAGTCCAACCCCCCTGAGATACCCACCACGGCGTGGCGGCATCCGATGGCGCGAAGTCGTATGGCGAGGCCCCATGCCTGGATCGAGGAAATCTCGTCACAGCGCTCCGCCAGTTTGTCGGGGTCGCTGTCGAGGAAGGGATGGGAGTTGACAAGGCGATAGTCGATGATACCGGTGTGCTTATATTCACCCCTGCCGGCAAGCCGGATGGTGCGGATTGGCTTCAACTCTTCTTCGCTTCGGAACGTGTTGAAGTGGGTGCGGTCATGGCGCAATACCTGAATGTCGAGGTCGGCAATCTCCATCTTTCTATTCATCACGAAACGCTCGCTCTCGGCGAGTAGTGAACCATTCTCGGCGATGATGCAGTTGCCGGCAAATGCCAGGTCGGTCGAGGATTCTCCCGCACCTGCCGAGGCGTAGACATAACCGCAACGACAACGTGCCGACTGGTTGCGAATCAACTCTATCAGATATTTATGTTTGCCGATTAGTTCGTTGGTGGCTGAGAGATTGAGGATTACGTCGGCGCCCGACATGCAGAGGCGCCCGCTCGGGGGATTGGGCACCCACATATCCTCGCATAATTCGATGCCAAACTTCACCCCGTCGATATCGAAGAGGAGGTCACGGCTCATCGGCACGTCAACGACAGCGTTGTACTGCTCTTCGCTTCCGGCGTTAAGGTCGGACTCACTCTCTGCGGGGGTGAGGCACAACTCTGTAGAGGTGAGGGAATCATCGGCGGGACTAAACCAGCGGCGCTCATAAAACTCACCATAGTTGGGGATATGTGTCTTCGGCACGATACCCTTGATCTCACCCTGCTGCAACACGACGCCGCAGTTATATAGGCGGTTGTTGTGGCTGATCGGTGCTCCGACCACGATCGCGATTCGCGATTCGCGAAACTCCCCGGCAAGACGACGCAGTACCGGCACCACCTTTTCTATCAATAATGACTGGTCGAACAGGTCGGCGCATGTATAACCGGTGATAGCCAACTCCGGGAAGAGAACGATGGCGACATCCTGACGCACGCACTCCTCCACCTGACTGATGATCTCTGACACATTAAAGTCGATATCAGCCACACGTACCAAAGGTGAACAAGCAGCCACCCGCAAAAAACCAAACTTCTCCATCATAATAGTCTTTACAATCTCACTAAAAATAGTGTTATAGCCCTAAAGGGGCAAAAGTCCAACCTTAAAGGAAAGCTCTTTGAATACAAAGATACAAAAAATCCGAATAAAGCGCCAAATTAACTAAAAAATAATGAAAGTAAAAAACGCAAGAACGCAAGAACGTCAAGAACGTCAAGAACGTTAAGAACGTCAAGAACGTTAAGAACGTCAAGAACGTTAAGAACGTCAAGAACGATACTAACGTTAATAACGATACTAACGTTAATAAAAAT
>SAMEA3663025__coassemble_570_pt1 | contig 23654 bp, 21 predicted proteins | sample SAMEA3663025__metabat2_high_PE_004 | metagenome-assembled genome bin SAMEA3663025 (sample SAMEA3663025) | pig gut metagenome | biome: pig gut; feature: pig-associated habitat; material: faeces | place: France | collected 2012
CGTAAAGTTACAACAAAAGAAGCCACCAACAAAATTCCAACCAATATTTTTTACATATCCCAAGAGAACTACCCCGCCAACCACACTGCCACAACCGACCGAATCCTCGGCTATCGCCTCATCGAAAACCAATGGGACTAAGATAAGATAAAAAGGGGGTGGGGATTGTGGTTTCGGATTTTTGTATTATCTTTGCGGATGGAAGGTGTAACCTCCTGTGTTTCACCTGCTATATTTAAATATAAGAGAATATTTTTAACCTTTAAAAGCATAACATCTATGAAAAGCGGGATTAAACTTCGAATAGGCTCGGCAGTGGTGCTGCTGGGTCTGTCGGCATTGATGTATTCTCCACCCGCCGAGGCACAGTTTCTGAAGAAACTTACCAAGGGCTTGGAGAAGGTGAACAAGGCATTAGACAAAGTCACCAACACCAAAGATCAGAAAACTGATAAGGAATCGGATCAAAAGGCTGCGACCGGCAGTCTGATTGCCTCGAATCAGGGGAAATCCACCTCTACCCCGGAGATAAAGATACCCGACCAATATATCCAGCCCTATCTCACAGACACCACGCGCTTTGTGAAGATCAGCCCCGACATCAGTTACTACACACTCTGCAATTCCATAACGGAAGTTTCGGAGGGAGTCTTCGGCATAACACATTTAGGGAATTGGTCGTTTTACGACGCCGAGACCGGAGAATTGCTCTATTCCGACATAGGGAAGACAGCGAATCGCAACCAACCCATCTTCAGTGGGGGCGCCGCCGTGGTGAAGACTCAGAACGGACATCGCATCCTCTATGCCGACGGGCGCGTTAAGGAATTGGATAAATCATTTGCCGAGGTCGAAGACTTCGTAGATGGAGTGAGCATGGTCAAGACATTCGATGCCAAATACAATTCGACAGCATATTACATAGACATCAACGGAGAGAAGATCTATCCGGCGTTGACCCGCACCGGCACAATGACTCGTCCGGTTTCGACGTATGAAGTGCGCCATCTACGCGACAATCGCCGCGCCGTCTATATGGATGGTAAATGGGGATATATCGATTCGAACGGGAAGATTGTGATCCCCTGTAAATATAACAAAGTAGCCGACTTCTCCGAGGGGCACGCCTGGGTTTGCGTTCAAGATGGTTCGGAATACAAAGTCGGGATGATCGATGAGACCGGCAACTACACCATCTCGCCACAATACAAATGGCACAACATGGATATTAGCGAGGCTGTGTTCGGGCCGATGCAAGAAGGCATAGCTCGGATCTCTCAACGCGAAGAACCCTTGCGCTATGTCACCGCCACCGGGCAAGTATTAGGAGAAATTGCCGATAGCGAAGGCACAGACTTCGTGAATGGACATGCCTTCATCACCTCCACCTCCGGCACATTCACCACGAAACTTCTGGTCATCGATCGAGAGATGAACGTCGTCAGAATACTCGACAACAGCCGAGGAACATTCAACAGCTTCAGCAAGGACTATCCACACTTCACATATAATGGTTTGGCAGTGGTGGACCATAATACTAAGGTGATCAACAACAATGGCGATGTAGTGATAGCCGTGCCAAACAAGACGGGGTATGAGTTATCGCTCAACGAGATAAAGAATGGCTACGCCTACGCCGAGGCTACCTACAACAAGCAGACCATCCGAGGGATCATGCGCGCCGACGGCTCCTTCTCAGTGGTGTTCGGCAAGAGTAAAGAAGAGAACAACTGGAAAGATCCCAATATACCATTCGAACCTAAGCCATATATTAGAGATCCGAGAGAGCCGAGAGATCCGGAGCATGACGAGCCACGCGGTCCGGAGTATACTCCCTCCCCGCTCTACACGGTTAAAGTAGTAGCCAATCCTCCGGAGGGTGGCAGTGTGTCGGGAGGTGGTAAGGCCGCCTACGGCAAGGAGGTTAGCGCCACAGCCACAGCCGCCGAAGAGTGGAAATTCTCATCATGGGATGCTCCGACACGCAGCTACACACTCACGCCGGGCAAATTCAAGGTGTTCGAAGATATGACCGTGACAGCCAACTTCATCAAGAAAGATGATGTGAAGCCGACACCCGACGGGGCATGGGAAGGAGACTTCCTCTTCCGCTTCTACCCCACCGGTTCGGCATTTACCGACGCCTATTCAGAAGAAGCAAACATCGTGGAGAATATCCCTGTATATCTTGAGATGAGTTCGAAGAAAGATATTGACACTCCGATGGGTAAGAAATATGGCTACATGACGCTGATGATCGATCCGGAGAAACAATATGTGAAAACCGAGAATCGCAACACCTCGGGAGGGAGCACCTGCAACATGTTCTACGTGCCGATGACCATCGAAGGGATGATCGAGCAAGATGGAGAAAAATACCTCTTAATGCAGGGAGGCGACCTGAAGTTGGCGAATATAACCGTGCTTCCGGGAGAGAAAGATGGAGGCATAAACGCCCTGATGACCAACATTATGTTGCGTCTCTTCGGCGATGACTTCTCGCTTGGCACAGCATCCTATCTCCTAAAATATGAAGAGAAAGATGGCAAAGTCACCCTTGGCAACATGAAGCGATTCCACTCCGACTATGGATGGCTCGCCGCCGGCGACGACCGCTTCAACAAACTCTTCGTGTCGGGAGCAATGTGGGGAGTAAATTCCGGATTACCTGCCGATTACTTCCAAGGCATAGAGCTTGGACCCAAGCCGAAGCGCAACGATATCCAATGGTATCCGCCCAAATCGTGGGTCCACAGCGATGAAGAATTCCTGGATCTCAGATCAAGATGGGAGAAAGCATACTCTAACTTCTTGAACGAATACTTCCAATTCTGGGATAAATAGCAGACATCTGCACAACAGGGAAAAAATGAGGAGGCGTCTTCGGTGAAGAAGGCGCCTCCTTAGGTTGTAGAGAAATCTCGGAATGGAATGCACTCTTATTTAATCTCCTTGAAATGAGATCGGTCGACTTTGCATACCGGGCATCGGTAATCGTCGGGGAGATCGCCCTCGACAGTAGCTATGTAACCGCAGACGTCGCAAACGAAACGGCGCTTTGCAACTGGAGCAACCTCCTCAGTCTTGACCTCCTCTTCGGGGCGATAGGTCGGAGCGCTCTTGGGGGCTTTTCCTTTTATTACGTTGTGATAATAGGCGTAGGTCATGGGAGTGCCTTCACCCTTGAGGGTGTCGCAGAGGCGTCCGACCACGAGCACGTGAGTTCCGCAATCGACGAACTCGATGGCTTGAGCCACGAGTCGTCCGGCGAAGTTGCCCTTCACGATAGGCATACCGTCGAGAGTGTCGTAACCGAACTCGGCATACTTATCGGTGTCGCGGCTTGAGAAGAAGCCGAACTTGCCGATGAGAGCGGGGTCAGAATCTTCCGATAAGATCGAGAGTGAGAACTTACCGGACTGTTTGATCACATCGAGGGTATAATTATTTTTATTCAGAGAGATCACCACTTTGGGATCTTCGTTGGTGACCTGGAAGCAGGTGTTGATGATACATCCTACAGGTCTGTCGCCCTCCATTGCACCTACTACATATAGGCCATACGAGAGGTTGTATAACACGGTTAAGTCCATCACATTCTCCTTTCTTTTAAGAGTTGGGTTATAGGATTAGAAATTTTCAGCTTTGATTTCGAAGAAGCTCTTCGGGTGAGCGCACACGGGGCAAACTTCGGGAGCCTTCTTACCGACGACGATATGACCGCAGTTGCGGCAGAGCCAGATACGGTCGTCATCGCGCGAGAACACGATACCCTCCTCGATGTTTTGGAGCAGGCGGCGATAACGCTCCTCGTGGTGACGCTCGATTGCAGCGACAGCGCGGAAGCGGAAAGCGATCTCATCGAAGCCCTCTTCTTCAGCCTCTTTCGCCATACGGTCGTACATGTCGGTCCACTCATAGTTTTCGCCATCGGCAGCATCCTTGAGATTGGTCATAGTGTCGGGCACTTCGCCGTCGTGGAGATACTTGAACCAGAGTTTTGCATGCTCCTTCTCATTGTTGGCAGTCTCCTCGAAGAGGGCAGCGATTTGCTCATAGCCATCCTTGCGAGCCTTGGAGGCATAGTAAGAATACTTGTTGCGTGCTTGAGACTCACCGGAGAAAGCCTCCATGAGGTTCTTCTCAGTCTTGGTTCCTTTTAAACTTTTCATTGTTTAGCAGATTTAGATGATTAATATTATAAGTATTAAAGATTCAAAATAGTTCACTTCCGCCACCGATTTTTCACTTTAGAGCGAACGCTCTTAGCTCAGTCTGAGGCGAGGCACTGATCGCAGACGCCACTGACATAGATATCATAGCCGGTGACCTTCATGGAGTGAAGCAACGGGATGTCAGCCCGCGGCGGGAGAGGGAAATCGATGATTCTGCCACACTTGGCACATCTGAAATGCCCATGCTCGCAACACTCGGCGATGTCATATCGGATATTGACAGGGTCGATGTTCACCTCCCTCAGAAGATCCACTTCGGTGAGCGACTTCAGAGTGGAATATATGGTGGTGAGCGACAAGGTCGGGAATCTATCGATCAGAGCATCGCGGATCGTAGCAGCATCAGGATGATTGTGATGTTGCCACACATACTCATATACCGCCAGACGCTGCGGCGTAGGCTTAATACCCTTATCTATCAGTTTATCAACAAGAAGCGGAATGATATTATCCTTATTGCAATGAATATCCATAACGAACGATGTCAAACTATATTCATATCACATCTGTAAGAATTTCAAATTTAATACAACAACTTGAAATTTCCAAATATTCCAACAAAAAAAATAGATGAAAAGGGGGTTAGAGCACGTTTTTAATGTCGCTTCGGCGACTTTTGTATTTTTCGAGAGAATGGCGATGGTTGTAGCAAACAGACGATTTACTCCCATTGATTTTCGATGAGGCGATAGCCGAGGGTCAGGTCGGTGGTGCCGGCATAGATCTCTTCGAGACGATCTACTGCCGAGCAAAGCACGTCAGCGTGCTGAGACAGTTCGGCATCTTGGCGGATATAGTCCTTGATCGCCTCCCTGTTTTCGAGGATGAGGGGTAAGATCACATACTCCATAATATTGCGTGAGTGTTGCGGATCAGACAAAGTCATGTGGAACTGGCGTTTCAAGTTATCATATTGGAGAAGAGAATTAATGTTGTATAATTTATAATTCATCTCAAAGTAACATTTTTCTTCCGAAAGAAGCGACCGAAGGATATTGGCATAAAACAAGCGATTTTTGAGGTTAGAATTAATCAATGATATCTTCCTGGCGTCTACTACTATGCTCATTCTATTATCATCAATTTTTGAAATACTCGCCGCGGAAGTCATAGAACCATATTCTTCATCCTGCATAATATAATCTCCCGGAGTCATACCATGATAGTTCATTTCAATACCCTTTTTCATCACTCCCGGGAAGACAGTTCGTATCACTTTCTCGATGGGCATCTCACTATCTTCAATTACCTTGTAATAATACTCCTTTGGATCAAGCACAGGTATACCTATTAGCAATTGAATAAAATCGGAGAGGGAAGGCATCAACGATGCTACATCTCCTTTCCAAGCAGCGCTATTCCATTGAACGATAACAGGAGATTGTATGCACTGTAATGTCGATTTGTTGAAAGAGTAGGTTGATGCGTTTAGATCCTCAAAAATGTGTTCAGGGTAGCCGGAACTGCCTAATTCGATATATTTGGATATCTTTAATTCGGGGAATGGGGAGGCAGGATTCTCACGGCTAAATGCTATATGAAGACTTATTTTCAATTGATCGTTAATAGCCCTGCCGTAGTTTAAGTATCCTGAACTTTTGTATTTATAGCCAATTTGATCAATAAATTTACCCTCGAAAAAACAACATGATGGATTGGCTTTGTAATCGAATTCTAAAGGGATCTCAATCACTTGATTAATCCATGATAAGGAATTGGGACACAATACTTTAATATTTATCTGCTTATCGGTTATGTTTGAAAGATTATAGTAGGTAAGTTTATCATTGCCAACTCTCATAGTAATTTGAGAGTCTGTCAAATCAACGAACTCCACAAACTCGGATCCTTTAAGATATGTGACATCATTCGTTGCTCCATCAATTCTACAATATTGTAAAAACGTTTGATAGCCAAGGACTTCATTATCTTTTCTACACCAAGTGTGTTGGACCCAATAAAATTGGTCGGAAGTCTCTCTTGTGAAGTGTATTCCGATATACTTTAGCCATTCAGTTAATTTTGATTCCGGGGAGGGAGATTCAGTGTGCTTTGTTTCAACATCATCATGACAAGAAGACAATACAATAACAGCTAAGAGAGCCAACACTAAATATTTGGTGATCTTCATAATGAATTAAAATTTGAAAAATTCAACTTGAATTACTTCCGATTTGTTAAAACCTAAAAAATGTCATCATTGCCACCCTATTGACAAAGTTCAAGTATATTTGTGTCACAGATGGCAAAACACCAATCGCCAAAGTTTTTTATTGATTTACAGCCACTTCACACAACAAGAAAACGAACAAGCCAAAGGAACGATGCCATTTTTGACAAAAATAACCCAATTTTTCAACTTTTCAAAACAAATTTTGCACTTTGGCACGATTTTTGCTATTTTTTTCTGTAGAAAGGAGTCACATAGTGTGATTCCTATAATATAAAAATTTAATAAAATGTCAGAAAATTCAAATGACACTGGTAAGATGGGGCTAAACAGGATTGCAATTGTGTGTAACAGCCCGGTAAATCAGTCAAAAATTGGGAATCCCAATCCACCGGTTTATAAAGCATTTGCTACAGCTAAGGCATGTGGGTTTAATGTTGTAATGTATCCGGGATCCGATGTCGAGCCAGATGAGTGGATCGAGTATATGGATAAGGCTCTGATTCATTGTAAAAAACTAGGAATCAAACTCATCAGCAATTCACCGATTCTTAATTATGCCGGTAAGAATAGAACGGATTGGCCTACAGCTTTTGTCCAACATTACATCCCTACCGAGGTTCCAATAGAGAACTTATCTCCAGAAGAACAGGAGTTTCAAGATGCTCTGATCGCACTTGTCGGTTGGCAAGTCAAAGATGAGCCCTTGTATTACGATTGGACTAAAGATTACCCTTACTATTACAAGAAAATTGAAAATGGAAAATCCAGCATAATTCTACCGGATGAAGTAACACCGGATGATCTGGAGTTATTAGGGAAAGAGACAGAACCAAAACTTTTGAAATTTGATTGTGGAAAAATCCTTGATAATTACGATACAATTAAGAAAATAGATCCGGATCGCCTGTTGTTTTGCAACCTTGCTGTTGATTATAAATCAAAATGGATTGGGAATAATAGAACATACGCACAATACCTTGATGAATATATCTCTACATTTAAACCTACGGTGTTATCTTTCGATTATTACCCTATCGATGATATTAATGTTGATGGAACCACGACACATTATCTACATGACTCGACATTCTATAATAATCTCATAATGTTTGCCGAGAAATCTCAACAATACAATATCCCATTTTGGGCATATTGTCTATGCTTGGAGCATAGTACAGGAGAGGGAGGTCGTGATTATCCCTATCCTACGGAAGGCATGATGAGATTCGAAGCATTCTCAGCTTTAGCATTTGGAGCCCAAGGCATAGTCTATTGGCAATATCGGTTGGATGATCTCAATTCAGGGACATCGAGTAGCCAATCGTCACAATCCCGTCCTACTTTGAATGGAGGGGCTCAATTAGGGAATGTAAGCAGTATTGGTAGCAGCACTGATGACAAGGGAGTTCCTGTATATGGCAACGGAGTTACTACAAGTGTATGGCAAAGCATACAGAAAATAAACAGTGATATTATCAAGGAGAATGATAAGTTCTTCAATTGCAAATTGATAAGTTATAATTTATGCTTTGGCAACACCGATTGCCATCTACATGGAGAGGCTGGCATTGATATAATCAAGTCTTCAGGCAAAGGATTCTTGATGACACATATCGAAACTCCGGATCCGGAGAAAAAAGATGGCAATGGGAATCCTGTTATAAACAAGTATATTGTGATTGTCAGCAGAGATCCATTCAAAAGTCAGGAATTGCAATGGTTGTATGTCCAAGATCCTAATTCGACAGTAGATAAAAACATCTGTACGCCAGTATTTAATAACACCGGCAACTATGAGAATGACCCATGGCGCAAGGAGATTCTCCCTCCGGGAGGATATCACATCTTCAAGTGCTAAGCCATTGTAATTCAAAACTTTTAACAACACAAGACCGCCGAAGTGTATCCATAGGGAGGTCGCTTCGGCGGCTTACAGCATCTATGCGTAGTATCAGGACCGAGCGTCCGATAGGTATTCGATGAGGCTATAGCCAAGGGTCAGAGTACCAGTCGAGCGCGTCCGATAGGTATTCGATGAGGCCGTAGCCGAGGGTTAGGTCTGTGGTGCCGGCATAGATCTCTTCGAGACGGTCTACTGCCGAGCAGAGCACATCGGCGTGTAGAGACAGTTCGGCATCTTGGCGGATGTAGTCCTTGATCGCCTCCCTGTTCTCTATCAATAGAGGGAGGATCACATACTCCATAATATTGCGGGAGTGCTGCGGATCTGTCAGAGTCATGTGAAACTCACGCGTAGTTTTTATAGGAGGTTGAATTCTGGTAACAGTCTTGCCTAATTCATAATTCATCTCAAAGTGACAATTATTTTCCGAAAGAAGCGAACGTATAACATTAGCAAAGAACAGTCGATTTTTGAGCTTTGAATTCTCTAATGAAATATCCCTGGCATTGATAACTATACACATTCTATTATCATCAGTCTTTGATATGATCAACGCTGTATTATAAGGATTTTGTATCGTCAAAGATTTCAGGGGACCATATTCTTCAATCCCCGGTCGATGATATCTCTTGTTGTCAATCACAGTATCAACACCCTTTTGTATAACTCCCGGGAAAGCCGTTCGAATCACTCTTTCGATGGATATCTCACTTTCTTCAATACCATAGTAATAATACTCCTTGGAATTGAGCACAGGTATACCAATTAACAATTGGAAAAAATTGGAGAGGGATGGTATCAACGATGCCATCTCCCCTTTCCATGCAGAACTTTCCCATTGTATTGTAATCGGAGATTGTATGCATCCTAATGTTGTTTTGTTGAAAGAATAAGTTCTTGGTCTTAGATCTTTAAAAATGTGATCAGGCTCGTGGTAACTGCTTAATTGAACGATTTTCACTTTCTCTAATTTTGGGAATGGGGAGAGATGACCCTCGCGATAAAATCCTATATGAAATTTTTTCCATAATGGGTCATTAATATCGGAGCCGGATCTTATAAATCCGGAACTTCTATATGTAAAGCCGTATTGATCAGAATATTTACCTTTGAAAAAGCAATAGGATGGAGGAGAGGATTTATAATCAAAATACAAGGGAATATCGAGCTCTTTATTTATCCATGATAAAGAACTAGGACACAATACATTGACGTTAATCTGCTGACCGCTCATATTTGCCAAATTATAGAAGGGACCTTTATCAGAGCCCACTCTCATAGTAATTTGAGAGTCAGTTAAATCGAAAAATTCTACAAACTGAGATCCCGTAAGATATTTCTTGACATCTACATACATAGTGGTGTTACTGTGAGTTTCACAACGTTGTAAAAAACGTTGATGGTCGTCATCATTCTCATAATTTTCCCAATAGTGTTGTGTCCAATAGAATTGGTCGGAAGTCTCGCTTGTGAAGTGCTTCCCCATATAATTTTGCCATTCTTGCAAAGTCGATTGTTTTGTGATAGACTCCAAGTCATCTTGGCAAGAGGGTAGTAGCAGAGCTAAGATAGCCAACACTAAAAATTTGGTGATCTTCATAATGAATTAAAATTTGAAAAATTCGACTTGAATTATTCTCGATTAGTGGAACCTAAAAATGTCATCCTTGCCGCCCTATTGACAAAGTTCAAGTACATTTGTGTCACAGATGGCAAAATACAAATCGCCAAAGGTTTTATGGATTTACAACCACTTAGTACAACAAGACATTGAACAAATCCAAGAAGCGATGTCATTTTTGACAAAAATAACTCAATTTTTCAACTTTTCAAAACAAATTTTACACTTTGGCACGATTTTTGCTATTTTTCATGCAGAAAGGTATTGCATAGTGCGATACCTATAATTAAAATCTTTTTAATTATGAGTGATAATTTAACTAACACTAGTATTATGGGGCTAAACAAGATTGCCATTGTATGCAATAGCCCGGTAAATGAATCAAAAAAACGTAATTCAAATCCGCCGGATTATAAGGCATTTGCTACGGCTAAGTCTTGTGGATTTAATGTTGTAATGTATCCCGGATCAGAAGTCGAGAAGGATAATGAGTGGATCGAATATATGGATAAGGCATTGACTTATTGTAGCCAAGTGGGTATCAAACTCATCAGTAATTCTCCAATTCTGTGTTACAATCCTAAGGACAAGAAAAGAACGGGTTGGCCTAAAGAATTTATCGAACTTTATCCTAAGACAAAGACCCCGGAATGGGAGTTAACTCAAAAAGACAAAAAAAGGAATATAACTCAAGATGCGCTTAATGCACTTGTCGGTTGGCAACTCAAAGATGAACCTTATTATCAAAATTGGCATCAACCTAACTATTTTTACGAAGAGACTAAGAATGGAGTAACAACAACAAAACTGCCTGAAGAAGAGTCTGAGGATGGTATGTCAAAAAAAGTATATGATGTCGGGAAACTACCAGGCGAAGGTCTTGAACCATTGGTAACCGATCATGGTGAGAACAATTATTCAATCAAACAAATAGATTGTGATAATATCCTTGAAAATCATACAATAATTACAGAAGTCGACAATAAACGTCCTGTGTTTTCTAATCTAGCTGTTGATAACGATCCCAAATGGATTGGGCATAATAGCACATACAATGAATTCCTTGACGAGTATATCAGTAAATTCAATCCTCCGTTGTTGTCTTTCGATTATTATCCGATCGAAACTATTAATGACGATAATGTATTTCAAGAAGATACTTTCTATCAGAATCTGCTGATGTTCGCTAATAAGTCTAAACAATACAATATCCCATTTTGGGCATATTGTCTGTGTTTGAAGCATCTTTCGGGGCCGGGAGGTCGTCATTATCCCTATCCTACGGAAGGTATGATGAGAATAGAGGCATTCTCTGCTTTAGCTTTTGGAGCTCAAGGCATAGTCTATTGGCAATATCGGTTGGATGATCTCAACTCAGAGACCTCGAGCGGACAGTCTTCACAATCAAGACCAACTTTGAATGGAGGGGGTCAATCAGGAAGTATCGGCAGTATTGAGAGTGACATTTTTATGGGTACTGAGGAAAAGGGTGTGCCTGTATATGGGGATAATATTACCACGAGTGTATGGCAAAGTATTAAAAATATAAATAGGGACATAATCAAAGAGAATAAAAAATTCTTTAATTGCAAGTTTATCAAGCACCGATTATGCGCTGGCGATTATGAATATAGTTTGAATGGGGATGCGGGGATTGATAAAATCAAAGCATCAGGGAAAGGTTTTCTGATGACACGTATCGAAACGCCCGATCCGGAAGAAACATACGCTGATGGTGAGCAGGTTATTAACGAATACATTGTAATCGTGAGCAGAGATCCATTTGAAAGTCAAGAACTTGAATGGACAGAATATCAAAATGTGGTTTCATACACAGGTCTTGACAACCCGGATTTTGATTGGCACGACAACAAAGACGACTTCGAAGGAAACAGTAATGGGAACCACACAGTTGTCAATCCGATGCCACAAAGATTTACGGAGACTCTTCAGCCCGGAGGATATAAAATCTTCAAGTGTTAAGAAGGGATTATCATCACATCCAATAACACAAAGCCATCTCTCCATCTGAATCGGTATGCATAAAACCAAGAGCGCGTTCCTCGGAACGCGCTCTTTTGTCTTATTTGAATTCGGGAGTGCCCCAGATTGTATAGGCTTTCCCGTAAAAAGAGAAATAGTTCGTTGCATGTTCCATCATTTTATATCCTAATGTCAAGTCAGTGGTGCCGGCATAGATCTCTTCGAGACGGTCTACAGCCCGACACAACACCTCTCCATGAGGCGCAAAACGATCATCGGAGAGCAGAAAATCCTTGATCCGCTGCTTATTCTCAATTAATAGAGGCATTATCAGATTCTCCATGATATTGCGAGATACCTGAGTATCTTTCAGAGTCAAGTTTAATTCCCGCTCCGTTTTATTCCCGGAGCTTTGGGCATCCACGATCTCATATCGCATATCAAAATCACACTTATCCTCACTTAGCAAGGACATAATGCAATTAGCTAAGAAGAGATAACGTCCCTTGGCTTTCCTCATTTCATCATTAAATATTTTGGACGAATCGATAGCGAATTTGATTACACCCTCATCTGTTTGAGTAAATACAAATGTGTCCGGAGAATAATACGTATATACTCCTTTATAATTGAGATAATAAAAATCTGCTATTTTATTCTTAAGCCATGAGTTCTCGAAACCGCAGAAAAGAGTCCGAATCATAAACTCTATCGAGATATAATCATCCAGTTCTACATCATAGATGCCGTAGGGATAATTCTTCAGTATCGGCATTGCCAACATCAGTTGTAAGAAATCGGAAGGATTCTCTATAAGCTCTGCGATTTCACCCTTCCACTCGGAGGTGTGCCAATCTATAATGATAGGTGAAATGATTGACTTTAAAGATTTCGTATCAAAGCTATATTCGAAACATGACCAATTCATAGTCTGGGAAAAATAGCCCGGTTCCTTCATTTTTAGATCATCGTAAGAGTATTCTATATTTTTAAAGATCTGCAATTTACTGCTCAATTCTCCATGGAAACCGATCTTGACGCCCTTGCCTACCTCACCTTGGCCGGAAAAAGAGTAGTAGTACTTTGTCTTGTATCCAAATTTCAGAGGCGCTTCGACATATTTATAAAAGAAGAATGGGGAGTAGGGGCACAATATTTTAGCCAGTATGGCGGTGCCGGTAGTATCCACCAAATTGTAATATTTGGGCCGTTCGCACCCATATCTGATGTATATTTCAGTGTCAGAACGATCGTAAAACTCGACAAACTCGCCATCTGCGATTTTAGTTTTCCTTAGCGTCTGTTTGTCATAGGAATCAAGCTCTGTCCAATAGAAATCAAGGGAACTGCATGTAAAATGCTTGTCCTCATATTTAGCCCAGGGATCGGCATTAGCAGACTGTCCATCACTTGGCGATTCAGTAGAATCTTCACTTGGCGAATCGGGCTGATCATTACATGACGATGATAATATCATCAAAATCGGGAATAGCAATATGCTTAAAAAGACAATTTTTTTCATAACGCGCTCTAAACGAAGAGGTGGTGGAGGTGGAGGAAGCGATGGAGGGTTTCTTCGCCGTGGCGGCTCATGGAGCGGATCACCTTATCGAGGCTTTTCTCCTTATATATATCGCCTGACTTGGAGAAGAATTTGTCGGCATAGCAGATGAGTTTTTCTTCGAGCGATTGTGGGGTCATATCGCGAAGAGGGAGGGGGAGAGATTGCGACCGGATATCATCGATGGTGAGTCCGGCGCCTGTGTGTCGTTCACAGACTAAAGCATGGCGAGGGAATCCTTCAAGCCGGAGGATGCGGCTTCCCTCGATGCCATGGCAGATATAAGGGAGCGTTCCGTGGCAACAGATGTCGGGGGCATCGCAAGCGAAGATGCCGATATCGTGGAGGAGAGCAGCCTCCTCGACGAATGTAAGGTCGACATCGATGTTCCGTCGGCGAGCGCATTCGAGGGCTTTATCGGCGACGAGTCGACTATGTGCCATGAGGATGGCACGTAGTCGACTCGACTTATCGTAATACTTATCTATGATAGATAGTGGGTTCAAAACTCGATGATTTCGCACCAGCCATGTTCGTCAGGTTCGGTGCCATATTGAATGCCACGGAGTTTGTTGTAGAGCTTTGTGGTGATAGGTCCTGCCTCCTGCATTCCATATTCGAACTTACGGCCATTGTCGAGGTCGGTGATTTCGCCGATAGGGGTGCATACAGCGGCAGTGCCGCAGTTGCCGACTTCGTCGAACTCAGCGAGCTCCTCGTAGGGGATATGACGTTCCTCAACGTTGAGGCCCATATCGCGAGCGAGCTGACGGAGGCTCTTGTTGGTGATAGAGGGGAGGATGGTTTCGCTGGCGGGAGTCACGTAAGTGTTGCCCTTAACGCCATAGAAGTTGGCGGCGCCACACTCGTCGAGATAAGCCTTCTCCTTTGGGTCGAGATATAGCATCACGGCATAACCGAGTTCGTGAGCCTTCTGTCCGGCATTGAGAGAAGCGGCATAGTTACCACCGATCTTGATAGAGCCTGTGCCTTTGGGAGCAACGCGGTCATATTCGCGAGAGAGACATACGCGAGTGGGCTTGAATCCGGCCTTGAAATAGGGGCCAACGGGAGTCACGAGCATGATTACCATATAGTCTTCAGAGGGGCTCACTCCGATCTTGGGAGAGATACCGATCTGGAGAGGACGAATATAGAGAGAAGCACCCGACTCGTAGGGAGGGATGAAACGCTCGTTGAGTTTAACGACTTTTCTAACCATCTCCTCGAAGAGTTCGACGGGCATGGGCTGCATAGAGATGCCCTCGGCGCTTCTGATGAAACGCTTGGCATTTTCATCCATGCGGAAGACTCTGACTTTGCCGTCGGGGCCTCTGAAAGCCTTAAGGCCTTCGAACGACTCCTGGCCATAGTGGAGACAGCTGGCTGCGATATGCAAGGGAACATATTCCGAATCGCTGACTTCGATTTCGCCCCACTTACCATTGGAGAAAGTGCAGCGTACATTGTAATCGGCTTTCACGTAGCCGAAAGGTAATTTACCCCAATCTAAATTTGGAATTTCCATGTGCTTTTAGGTATGTTAGTTTAAAGTTTAGATATTCAGAAAATTTGATTAAACACTACATATCAGACTGCGACTTTGCAGGTCATATCTCCGACTTTGACGATATAAACGCCATGTGCGGGCATAATCATTTGCGACTTGCCGGCGGGGATGCTTTCATTGCTCACCAGCCTGCCGAGGATAGTAAAAATTTTGACCTGGGCGGGATGAGAAGAATTGATGATGAGCAGTCCGTTAGCCACTTTGATTTCAATATCGGCATCACGAGCCACAACCTTGGCGTCAGAGCGTTCATTCTTGACCGGCTCCCACCCCTTATGCTGGGCGGCGAGAGTCGGCGGGCAAGCTAACAGAGCTGATAATAGCAAAATAGCGCCACAGAAATATCTCATAAAGCCTTTGATCATAGTTGCAAATCCAATAATCACGTAAAATTACAAAATTCTTTTTATTTAACCTTATTAATTAGATAAAAAAATCCCCACAAGGATTAACTTGCGGGGATTTTATTTTAAAAACTTAAAAAAATCAGGTAAAGTGCTGATTATTTTTTGTCTTCTTTTTGGAGTTGCTCCTTAAGAGCCTGGAGAGCGTCGAGGTCGCCGAGAGTAGTCTTTTCTACAGGAGTAGAAGCTACAGTTTCGGAAGCTTGACGTTTTTCAGAGCGCTTGGTAGCATTCTGAGCGCGACGTTCAGCCTTGGTAGCATCTTCAGCGATTCGGCTATGGCTGAGGATGATACGCTTGTTATCCTTGTTGAATTCGATAACCTTGAAGTCGAGTTCCTCGCCGAGTTGAGCTTGAGAGCCATCCTCCTTAACGAGGTGCTTGGGAGTAGCGAAGCCTTCAACGCCATGTTCGAGGCTGATAACAGCACCCTTGTCGAGGACTTCGATCACCTTACCCTTATGGATAGAGCCGACGGTGAAGATAGTTTCGAAGACATCCCAAGGATTTTCTTCGAGTTGCTTGTGGCCGAGGCTGAGGCGACGGTTGTCCTTATCGATTTCGAGGACTTGCACTTCGATATCGTTGCCGATCTGAGTGAACTCGCTGGGGTGTTTGATCTTCTTGGTCCAGCTGAGGTCAGAGATGTGGATGAGGCCATCTACGCCCTCTTCGATCTCAACGAAGACACCGAAGTGAGTAAAGTTGCGCACCTTGGCAGTGTGACGGCTTCCGATGGCATACTTTTCTTCGATATTTTCCCAGGGATCGTTTTTAAGCTGCTTGAGGCCGAGGCTCATCTTGCGCTCCTCGCGGTCAAGAGTGAGGACCACAGCCTCGACTTCGTCGCCGACTTTGAGGAAATCTTGCGCGCTGCGGAGGTGTTGGCTCCAGCTCATTTCGCTGACGTGGATCAAGCCCTCAACGCCGGGTTGCACTTCAACGAAAGCGCCATAGTCAGCCATAACGACAACTTTACCCTTGACATGATCACCGACTTTGAGGTTGGCGTCAAGGTTGTCCCAAGGATGGGGAGTAAGTTGCTTGATGCCGAGAGCGATACGCTTCTTCTCGTTGTCGAAGTCGAGGATAACGACCTTGATATCCTGGTCGAGTTCCACCACTTCGTGGGGATCTGAAACGCGGCCCCAGCTGAGGTCGGTGATATGAACGAGACCGTCCACGCCGCCGAGGTCAACGAACACACCGTAAGTAGTGATGTTCTTAACCTTACCTTCGAGCACTTGACCCTTTTCGAGCTTGGAGATGATCTCCTTCTTCTGCTGTTCGAGTTCAGCCTCGATGAGAGCCTTGTGGCTAACAACGACGTTCTTGAACTCTTGGTTGATCTTAACGACCTTGAACTCCATAGTTTTGCCCACGAATACGTCGTAATCGCGGATAGGACGCACGTCGATCTGCGAACCGGGGAGGAAGGCTTCGATGCCGAAGACATCGACGATCATACCACCCTTGGTGCGGCTCTTGACGTATCCCTTGATCACCTCATCGTTGTTCAAAGCTTCGTTTACACGGTCCCAGCTGCGAGTCTGGCAAGCCTTCTTGTGGCTAAGACGGAGCTGGCCGCTCTTATCCTCGAGAGTTTCAATATAAACTTCTACTTCGTCGCCCTCCTTGAGGTCGGGATTGTAGCGGAATTCGCTTACAGGGATTATGGCGTCAGACTTCATGCCGATATCAACGCGCACTTCACGCTTGTTGATCGATTTCACGGTGCCTGTCACCACTTCGTTTTCTTTTGCTGTCTTGAGAGACTCGTCGTAAGTATTGATTAATTCTTCACGAGTTTTCTCGCCGGCAGTTGAGCCATTTTCATAGCTCTCCCAATCGAAATCTTCGATGGGGGTTTGAACTTTTGATTCAGTCATTAAAAAAGGTTAATAATAGGGTTAATAAATCTCTCCTTATGGCACGCTACGCCATAAGCGCCACAAAATTAGAATTTTATTTACTTTTTTCCAAATATTTTCACCTCAAAATTATCATTTTCTCGCATCTTTTCTTCTATTTCTCATTTATTATTACTTATTTTGCAACCGATATGGGTATTTATCTCGATATTTATCCCTGAATTTATGATAAGTTTTTAATATTTTGTGTATATGATGAAAAAATGTTTTACTCTGTTGTTGGCGACAGTGATGATGGCAGTAATGTCTTCGTGTCGTCCGAGTGTCGATGATGTAGCGAGCAAGATTGTGGAGAATCAGGAGCTTACGAGTGCGGAATATGAGGTAATCATCGACTATATGCTCGATGCGATGAATGAGTTATCGGATTCGACCGAGGTGTATAAGGACTCCCCTACCCAATTGCTTCAGAGCATGATGCGTATGTCTCAGGAATATGAGTACAACAACATAGTGCTGGGCAAGCTGCTGGAAGTGGATACGACCAAACTTGAGAAGCCTGTTCTTGCCAAGTATAAGAAGGCGATGCTTCTACATGCCGAGAATGAGAAGGCACTCAAGAAAGTGATGAAGGGATCGATGATCGACCCGGAGATGCTGAGCGGAGAGCAGAGAGAAGAGGAGGCAGCAGAAGCCGCCGACACGACAGTCACATCGGCGCCTCAGAAAGGGGAAGTGCTCAGCGCCTCCGGCCAAGCCGCCCCGGGCTCAGCCTCAGCGAAAGCCACCAAAGATAAGAAATAACCGACCGACAACTCTCTGAGGCATCATCCGGGAGCAGGTTCTTGGAATGATGTAGAGCGTATGAAGGCACCAAAAGAAGAATAAAGCGGGTGGGTCAGTTTCAATACTGACTCACCCGCCGGGCAATTGTATGTATGATATGTATTTAGATTATGGTTTTTTCTATTTGATTGTTTGTTCTGTCGGAACAGTCTATTTCTATTATTTGTATTTAGCCCACTTGATCACTTCACCCACAGAAGGTTTCTTGCCATACATGAAGATGCCGATGCGATAGATCTTGCCGCAAGTCCAGATGGCGAAGATGAATGTGGCGTAGAGTATCACGAGTGACAGGATCGATTCCCATGCAGCTACGCCGTAGGTGACTCGAGCTATCATACATGTGGGAGATGTGAAGGGTATCATAGAGAGCCAGAATGAGAGGGTCGAATCGGGGCTGGCGATTACAGCCATTTCACCCATGATAGCCACGATCATAGGCACAGTGGCGATCGATGACAACTGGCTGGCATCCTGCACATTGCTGACAGCCGAACCGATGGCGGCATAGAGCGAAGCGTAGAGGAGGAAGCCACCGATGAAGAAGAGGAGCGTATTGATCAGGAGCGAAGAGAGATAACCGAAATCCATGAATTGAGACATGGCGGCAGTCATCTCGGCAGGCATATCGCCCGATTGCATCTGTCCGGCGAGCATGGGCGATGCCACCATCACAGCCGTGCCGATAAGTGCAGCCCAGATCAGGATCTGCGTCACTGCCACGAGAGCCACGCCCAGGATCTTGCCAAGCATCAGGTTGAAGGGTTTGACAGAAGAGACCATGATCTCGAGCACGCGATTGTTCTTCTCTTCGATGATTGAGGTCATGACCATCTGCCCATAGAGGAGGATAAACATATAGAGCATCATACCCATCGTCAAGGCGAGCAGGTAGGAGAACTCGGTAGAAGTCTCTGTCTCTGTCTCCTTGTCGATGCGGATTGTAGAGAGCTTGGTGTCAGCCTTGATGGAACTCATGATTTTGTCGATATCGGGAATGTCATAACGCGACATGCGGATCTGCTCGATGGCTTGGTCGAGTTCTGATGTGATGTATGAATCGGTGACCATTGACACGGAACCACGCGAGAGGAGAGTCACTCCATGGCTTGGGTCGTCGACGGCATTTTCGCCGATCACCAAGATGCTCTCGATGCTCTCGTCGGCACGAAGAGAATCTACGGGGAGCGAGGCGGAAACGAACTTCACCTCGTCGTTACCCTTGAGGAGGGGAGCCACGACGCCGGTGTTGTCGACTACCTGGATGGTGGTCTTGTCGGGGGTACTGAAGATGAGTATCAGAGTGGGGAGTGCCATCATGGCCAGGAGGAAGATGGGCACGAGTATGGTGGTGATGATGAAACTTTTGCGTTTCACCCTTTCGAAATATTCACGCTCTATGATGAGACCTAATGGATTTGCCATTGTATATGGGATTTAGAAAATGTTCGAAAAAAATTGGACTATCGGGGGAGAGAATTATGCGAAGAGAGATTCGCCACGTTCGTTGGCTTTGACGGCAGAGACGAAGATATCGTCCATCGAAGGGAGCATACGTTCGAAGCAGTTGATGTCGACGGCGTCATTGATCAGGGAGATGGCATCTCGACGGGTCATGCCCTGCGCCAGACGGAGAGTGGCAGTGAAATTGCCATACTTGTCATTCTCGCCGGCATTAAACTCCATGCCTGTGCGGTCGGCGACCTCGAGGAGATCCTTGGGGTCTCCTGCATAGATGATGTTGTAACGACGGTCGGCATAGCGTTCGCGGATCTCAGCCACATTGCCTGAGAGGATGTCGTGAGAGCGATTGATCAGAGTGATGTTGTCGCAGAGTTCCTCGACGCTGTTCATATTGTGGGTAGAGAAGATGATGGTGGCACCGGCATCGCGGAGTTTGAGGATTTCGCGCTTGATGATGGATGCATTGATGGGGTCGAAGCCGGAGAATGGCTCATCGAAGATCAGGAGCTCGGGATTATGGAGCACGGTAACGATGAACTGAACCTTCTGCGCCATACCCTTGGAGAGTTCCTCGACCTTTTTGTCCCACCAGTTGCTGATCTCGAGGCGTTCGAACCACTCCTTGAGGCGGGTGGTGGCGTCGCGCTTGGAGAGACCTTTGAGGCGAGCGAAGAAGATGGCTTGCTCGCCGACCTTCATCTTCTTGTAGAGGCCACGTTCCTCCGGGAGATAACCGATGTTGTAAACATCTTGAGCGGTGAGGGTGTGACCATTGAATGTAAGTGTGCCTTGGTCGGGGGCAGTGATATGATTGATGATACGGATAAGAGTGGTCTTACCTGCACCATTAGGGCCGAGGAGGCCATAGACCTTGCCACGAGGCACCTCGATGCTTACATTATCGAGAGCGGTGTGGCCGGTATAAGTCTTGGTGATGTTATTTGCACTAAGTAGAATATCCATTGTTATATGGGTTAGGGGTTAGTGGTTAATGATATTTCGGATTGCGTCGAAGAGTTCTTGCTCGGAGATATCGAGGCGTTTCATTTCGTCGCAGAGAGAGGGGATCAACTTATCGTAGAACTCCTTGCGTCGCTCAGCGAGGACACGAGCTGTGGCATCGGCGGAGAGGAGGAATCCCATGCCGCGACGAGGCTCGATGATCGAGGCTTGCTGCAAATATTCGAGAGCTTTCAGCACGGTGCGGGCATTGACTCCGAGCTCTGCGGAGAGCTCGCGGACCGAGGGGATCAGCGCCCCCTCTCGCCATCGTCCGCTGATGATGCTATTGAAAGCATAGTCGGTGATTTGCCGATATATAGGTTTGTTATCATCAAATTCCATTGGCAGTGATTTAGAGGATTTTAGAGCCACTCTCAGGCTCTTCGCATCTTAATATCTTTGTATATGCCGTATGCCATAAAGCATACGAAGAGAGCCATAATAATATTGGAGGGGATCATCACCATATAATTGTTAGCTATCAAGTCTATGGCATTCTGTGGTTCTACACACTCGGCAACCTTACCGACATAGCCTACAAGGACTCCGGTAATTGCAGAATAGATATTGATCAATAGCACAGCGATGATACACCTGGCGACTCTGCCGGAGTGGCAATGTATCACGATATAAAGGCAAGCCAACGCCATGGCACACCCGGTAATGATGTTGGTAATTGTTACCATACCGGAGACACTAAGATATAAGCCGGAGAGTTCGTCCATCACATCGCTATGGAGAGTGTCGGGCATTAAACTGTAGATGAACAGAGAGAGACGAAGGGAGCCGAAAGTGATGATGGGCATCAAGACAAAGAAATAGAGGAAATAGAAGAGGCATACCTCACCTGCCTCAGCCGGCAGCATACGGTCGACACGGAGAGAGTCGCCGCGGCGAGTAAGAGCCAATGGTGCGAAATAGAAGATGTAGGGGACTACGAACCACACCAAAGTAAAGGATGACAGTTGTAGTGGCTTGGGGAATGGGATGAGCACCATCATGCTGCCGACTAAAGAGATGAGGAGGAAAAGAATGGTCGGCTCCAGGAGCAAAGGATAGTAATATGCGGCAACATTGCAGAAGCGCTGCCAGGAGAATCGGCTGCCGCGGGGTGATATATGGTTAGTGGTTTCGCTCATTGTGCTTTAGGTTTTTGAGTGAGAGTAAGAAGAATCTGTTGAGCCGCCTGTGAATGAAGTGCGATATAGAGTAGTTTCCAGTCGACGCGAGTGGGCTCGTCGTCGGGGGAAGCGGGTTCGATGTTTAGTATTCGACCCATTTGAACTTCGCTGTAGAGGGCATCGTCGGGGGCGATACGAGTGACGGTGAAAGCGAGACGAGAGCTTACTTGCTCTTCGGTGCCGGCGTAGGTGAGATGAGAGTGAGTCAGAATGATGGCGCCATCATATAGATGGCTGAACTCGTCGACGGTGTGGGTGGAGAGGATGAGGGTACGCTCGTCGTCCATGGATCGAGCTATGATCTTGCGGAGAGTCTCGCGGCCTTCGATGTCGAGGGCGTTGGTGGGCTCGTCGAGCAGGAGGATTTTTGTGCCGAGGGCGAGGACGTAGGCGAGTTGTGACTTCTTGCGCATACCTGTGGAGAGCGATTTCATCGACTCGTGGCCGGAGAGGCCGAAGTCATGGAGGTTGGCCTCGAATTGTTCTTGGCTGAATGTGGGATAGAAGCGAGTATGCATCTTGGCGAATTGGCGGATGCTCTTGGCGGGGAAGGTCATATTCTCCTCGAGGAGGAAGATATTCGCCATATCCTCGGCGCTACGATCTCTGCCGGAGACGCCATCGATGATGCACTCCCCTACTTGTGGATTCTTCAACCCGGCGATGATATGCAGCAGAGTGGTCTTACCGGCACCATTTTCGCCGGCGACGAGATAGATACCCGGCGCTATCGACGCAGAGACGCCGCTCAGCGCCCGGGTTCCCGTCTTAGTATAAGAAAACTCTAAATTATTAAGTTCGATCATAATATAATATGGTGTGAAGAGGTGAATCGATGATTGTTTCCGTCGTGGAGTCAGCCACCTGTATTATTTAATGTATTATTTAATAGGTGTGACTGTGTAGCCGGCATTCTTAAGGCCTTGGAGAAGACCGCGCTTACCGGGGAGGTGACCGGCGCCTACCACCACCATTAGTGATTCGTCAGCCATTTCGCGGCTGAGTGTAGCGGTCCAGGCATCATTGCGCGAATACATGAGTGTCTCGAAATACTCCATATCATCGGCAGCTTGCTCCTCCATCAGGCTGTAGATGGCATTGATATCGTGGCTGACGTATGCATCGAAAAGCTTGTTGGAAAGGTTCTCAGCTTTGGGGAGGTCAGAAACGAGCGATACGAGATCCTTGGCCTGCTTGGAGATAGGAGCTCCATAGAGCACATCCATTTGATACTCGATGGTTTCGAGACCTTTGACCTCCTTTCCGGCTTGGCGAGCGCGAGCTTGCATGGTCATATCGATGCCGGCATTGGGGTCAATTTGAGGGAATTTTTTAGCCACCATCACTGCGGAGATGGAGGTGGTGATAATCGCAGGCTTGAATGAATAGAGCGCTTCGGGAAGAGGAGTGCCTGTGAGTTCTTGCCAAGCCTTTTGTACAGAAGCCATCTGCTCGGCAGAGAGCACCTTATCGAGAGTGCTATCTTGAGGAGCGACCATCATGCCTTGGAACTGCATGAGATTTTGGGGATCAGACATGATCTGCATATCGATCTCACCATATAAGCGATCTACCGACTTGATGGCATCGGGGAGCTCATCGATGGAGTCGACGGCAGAGAGGGGAGCCAAGTGGTGAGTGCCGAGGATGTAGCTGACCTTGTCGCTGCCGGGGCGTTCCACCTTATAGAGGATTTGAGCTTGAGAAGCGGCCGAATAAGTGGCGAAGAGCAGGATTATTGCAAATAAGCGATTTTTCATTTTTATAGAGATTTTAGTTGTTAGACTTAGAGCGCGTTCCTTAAATTTTTGGGGTCGTAGAGGCGGATATTTTTGAGCAG
>SAMEA3663025__coassemble_582_pt1 | contig 23084 bp, 21 predicted proteins | sample SAMEA3663025__metabat2_high_PE_004 | metagenome-assembled genome bin SAMEA3663025 (sample SAMEA3663025) | pig gut metagenome | biome: pig gut; feature: pig-associated habitat; material: faeces | place: France | collected 2012
CTCCGGCAGAGTTGAGGAATATAGCCGAGGAATTGAACCGCAGTCTTGAGAGCGAGCCTGCGCCGGAAACAAAAGAACAGAAAGCACAGCGAAAGGAACGTAAGAAACAGATAAAGCAACTCGAGGAGCATGCTGACAAATTGAGAGAGTATGACGAGAAACTTCGTATTATGGGCGACCGGAACTCATACTCCAAGACTGATCATTCCGCCACGTTCATGCGCATGAAGGAGGATGCGATGAACAACGGACAGACCAAGCCGGGTTATAATCTGCAGATCGGTACCGAGAATCAATTTATACTTGACTTCGGACTGTTTCAGACTCCCGGAGATCCGTTCACCATGATACCGTTCTATAACTCTTTCTTCAGCAGATACGGGAAACTGCCGCAGTCGGGCGTGGCCGATGCCGGTTACGGCTCAGAGGAAAATTACCGGTTCATGGAAGAGTCTGGAATAGAGGCCTACGTCAAATACAATTGGTTTCACCGCGAGCAGCGCATGCACTATGAACCGAACCCCTTCAGCCCTCAATCACTTTATTATAATGCCGAAGAAGATTATTACGTATGTCCAATGGGGCAGCACATGGAGCGTATAGGAACTGCATACACAAAGACTGAAAGCGGATATGTCTCAGAGAGCGGGCGATACAAGGCCCGGCGATGTGAGGGTTGTCCGTTAAGGGGAAGTTGTTTCAAGGCATCCGGCGACAGAATCATCGAGGTTAACCACCGGCTGATCGAGTACCGCAGGAAAGCTCGGGAAAGACTTACCTCAGAGGAAGGAATCAAACACCGGGGACGAAGATGTATAGAGCCGGAGGCTGTTTTCGGACAAATGAAATACAATATGGCTTACAAACGCTTCCGCCACGTTGGAATGGACAAGGTCAAAATGGACTTTGCCTTCTTTGCCATAGCCTTCAACCTTAAGAAAATGTGCTCCAACATAGCAAAACAGACCAAAAAGGGAGGAAATACGCCTCCATTTGGTCTGTTTTTACGTTTTTATCGGATTTTAGTCACTGAGAATCGAATATTTTGGGAAAATCATATAATACCCGCTGCCTGATGATTATTCAATTCTCATAACCCTAATAAACGAGAGGGTGTACCAAAGTCTTAATTTTGATACACCCCCTTTTTTGTAGCGGGATCGAGAATTGAACTCGAGACCTCCGGGTTATGAATCCGACGCTCTAACCAACTGAGCTATCCCGCCATTTCCGTTTTGCGAGTGCAAAGTTATATATAATTTTTGAATTAACCAAAGGTTTATATCATTTTTTTCACTAATTTTGTGTCAAATTATGGTTATGCTTAGTTTTTCATATCGCCCCATCTGTCTGATTTCACTCCTGTCGATGCTCTTTATCGGCTGTAACACAGGCATTGAGTCTACCAAACAGATCAAAATGTCAAGAGATGAACGGCGTGAGGTACTCCCTACTGCCGAAGATCTTTTGTCTGATTCTATCGTCTCTCTGCCTCTCGCCGAGTGGCAGGTAGGCAAGAAGTTCGTCGTCGTCGATAATAAGGTGAGTTATGTCTTGGAGTCGGAGACTTTCCGCCGTTATGGCTCTTCACGCGATTCCCTTGCCGGTCATATCCTCCGCTTCGATGGCATCGAAACTCGCCCCACTCCCGGCGAGGAACGTTCTGCCGTGATCCGATTCAAAGATGGCGAGGATCTCTTGAGATATAACACATCGCGTAGCCTCGACGATGCCCGCCTTCGCATTACAGGCCTCGACCTCCCCATGATGGTCGACCTCGATGTGGTGGCTCTCGCCGATTCTATCCTCCGCAATCGTACCCTCTGGATCAAAACTTCTCTATGGTATGACGCTGCGGGCGAGAAAATCACCGGTCGTAAGTTTATTCCGGTCAAGATAGCTCGCGTCCGTCATGGCGATATGGTCTTCCCTCTTATCGTAGACTTCACCGACGATCAGGATCGCAACGCTTCGCTTTATCTCAACGTAAATCATACCTCCGGCCTCGGCGCCGATAGCCGTACTCTCCCCACTCTCTTCTCCCTCACAGACCCTAAAAAGTCTTACCCCTCGATCATCCCCGAGGTGTGGAATCTTATCCAATGTGGTGAGGTCCGCAACGGTATGACCAAGGAGGAGTGCAAACTCGCCCTCGGCAATCCCACCGACGTCGTTTCCGGATTCAATTGGAATAAAACCGTCGATATGTGGACCTATAAGGATGGTACTTTCCTTCAATTCGAAGATGGCCTCCTCGTCCAGTTCCGCCATTAATCATAATACATCAAGCAAAACCTCTAATCAGACCGTCTCCATAATAATTATGATACAAGAAAATGTCGATATAACCCGCTTTACCACTTTCGGGGTCCCCGCTCGAGCTCGCTATTTTGCCGAATATTCCTCAGCCGATGAATTGCTCAAACTCTCGCGTGATATGCGATTCATCCATAGCCCTATCCTCCATATAGGAGGTGGCAGCAATCTTCTCTTTTTCGATACTTTCGATGGTTTGGTGCTTCATTCCAATATCCGTGGCATGGTGCGCTATGACAAGAATAATCATGAGACATACGCCATAGTCGGGGCAGGGGAGAAGTGGACCGATTTCGTCGACTGGACTCTCGATCAGGGACTCGCCGGGGTTGAAAACCTCGCCGGAATCCCGGGTGAGGTCGGAGCCTCGCCGGTGCAGAATGTAGGTGCCTACGGCGTCGAGGCAGGTGATGTCATCTTCTCTGTGGAGTGCTTCGACTTGTTTACTCGTAATATTGTCAAGTTCTCTGCCGAGGAGTGCAACTTCGGCTATCGCGACAGTTTCTTCAAGCATGAGGGCAAGAACCGTTATATCGTGCTGCGTGTCTCTTTCAGACTGACTCCCGATACTCGTGCACGTCATCTCGACTATGGTCCCCTCACTGCCCTTCGCGATTCCCTCGGCCATGATCCCTCCATCCGCGAAGTGGCTGAAGAGGTGAAGCGTATCCGCGATTCCAAACTTCCCGACCCGGCTCTGATCGGCAGTGCCGGCAGTTTCTTCAAGAACCCGGTCGTGCATCGTGGCCAACTCGGTGAGATTAAGGCGCTGACCGGACATGAACTCTCCGGATACCCGGTGGGGAAGATGCATGTCAAACTCTCTGCCGCTTGGCTTATAGACCACGCCGGCATGAAGGGCGCTAAATATGGGGGAGCTCGAGTCTATGATCGCCAACCCCTCGTCATCGTCAATACCGGCAATGCCACCGCTCACGATGTCGCCACTCTCGCTCAGCAGGTCCGCGATGCCGTACGCAGCAAGTTCCTCATCGATCTTTCCCCGGAGGTCAATTATATCGATTCGAAGATTCATGTCACTATGCTCGGCACAGGTACTTCCAAGGGTATCCCCGAGATCGGTTGCAAGTGCCCGGTATGCACCTCTCCTTTTATATATGATAAACGTACTCGCACCTCGGCGCTCATCCGCACCATGGGCCAAACCATACTGATCGATGTCTCTCCCGACTTCCGTCAGCAAGCCCTCGCCGCCGATATCAGCCATATCGATGCCGTGCTCTTGACGCATAGCCATTACGACCATGTCGGAGGTATCGACGACTTGCGCCCTTATTGCGCTGTCCGCGACCTTCCCATTTATACCACCGCCGATGTCGAGGCTGACCTCCGCAAACGTTATGACTACTGCTTTAAGGAAAATCCTTATCCGGGTGTACCCACCTTCGACATCCGTCACTTTGACGACCGCCCCTTCTGTATCAACGGACTTAAAATCGTGCCGATCACTGTGATGCATGGTCCCAATCCGATCACCTCTTTCCGTATCGGCGATTTTGCCTATATCACCGACGCCAAGACCATCGATGAGGAGAATATGGAAAAACTTCGAGGCGTCAGGGTCATGGTGATCAATGCCCTCCGCGATCGCGACCATTTCTCACATTTTACCCTCGAGGAGTCGCTCGAAGTAATACGTAAAGTGCAACCCCGACAAGCCTATCTCACCCACTTCAATCATGAGATAGGGCGCCATTTCGACCTCGCTCGCCGCCTCCCCGCCGGCGTCGTTCCCGGCCATGACGGCCTCTCTTTCTCCGTTTAGAGTGTTTGAAGAGTGTGGATGAAATGGACATCCTAACGCTGCTCCATCATCTCAAAAATAGGGGTATGAACTCGATTTCGCAACTTTTAAAATTTTTTCTTTAACTTTTTTGCCAAAACATTTGGTAGTTTCAAAAATTGTTACTAATTTTGCATCGCAATTGAGGGAATAACCCCAATAACCGGTCGATTAGTGTAGCGGTTAGCACGCCACCCTCTCACGGTGGAGACTCGGGTTCGAGTCCCGGATCGACTACCAATAAATCCGTAAGTCATTGATATTCGATGCTTACGGATTTTTGCTTTTATCCTCGGGATGCATTCTTGTTTTTTGCTCCCAATTTTATCCATATCTTTTAGTTCCTACTGACTTTAATACTTCTTGAAATGAACTCTTTTTATGAAAAGCTGATGGACTTAACTCTCTTTAAGGGTGCCAACACTGAACTCATTCATGCTTTCGCCGAAAAAACGCCACTCTCTTTCTATAAGGTCGCTCCCGGAGAGATAATCGCCGGTGCCCACGATCTCTGCTCTTCGCTTCGTTGCCTCGTGTCGGGTAGGGTAGAGGTGGAACATACCCTCTTTAATGGAAATTTATCTCTCTTCGAAACTATCGGAGAGGGTTTTGTGATCGGTCTTAAACACCTCTATGGCCTCGATACTCACTTCTGCTTCAATTATCGTGCCATCGATACCTGCGGCATCATGGAGTTCGATAAGTCTCACTTTATCCAGCTTATCCAAAATAATAACCTGATTCTCGTAAATTATCTCAATTATCTCTCCCTCTACGCCCAAAAACCAATCTCCGTAATTCGCGACATAGCACCCCGATCTACTTCTCTCTTCCTCCCTGCACTCCTCAATGAGTTCACTTGCCGAAATGCCGACAATATCTCACTCGTCTCTCACAATATGCCAATCGCTCAATTCATCGAGAATGTTTTCAATATTAGTGAGGATGTACTGGAGTCGATGATCGAACGTGGTGCCGTTAGTCTCAAGTCGGATTCGTGCCTTGTCGTTAATGATATTGATGTTTTGTACTATTTTTAATTGTAGTTCATCAAAAGTTTGATTATATTTGCAGTCAAGAGTGTGTCGAGTAGTCGATTTCGCTCTTGACTGTTTCTCTTTTATTACCGGTTTATTTCAATTCTTGAAATCTAATAACAATATTTATGAACGATAAAAGTGTTCTGAAAATCAGATTGTCTCTCCTCAATTTCTTGGAGTTCGCCGTTTGGGGTGCTTACCTTACTTCTCTCGGCAATTTTTTGTTTAATGTAGGTCTGGGCTCAAATATCGGCTGGTTCTATGCCGTTCAGGGTATAGTCTCGCTCTTTATGCCCTCTCTTATCGGTATCTTGGCTGATAAGTATATCCAGGCGCAGAAGATGCTCAGCATCTGCCATTTCATCGCCGCTATATTTATGGCGAGTGCCGCTTTCTATTGCACCCAAGTCGAGACTATCGAGTTCGCGTGGCTCTTCTCGCTTTATTCCATATCGGTGGCTTTCTTTATGCCCACTATCGGCTTGAACAATTCGGTGGCTTTCAATGCACTCTCCAAGGCCGGCATGGATACGGTCAAGGATTTCCCACCGATCCGCATCTTCGGCACCATCGGCTTCATCTGCGCCATGCTCTTCGTGAACTTCGTGGGTCCGGAGGATGCCAAGTTCCAAACCACATATATGCAACTCTTCGTCTCTGCCAGTCTGAGTGTCATTATGGCTTTCTATGCCCTCACGATGCCTAAGTGTCCCGTCTCCACAACTCCGCAGTCGGGCAATTGGATTGATAAAATGGGTCTCCGCGCCTTCCTCCTCTTTAAGCAGAAGAAGATGGCTGTGTTCTTTATCTTCAGTATGCTCCTCGGTGTTTCCCTCCAGATCACCAATGGTTATGCCAATCCCTATATCTCCTTCTTCAAGGGCCTCCCGGAGTTCGCTGATGCTTGGGCCGCTCAGAATGCCAATGCTCTTATCTCCATCTCGCAGATCAGCGAAACTCTCTGCATACTCCTTATTCCTTTCTGCCTCAAGAAGTTTGGTATCAAGGGTGTGATGCTTATGTCTATGTTCGCATGGGTGTTCCGCTTCGGCCTTTTCGGCTTCGGTGACCCTGCCGGTAGTCTCTGGATGTTCGTACTCTCTTGCATCGTCTATGGTATCGCTTTCGATTTCTTCAATGTCTCGGGCGGTCTCTATGTCGATCAGGAAACTCCCGCTGAGTATCGCAGTAGTGCCCAGGGCCTCTTTATGATTATGACCAATGGTTTCGGTGCTACGATCGGTACTCTCGCCGCTATGGCTATCGTCAATCATAATGTCAGCCCGGATGCTTTGCCCGCCGCTCAGTTGGAGGGCTGGCGCAATTCTTGGCTCATCTTCGCCGCTTACGCCCTCGTAGTGGCTGTGGCTTTCTGGATTATTTTCAAGGATAGCAAACCTGCCACCAAGGCTACAGACCCCGGCGTTGCCAAGTCTGAAATGATCTGATAAGTCTTACCCCGATTCTCTATGATAATTTTCTATAGCCCTGATATTGAGTCCACCGGCTTGCTCTCTGAGACGGAATCCGGCCATTGTTGCCGTGTGCTCCGTCTGCGTGAGGGCGATCATATCACCGTGGCTGACGGCATGGGGCATTTCTTCGAGTGCGAGATCACCGATGCTCACCCCAAGCATACTTCGGTTATGATCCTCGATAGACGCGATGTGGAACGCCATTGGTCGCCCAAAATCACCCTCGCTGTTGCCCCTACCAAGAATATGGATCGTATGGAGTGGCTCGCAGAGAAGGCTGTCGAGATCGGTGTCGACCGTCTGGTGTTCGTGGATTGCCAACGCAATGTTCGTCATGTCGTGAAACGTGACCGTATCGAGAAGATAATGATCTCTGCGATGAAGCAAAGCCTCAAGGCGCACCTGCCTGAGTTGGTGGAATTGATGCCGCTGAGCCGATTCATCGCTTCGGATACTTCCCAAGTCAAGTATATGGGCTATTGCGATCCTTCTATCGAACGTCGCGATTTCTCCGTCGATTATGACGGTATGCGTGATCTTACGATCCTCATCGGTCCGGAGGGGGATTTCTCCCCGGAGGAGGTGGAAGCTGCCCTTGCTGCCGGGTTTTCTCCGGTGACCTTCGGAAATACCCGTCTCCGCACAGAGAGTGCAGCCCTCTATGCCCTATGTGCCACTCATTCGATTATTACCCAAAAAGAATAATTCAACTTTCTCCTCACCTTATACTCACTATAATCATCCCCCCAACACCCACTATAATCATGTTTGATGATATAACTTCTTATCTCTCTTCAAGTAAGTCTCACAATTTCTTCCTCCTCGCCGGTCCCTGCGTCATCGAGGGAGAAGAGATGGCTCTCGACATCGCCGAGCGTATGGTCAAGATTACTTCCGATCTCGATATCCCTTATGTATTCAAGGGCTCATATCGCAAGGCCAATCGTAGCCGCCTCGATTCTTTTACCGGTATCGGCGACCGCAAGGCCCTCGAAGTGCTCCGTAAGGTCCGTGACACGTTCCATATCCCTGTCGTAACCGACATCCATAGCGCAGAAGAGGCGCAGATGGCTGCCGATTATGTCGATGTGCTCCAGATACCGGCATTCCTTTGTCGCCAAACCGACTTGTTGATCGCGGCTGCCCGCACCGGCAAGATGGTCAACATCAAGAAGGGGCAGTTCCTCGCTCCCGAGTCGATGACTTTCGCCTGCGATAAGGTGATACAGTCAGGCAATCCTCATGTCGCTGTTACCGAGCGTGGAACTTTCTTCGGATATGGCGACCTCGTGGTCGATATGCGTGGCGTGCCCGTTATGAAGGAGATGTGTAAGTGCCCCGTTATCGTCGATGTCACACACTCCCTCCAGCAACCCAACAGCGCCTCCGGTGTCACCGGCGGCAAACCACAACTCATCTCCACCATCGCCAAGGCGGCAATTGCTGCCGGTGCCGATGGCCTCTTTATGGAAACCCACCAAAACCCCGCTGTGGCTAAAAGCGACGGCGCCAACATGATCCCTCTCGACCATGTGCAAGTGCTCCTCGAAAACTTATCCCTGCTAAGACAAACCGTAAACAAAATGACTATCTAAGGAACGCGCTCTAACATCCAACGCGATCTAAAGACTAATCAACCCCATTTAAATAAAATCAAACCCTAAGTGGGGCAAATTTAGATAGTTATATTCGATTAACATTTGTTAACAATTTGTAATATCAAAATTTGCACACATCCAAAAATGTGTGCAAGTATTTTTTTTACACGTTTTTTGTGGCTGTAATCTACGCTAATCTCACTTATAACTTGCTTTCGAGAGTGTGTAAAAGAAGTTGGTTTTGATGCGACACCCAAAATTTTTCTGTGATTTATTTGTTTTTTCTACGATATTTTTTATACCTTTGAGTATTACAAATCAAAAAGTCTTAAGAACTGTTAAAGCTAAAATGGAGAAAACATTAGTATTATTGAAGCCCTCTTGCATTGCTCGCAACCTTGTCGGCGAGGTAATCAGCCGCATCGAGCGTAAGGGGCTTATCATTTGCGGTATGAAGATGATCCAACTCGACATGGAGGTGGTGCGTGAGCACTATGCTCATCTTGTCGATAAGCCCTTCTTCCCCAAATTGGCTGCTTCGATGATGTGTTCACCCGTTATTGCTTTGTGCCTGAAGGGTGTTGATGTGGTCCGCGTCTTCAGAGAAATGACCGGCGTTACCAACGGCCGTAAAGCCGCTCCCGGTACGCTCCGCGGTGATTTCTGCATGAGTGGCTCGCTCAACATCATCCATGCCAGCGATTCTGTCGAAAATGCTGAAATCGAAATCAATCGGTTCTTCCGCCCTGAAGAGGTTTTCGATTATACCCCCGCTACACTCTCTTTTATCTACGAGAGCGACGAGATGTAATCGATCTCTTTCAACTATTCTTTTAACCCTGATGCCATTATTCCTCTAATGGCTGAATATTTGTGTTGTAATGTCAAAGTTTAAGAAGTTTTTACTGCCTCTGCTCGTTGCTACTCTCGGTGCAACAGGTCTGCAGGCTCAACATATCTCGAGTGGCGATCAGCACTCTCGTGCTCACAAACAACTCCTCGCCTCTCGTTCTAAAACCAACGACCAAATAAAACTCGTTGAGCAGAATACTTTCCTAGACCTTATGGATGATATCGAGCCGGAACCCGATATCTATACCGAGGGCTGGAATAGCAAGCGCGTCAACCCTTTCAAGGAGTCTGACGTCCCCAATTCCAAAGTAATCGATGTCACTGACTTCTGTATCCCTTGCAAGGGTCCTATTACTTCCAACTATGGTTATCGCGCCAAGTTCGGTCGTATGCACAAGGGTGTCGACCTCGGTATCCGTTCCAACGATACCATCTATGCCGCATTCTCCGGTAAGGTCCGTCTCACCAATTATGAGGCTCGCGGTTATGGTAATTACATCATCATCCGCCACCCTAATGGCCTCGAAACAGTCTATGGCCACCTCAACCGCCACCTCGTTAAGCCTAATCAGGTAGTGAAAGCCGGTCAACCAATCGGTCTCGGTGGTAGCACAGGCCGTAGCACAGGACCTCACCTCCATTTCGAAACTCGTTTTATGGGTTATGCCATCAATCCCAGCGCTATCTTCGATTTCGCTAACCGCACCACTCATACCGATACTTATACATTTACCAAGCAGACTTATACCCAGCCTCGTAATTATGCCCCTTCCACCACTGTGGCTAATAACGACAGAACAAACACTTATCAAAGCGGTTCGAATAAACGAACCACTTACATCGTTAAGACCGGTGATACTCTCTCTTCGATAGCTCGCTCTTACGGCATGTCTGCTACAACTCTCCGCAAGATCAATGGTCTTGAATCAACCGACAAAATAAAAGTAGGTCAAGTCTTAAAACTTAAATAATCACCCCTCCCACAAAAAGCAGAGTGAGCCCCCTCACTCTGCTTTTTTCATACCCACCCCCTTTCCCCTTATGTTAAAACTTCTCTTATCTGCCTTTATCGGTAGCGGTATCGGCGGCTCCATCCGCTTCTTCGTCTCTCATTTCTTCGCTTCTCGATCCTCTTTACCATCTCTCGCTTCGTCGGCTGAGGAGGTGTCTTTCTTCGCCCTATTCCCCTGGCATACTTTCCTCGTGAATATCGCCGGTTGCTTCATCATCGGCCTCGTTTATGCCTGCGTCGATCATAACATCTTCTCCATCTCCCCGGAGATGAAAACTTTCCTTACTGTCGGCATCTGCGGCGGATTGACCACATTCTCCACATTCTCCCACGAAAGCCTTCTCCTCTTCCAGTCAGGACATCCTTTCACCGCTCTCGGCTACATCTCCCTATCCCTGCTGCTCGGTGTTGGTGCAGCTCTCCTCGGCCACGTCATCATCAAATAGCAATAGAGCGCACTCTATCCCTTTTCTCTAATTACATGGGATGAATTTCAAATTTTTTTTGCTTTCATCCCCGTTTTTTATTAATTTTGTGGTTATGGATACAAAAACGCTCAATAATTTGGTGGCTGATAGACTCGATCGCGACCCCGAGGTGGTGGCTTCGCTTATCAAGTCCCTTTCCGATGTTATCGCATCTCATCTTAAGGATGGCGACTCTATTGCTGTGCCCGGATTTGGCTCTTTCGAACCTCGCATCAAGGGGGAAAGAGTGGCTATCCACCCCTCCAACGGCAAGAAAATTCTCGTGCCCCCCAAGATGACTATGGCTTTCAAACCATCTACTCTCCTTAAGCAAAAGGTCAATAAACAGTAACCTCTTAATCTCGAATCTCGTGAACGAAAAAATTACTCTTCCTGTTCTGACTCAACTTTTGGCTCTACATACCGGCGATTCAAGAAAGCAGTCGGAAGATTTTATCAAGGAGTTCTTCGGCGCCATCTCCGCCGCTCTGGCTAATGGTGAACAGGTCAAAATCAAAGATTTTGGAGTGTTCAAAACTACTTTGGTCGGCGCCAGAAAGAGTGTAAACGTCTCCACCGGTGAAGATCACGAGATCCCCGCTCATTATAAGGTCTCTTTCACTCCATCCAAGGAGATTGCCGCAATCATCAACGAACCCTTCGAAATGTTCGAAACTGTTGAACTTAACGACAACGTCTCCCTCGATGATTTGGAAACCATCGATCAGGCAGAACCCGATGATGCCCCCGACCAACCCATCCCGGAATCGGAACAATCCGAGCCGGAATCGGAACAACCCGAGCCCGAATCGGAACAACCCGAGTCCGAACCCAACCCGGAATCGGAACAACCCGAGCCCGAACCCAATCACTCAGAACAACCTGAGGCTGATAACTCTCCCCTTTATGTCTTCGATGATTCTGACTCTGATCTGTCTAAACCTTCTGATGACGATAATAAATCTTCCGATGACGAAGACGTATCTTCCGATGACGAAACCATAACTCCCGATGACGAGAAAACATCTTCAAAAGGTCGTTTCTGGCTCGGTTTCCTCGTCGGTTTTGCTGCCGCTTTCTTTGTCGCTTTCATCATTTACGGAACTTTCCTATACATCGGTGATTCTCAATCTTTGCACACCAATCAAGTGCAAACTCCCTCCGCCGTCTCCGCTGACGCCAAATCCTCTGCCGATCCTGCAACCGATCAGTCGGTCGCTGCCCAACAAGCCAATCAGTCCGCTGAGTCTGACCAGCCGGAAGTCGAGCAAAAAGCAACCGAGACTCCCGAGGTCAACACCAGGCCCTCCGACTCACCCCTCTACGACACTATCACAAAAACAAGATACCTCACCACCATGGCTAAGGATCATTATGGAAACTACCATCTCTGGCCATATATCTATATGGAAAACCAAAAGTTCCTCGGCCATCCCGATCGTATCACTCCCGGTACGAAGGTCGTTGTGCCTCCTCTCTCCAAGTATGGCGTCGACCCCTCCAACCCCGAACATATCAAAAAGGCTAAGCAGTTGGGCATAGAAATCTACAAAAAATATCAATAACATCCTCTTCTTGCCCCATACTCTTACTCCTATTTTACGTTATATTCACCCTTTTGTAAGAATTATTTCACTTTTTTCTCTGAAATATTTGCAATTCTCATTTATATGTGCTAACTTTGCACTCGCAATCAGCTAATGGTTCCATGTCCGAGTGGTTAGGTACCGGTCTGCAAAACCGTTTACACCAGTTCGAATCTGGTTGGAACCTCCCACAAATTAGAGGATGTATCAAGTCGCTTTGATACATCCTCTTGTTTTTGATACATCCCGTTATCCGTAATTATTCTCTTTAACGATACATCTCGTTATCGCTAAGTAATTCTCTTTTACTCTTATGAAATTCGTAGTCCTTATACCCGCACGTTACGAATCCTCTCGATTCCCCGGCAAACCCCTCGCCAAAATCGGCGGCGAGGAGATGATTATCCGCGTTTGCCGTCAAGTTGACAAAACAGGTCTCCCTCTCGCCGTAGCCACCGACAATGACCTTATCGCCCAAACCGTCAGAAATGCCGGTTTCGATGCCGTTATGACCGCATCTTCACATCGCAGCGGCACCGAACGTGTCGAGGAGGCTTATCGAAACCTCCGCTCTGATGCCGATGTTATCATAAATGTACAAGGCGACGAACCATTCATCGACCCACGTCAGATACTTTCTTTATCTGATATCTTCAAGAAAAATCCCGACACCGAAATTGCCACCTTGGCTCGTCCTTTCGACCCCGCTCTCGGATTCGATGCCCTCCAAGACCCTAACCTCGTTAAGGTGGTTATGTCCGAGCAGGGTAGAGCCCTCTATTTCTCGCGTAGCGTTATCCCATTCGTTAGAAATACCCCGACTCAGATATGGCTTGAGAAGGTGCAGTATTATTCACATATTGGCATCTATGCCTACCGCGCCTCGGCCCTCTCCAAGATCGTTTCTCTCCCTCCCGCACCACTCGAAACCGTCGAAAGCCTCGAACAACTCCGCTGGCTTCAGAATGGTCTCGTGATAAATGTCGGCATCTCTTCTTTCCCCACAATAGGCATTGATACTCCCCAAGATCTCGAAAATGCAGAAAAGTTCCTGAAAAATTTTTCTAACTAACATTTTTTTGACCTTATTTGACCAAATAATGCAATATTTTCATTAATTTTGCATCCAGAAACTAATATGACAATAACCCATATAATTTTATGAAAAAAAGTGCACTTCAGAAGGTTAGGGCTGAGTACCAGCCTAAACTTCCTAAAGTCCTCCAAGGATCGGTAAAAGTTAAGGTAGGTGAGGCTACTGAATCTGTGGCTAACCAGAAAGAAATCAAGGAGTTGTTCCCCTATACTTATGGTATGCCCGTTGTCGAGTTTGAGCATGATGATGCTCCCACTCGCGTCGACGAACCCTTCAACGTAGGTATCATCCTCTCCGGCGGCCAAGCCCCCGGCGGTCACAATGTGGTCAGCGGTATCTTCGATGGTCTCAAGTATCTCAATAAGGAGAACCGCCTCTATGGCTTCCTTATGGGTCCCTCCGGTTTCATCAACCATCAATACATGGAACTTACTGCCGGTATCATCAAGGATTATCGCAACACCGGCGGTTTCGATATCATCGGTTCCGGTCGTACCAAACTCGAAAAACCCGAGCAGTTCGATGAAGGTCTCAAGATCTTGAAGGAACTCAACATCCGCGCCCTCGTGATCATCGGTGGTGACGACTCTAATACCAACGCTGCCGTTCTCGCCGAGTATTACAAGAATATCGGTGCTAATGTCCAGGTGATCGGTGTCCCCAAGACCATCGACGGTGACCTCAAGAATGAATGGATCGAGACTTCTTTCGGTTTCGACACCGCTTGCAAGGTATATAGCGAGGTGATCGGTAACATCCAGCGCGACTGTAATTCTGCCAAGAAGTATTATCACTTCATCAAACTCATGGGTCGCTCTGCTTCTCACATCGCCCTCGAGTGCGCTCTCGAAACTCAACCCAACATCTGCCTTATCTCCGAGGAAATCCAGGCTAAGCGCATGACTCTCGACAATATCGTAAGCTACATCTGCTACGTTATCTCTGAGCGCGCTAAACTCGGCTGGAACTTCGGTACTGTGCTCGTGCCCGAAGGTCTTATCGAGTTTATCCCCTCTATGAAGGCTCTTATCAGCGAACTCAACGATGTAATCGAGGAGCATAGCGACGAGTTGGCTGACAAGGAAGAAATGGAGAAACTCGAGTGCATCCACTCTTATCTCTCTCCCGTCAATGCCGCCCTCTACCACAGCCTCCCCAAGAATATCGCCCTCCAGCTTAGCCTCGACCGCGATAGCCACGGTAATGTGCAGGTGTCTCTCATCGAGACTGAAAGCCTCCTCTCTGAGATGGTGGCTAAACGCCTCGAGGAAATGGCTGCCAACGGCGAGTACAGCGGTAAATTCAACGCTCAGCACCACTTCTTCGGTTATGAAGGCCGTTGCGCTGACCCCACCAACTTCGATGCCGACTATACTTACGCTCTCGGTTATAACGCCGCTATGCTCATCAATGCCGGTCTTACCGGTTATATGTCGAGCGTTCGCAACCTCACCGAACCCTCTGAGAAGTGGATCGCCGGCGGTATTCCTATCACCATGATGATGAACATGGAGCGTCGTAAGGGTGAAATGAAGCCTGTAATCCAGAAGGCTCTGGTAAACCTCAATGGTCGTCCTTACCTCAAGTTCGCTTCTATGCGCGAGACTCTCGCACTCAATACTCTCTATCAATATCCCGGCCCGATTCAGTATTTCGGCCCCTCTGAAATCTGCGACCGTCCCTCGATGACCCTCCTCCTCGAACATAATAAGGAGATCAACTAATCCAATTATATATGGATTACCCAAAAGGCAGCGCTATAAACGCTGCCTTTTTTGCTTATTCACTTTCTATACAGGCCCGTTTTTATTGTGGATTTTATAAATTATCATTATCTTTGCCGTCTAATATCTTTTTTTTGATTATGATTAAGAATCTTTTTACAAACTTTTGCTCCCCTTTTGTGGTTCTCGCTCTCGTTCTATTCGCCTCTTGTTCAGGTGGAAGTAAGCAGAGTGAGAAGGATAGCCTCTCCACGCCGGCCGTCGACACCGCTGTTGCTGCGGCTTCATCTTCATCCTCTCTTGTTGCTAATGACTCTACTGCCGCTCGCCCGACAGTGATCGATTTCTTCGCCACTTGGTGCGGCCCTTGCCGACATATTGCTCCTCTATTCGATAAGTTGAAGAGTGAGTATGGCGATGTCATCAATTTCAAAAGTGTCGATGTCGACCTGAATGAAGATCTTGCCCGACAATATAATATAGAGGCTATGCCTACCTTCATCATCCTCGATGCTGAGGGTAAGGAGGTGACTCGTCTCGTCGGCGCTGACCCTCAGGAGTTGGCAAAACTCGTCTCTTCCGTCGCTCAGAGTGCCAAGGATGATAAAAGTAAATAATTAAAAACATCATATCTATTATGGGAAATAACAACGTATATGCTGTCGCCCCAACCAAGGAGTTGCTGCGCGACAAGGCTTGGGCTCGTTGGACCGCGCTTGCGCTCCTCGCCTTCGCCATGTTCTGTTCTTACATCTTCATGGACATCCTCTCTCCGATCAAGGACCTGCTCCAGTCTACTCGCGGATGGGATTCCACCGCATTCGGCACTATGCAGGGATCGGAGACTTTCCTTAATGTGTTCATCTTCTTCCTCATCTTTGCAGGTATCATCCTCGACAAGATGGGTGTTCGCTTCACTGCCCTCCTCTCGGGCGCGGTGATGCTGATCGGTGCCTATATCAATTATTATGCTCTGACCGATGCCTTCATAGGTAGTGGCCTCGAACGCTGGTTCACCGACAATCTGAACTATATCCCGGGTTTCCAGGAACTTGGCATCGCTCCATTCTATAAGGGTATGCCCGCCTCTGCCAAACTCTCTGCCGTCGGCTTTATGATCTTCGGTTGTGGTGTCGAGATGGCAGGTATCACCGTAAGCCGTGGTATCGTGAAGTGGTTCAAAGGTAAGGAAATGGCGCTCGCCATGGGTTCGGAGATGGCACTCGCACGTCTCGGCGTTGCCACTTGTATGATCTTCTCACCCCTCTTCGCCAATCTCGGTGGCACTGTCAGCGTTTCTCGCTCTGTTGCCTTCGGCGTGGTGCTCCTCCTTATCGCACTTATCATGTTTATCGTCTATTTCTTCATGGATCGCACTCTCGATAAGCAGAGCGGTGAGGCTGAAGAAAAGGATGATCCCTTCCGTATCAGCGACCTCGGCAAGATCCTCTCAAGCTGGGCTTTCTGGGTGGTGGCTCTCCTTTGCGTTCTCTATTATTCCGCTATCTTCCCCTTCCAGAAGTATGCTGTGAATATGCTCCAATGCAACCTCACTTTCACCGAATTGCCCGCCGACTCTGTGTGGGCATCTGATATGGTGACCGTGATCCAATATGTCATCATGATCGTAGTAGCCGGTGCCTCTTTTGCAAGCAATTTCTGCAAGGGTAAGGTTATGAAGATCTCGATGCTCTGCCTCGCTATTGTGGCTCTTGTAACCTATTGCTATATGGGCTATATGCGTCAGTCGGCTGCTGCCATCTTCGCCGTATTCCCCCTCTTGGCTGTCGGCATCACTCCTATTCTCGGTAATTACGTCGATTATAAGGGTAAAGCAGCTTCGATGCTCGTGCTCGGATCCCTCCTTCTTATCGCTTGCCACCTCACCTTCGCTTTTATCCTCCCCTTGTTCAAGGGTTCTGCTGTCGGTGGAGTAGTGGTGGCTTATCTCACCATCCTCGTGCTCGGCGCTTCTTTCTCTCTCGTGCCCGCCGCTCTTTGGCCCAGCGTTCCGAAGCTCGTGGATGCCAAGATTATCGGTTCGGCTTACGCCCTCATCTTCTGGATCCAGAATATCGGCCTCTGGCTCTTCCCCATGCTCATCGGTAAGATCCTCGATAAGACCAATCCCGATATCGTCCAGGCTGTGGCCAACGGCTCTATGACTGCCGAAACTGCCGCCATCAGCTATAACTATACTTGGCCTTTGGTGATGCTCGCTTGCCTCGGCATCGTTGCTCTCCTCCTCGGTTTCGTCCTCAAGAGCGTCGACAAGAAGAAAAACATCGGCCTCGAGCTCCCCAACATCCTCCCAGAAGATCAAAAGTAATCCCAATTATATTCAAAAGAATAAGAGTGTGTCAGCCCCCGCCGACACACTCTTTTTTTCATAATAGACTCAACATTACTGCGGATTCGTTTTCGCATGCTCGCTTGCGAGCAAATTCCTCACGCCATACTCCTATTTCCAACAATATTCTTCCCCCCTTTTGCGTTATCTTATTATGATGCGCTTTTGTAAGTATATATTGTTGTTTTGGCTGACTGTCGCTTCGGCTATCCTACCCCTCGATCTTCGCGGGGAGACGGTGTCGCAAAAGCAAGCCTCTCAGATTGCCGCTACATTCTTCAATGCAGCCTACGGCATATATGTCCCTAAGCCTACTTTGGCGTGGAATGGTCGCCAACTCACCACCGATCGCCTTTTCTCTCCCTTCTATATCTACAATCATCCCAAGGGTGGATATGTCATCATCTCTGCCGAGAACAAGGCTTTCCCCATCCTCGGGTATAGCCGCACCGGTCGTTTCGACAAGAATAAGATATCCGATGATATGCTCGATCTCCTTAAACAGTATTCTCTGCAGATCGAGATGATACGTTATGACCACCGTGCACCCGTGCATGCCATTGAGGCATGGCAAAACCTCCCTTGGGCTATCTATCATATCCTCAATAATCCCTACGACACCCCGGAGTTCCGCACCATATCCGACGATCATCGTGCCCTGATCGAGTCTATCGATCGTGCCAATAATGCTGTTATGCTGCCGGCTGCCGTGGAGTTTGAGGTGTATATCCCCGAATATCTCCGCCCTTATACCCTCGATGACATCACTGCCCCCGAGGAGGAGATCCCGTTTAAGTTTTATGAGGATTTCTTAGCCGAAATTCGTGCTGAGGAGGAGGCGCGTCTCGCCGCATACCATGAAATTATCGCACCCACCAAGCCGGTCGTATCTTATCTCGGTGGTGCTCATTACGCCATCTCTTTCCCTGAGACGATGAAACTCGCTTTCGTCTATTCCATCCAAGGCTCGAAAGTGCAAGAACGCTATTTCAAAAATACTCAACTTCTTAACCTCGATTTCTCAGCACTCCCCGTAGGTTTCTACGTCCTACTCGCCATCAGCGATGACGGACATCTCTACGGCATCAAACTATATCGTTGATCATGGGTAAAGTTACCGAATCCAAAACCTTCGCCGCTATCGCTCTTCTATTGGTGGTCGCTACGATCATTTTCTCGGTCGTTGCCGGTCTGTCGCAGTTGAGCCTTATACCTCTTTTCTTCTGCTTTATCGCCGCTTTCAGCCATGTTATGTCGCTTATGCTCAAGCGTATGAGCATGTCTGCTTCGCGCAAACTTGACATCTGCGCCATAGTCTGCATCATCCTTTTCTTTATCTCTTTTGTGGTGATCTGCTTCGTCGGCTAAGAGCTCTCCCTTCGATTATGTCGAAGGTCAATCCATCTTCCCTAAGCCTTCGCGGATTATTTCCGGTGTGTCGAGCGTGCAGTCTACGATGGTCGATACTTCCGTCGTGCCCGCTTCTCCTTCCACCATGATATCCACTCTCCCTTCGTAGGCCTCCGAGATCAATTCCGGATTGATGGCATAGTCTTCATCTTCATATTCTATACTCGTGGTGATCAGCGGGTTGCCCATGCGCTCCACCAAGTCGGTGGTAAACTGATTGTCGGGTATTCTGATACCCACTGTCTTCCTCCCTTTGAAGGCTCGCGGTAGGGTAGAGGCAGACTTGAACAGGAAGGTAAAGGGCCCGGGACAATATTCTCTGAGTAACTTGAATCCCTTGTTGTCGATCCGTGAGTATTCCGCTGCCATCGAGATGTCGGAGCAGATGATCGATAGATTGGTCTTATCCGGATTGATGTTCTTTAATTTGCATATCCGATCCACTACCTTGATATTCAACGCATCCCCCACGATGGCATACATCGTGTCGGTCGGGATGATGGCGATTTCTCCCTCTTTCATGCGCTCACTCAGCTGGTTGAGTTGCTGCTCGGATGCTTTATTGTTCCATATTTTGATACTCTTCATGGCTTTCACTCCTATTGTTTTTCTTGTTATTTTTTATTAAGAGCGCGCTCTTAACTGCGAAAATATAAAATTTATTGTTAATTTTGTAATATATTAGTAAGTTTCTTATGAAAATAGCAATAATTGTAGCTATGCAGAAGGAATTAAACCTCCTTCTTCAGCAACTCGAAACCCGTACAGAACAAGTCATCGACGATCTCACCATCTATCAGGGCTCTCTTTCGGGTCATGATGTAATCGTGGCTCAATGTGGCATCGGTAAGGTCAATGCAGCTCTCCGCACTTGGAACATCATCGAGACTTGTCATCCCGATCTGATCATCAATTCCGGTGTGGCAGGTGGTGTCGATCGCTCTATGGCTATCGGCTCGATACTCGTGGCTGACCGCGTCGCTTACCATGACGTGTGGTGTGGCCCCGGCACTATCATAGGCCAAGCCGATTCTTGCCCCCTCTTCTTCCTCCCATCCGATAGCGCCCTCTCCATCATGCACCGCATCGCTGATACATCTTCGCTCGATATACGTTTCGGCCTCCTCTGTAGCGGCGATTCTTTCATCTCTACGCCCGAACAAGTCGTGAAGATCAAGAGCGCTTTCGATGATGCTCTCGGTTGCGATATGGAGTCTGCCGCCATCGCTCATGCCTGCCATAAGCGCGGCGTCCCGTTCATGATCGTCAGAGTCATGAGCGATATGCCCGGCGGCAAGGATAATATCTCTCAGTATCAGAATTTCTGGAACGATGCCCCAGCCCATACTTTCGCTGTGGTCCGTGAGTTGATCGACAATCTTTAAGCCGACTTCTCTAAAATGCATCATATCAATATGATAGACTATCCCTGTTAAAGCATTAATAAAACATCATTACTGTGCATACCAAAGAAGAAAAATTAAAGGCTATGGGCGAGTTCCTCGACGTGCTCGACACCCTTCGCCTTAAGTGCCCTTGGGATCGTAAGCAGACCAATGAGTCGCTTCGTCCCAACACCATCGAAGAAGTGTATGAGTTGTGCGACGCCCTGATTGCCGACGATAATGAGAATATCTGCAAGGAGCTCGGTGATGTACTCCTCCATGTCGCTTTCTATGCCAAGATCGCCGAGGAGAAAGGTGATTTCGATTTCGCAGATGTCTGCACCAAACTCACCAAGAAATTAATCTTCCGCCATCCCCATATATATGGCAATGTCAATGCCGATACTCCCGAGCAGGTTTCCCAAAATTGGGAGAAAATCAAGCAGAAGGAGAAGGATGGCAATAAGACTGTACTCTCCGGCGTGCCGGCGGCTCTCCCCGCTCTGATCAAGGCGAAACGCGTCCAGGAGAAGGCTGCTAATGTCGGCTTCGATTGGGAGAAACGTGAGGATGTATGGGATAAAGTTAAGGAGGAGGTGGCTGAAGTCGAAGCGGAAATGAAGTCTGCTGCCGATGCTACTGCCGACCTCGAGGCGGAGTTCGGCGACCTCCTCTTCGCTGTTATCAATGCCGCTCGCCTTTATGGAGTTGACCCCGAAAATGCCCTCGAACATACCAACCGTAAGTTTATCGCCCGTTTCAATCACCTCGAGAAGCGCCTCAAGGAGAATAACCTCTCTTTCTCCGATGTCTCCCTCCCCGAGATGGATCGCTATTGGGATGAAGCCAAAAACTTAGGTATCAATTCCTAATCCCTAAATCCCCTGCTTGCTTTGAAACTCTGCATCACCGAGAAACCATCTGTCGGACGTGATATCGCACGTATCCTCGGAGCCAACACCTCCCGTGAAGGCTATATCGAGGGCAACGGCTATTGTGTTACCTGGACCTTCGGCCACCTCTGCGAACTCAAGGAACCTGCCGACTACAAACCAAACTGGAAACCGTGGGCACTCTCCCTTCTCCCTATGGTGCCCGACAAGTTTGGTATACGCTTGAAAAATGAAACAAGTATCCAACGTCAGTTTGAAGTTATCAAATCGCTCATTGAGGCTTGCGATGAAGTGATCAACTGCGGTGACGCCGGCCAGGAGGGTGAACTGATACAGCGTTGGGTTATGCAGAAGGCCGGTTGCAAGAAGCCGGTGCGCCGTCTCTGGATCAATTCCATGACCGACGAGGCCATCCGCGAGGGTTTCAACAATCTGCGTCAGCAGGAAGAACTAGAATCCCTTTATACCGCCGGTCTATGCCGTGCCATCGGCGACTGGCTTCTCGGTATCAACGCTACTCGTCTCTATACCATCAAGTATGGCACCAATCACCAAATACTCTCCGTGGGCCGTGTCCAAACTCCGACTCTCGCACTCATCGTGAAGCGACAGAAGGAGATTGAGGAGTTTGTCCCCAAGGATTCTTACGAGGTGCGCACGAAGTATCGTGATGTCAATTTCACCTCTACCCTCAAACCATTCGACACCGAGGAGGAGGGTGCTAAAGTTATCGAGCATATCCGTAATTTCCCCCTCGAGATCACTGACGTGCAGAAAAAAAAGGGGCGTGAGGCTCCACCGCGTCTCTTCGACCTTACTTCCCTCCAAGTGGAATGTAATAAGAAGTATGGCATGAGTGCCGATCTGACTCTCCGCACCATCCAGTCGCTCTATGAGAAGAAGTTGACCACCTACCCCCGTGTCGACACCACCTACCTCCCTGAGGATGTTTACCCCAAGTGCCCGGGCATCTTGCGTTCTCTCTCTCCTTACGCCTCTCTTGTATCCCCTATCATAGACAAAAAACTCCCCAAGAGCAAGAAGGTCTTCGACAATGCCAAGATCACCGACCACCATGCCATAATCCCTACCGGTCAGAGCATCCCCGGCAACCTCTCTCTCGATGAAAAGCGTACGTTCCATGTCATCGCTCTCCGATTCATCTCCGTGTTTTATCCCGACTGCATCTTCCAGCAGACCTCTGTCGCTGCTCATGTAGATAAGGTCAATTTCAAAGCCACAGGCCGAGTCATTACCGATCGCGGTTGGAAGGCTGTCTACGATTCTGCCAAGGATTCCGCTAAGGATAATTCTAAAGATCCCGCCAAGGAGAATGATTCCGAGGCTAAAGAGTTACCCCCATTCACTGTCGGCGAGTCGGGTCCCCACGTGCCATTCCTCGGCAAGAAAACCACCCAACCTCCCAAGTATTACACTGAGGGTACTCTCCTCAAAGCCATGGAAACCGCCGGCTCTACTGTCGATGACGAAGAACTCCGTGAGTCGCTCAAAGCCAATGGTATAGGTCGCCCTTCCACACGCGCTGCCATCATCGAAACCCTCTACAAACGAGGATATATCCGACAAGAGAGAAAATCCCTCCGTGCCACCGATGCCGGTATCGAACTCATCTCCCTAATCAAAGAGGAACTCCTCAAAAGCGCCAAACTCACAGGCATTTGGGAGTCAAAACTTCGCAGCATCGAAAGAGGTACATACAGCGCATCCCAATTCATCAGCGAACTAAAACAAATGATCCAAGAAATAACCCGAGCCGTAATGCTCGACAACTCCAACCGCCGCATCTCCGCCAACCCCAAGTAATTCACAATTCACAATTCATAATCGAATTCCAAATCGAATTCATAATTCACAATCGAATCCACAATCGAATTCACAATCGAATTCATAATTCCTAATCGAATTCCGAATACCTGATTCCTGATTCCGAATTCTCGATTCCTGATTAAAGCCATGTCACTATCTTTCCAATACGCCATAGTCTTCCTGATCCTGCTATTAATAGCAATATGGGTAATAGTCTCCCTAATCCGCCACAAGAAGACCCCCGGCTCC
>SAMEA3663025__coassemble_623_pt1 | contig 21732 bp, 15 predicted proteins | sample SAMEA3663025__metabat2_high_PE_004 | metagenome-assembled genome bin SAMEA3663025 (sample SAMEA3663025) | pig gut metagenome | biome: pig gut; feature: pig-associated habitat; material: faeces | place: France | collected 2012
ATACAGGAGTATGCTCCTTTCAGCAAGTAATCAAAATCGACTCAAGGCTACGACCCCAAAAATTTAAGGAACGCGCTCTTAAGATCGGCAGCGTCGTGTTATTGCTATGATCTTGTCACCGATCCGTGGCACCATGCTGATCACCACCAAGAAGGCTAATCCCGCTGCATATATCAAGAGATATTGCCAAAGCATACGGTCGGAATCTACCGCAGCCGTCATCATCGCCTCTCGCCGGCGAGTCTTCGTCAGCGATTCTACATCAAGCGAAGAGAGGGTGCGCTTCCACCTCACTTTACCATCTTCGATATATACCACTGCCGGATTCCCTCGTGCCACCTCCTTGATGGCTGTATCATCGCCTGTATATATGCCATATTCCGGCATCGATAAGTCTTTCCAAATCTCGATGCTCTGACTGTCTCCAGCCACTACGGCTATCATATCCATCTGCATATCTACGCTCCAATCATAGAGCTGATTGATCTTCCAGGTGGTTGCCGGAGACACTTTCGTCAGATCGGGCATCAAGAGCATAATCACCCTATTGTCACGCCTCACCAAATCTTCCGACACATCATTCTCACCATCCTCACTCCATATACGGAAGGTGCGCTCATCCGAATCAGTTGTAGCATCTTCATTCTGCACATCTTTAGCAACGGCAGCCTCTGTTGCCACCTCCTCGCGCCTTACAAATTCCCACCCCGACTCCTCATCGGGCAGTGCATCATCCTCGCCGAATGCCTGCTCCACACCATCCTTGGCATAGATAAATCGGAAGGTGGGTTCATCGCTATCATCAGTAGACATGCCATCATAGCTGATCAACTCCGTGCCAATCTTGTAGGTGCGGAAGTCGAGTAGTGGTTGCACCATATAGCCGACAAACGATACAATAGCTATCAGGGCAATCGAAAACACCGATTCCATCCACTGGAAGGCGGGCGAAATAATCGTAATACTCTTCGAGTTATACTTTAACAACCACACTATAAGTAGCGTCAAACCGACATTCTTATAAAAAGTAGCCCAATTCGACAAGATGATAAAATCGCCGAAGCAGCCACAATCCTTCACCGGGTCGCTGACAGCGATCCAAAGGGTCAAGGGGAGCATCACCAACATAAAGAGCAATGCCATGATCGGTGTCGACCTTCGGTAGCACCCGAAGATAAAAGAGATGCCGACCGTAAACTCATATACGCAGAGCAAAACCACAGCCGCCAAGGTCAGATTATCGATGCTCGGCAACCCCATCGCCTGGAAATATTCGCCAAACTTATATAGCGAGCCCCAGGGATCGATCGCCTTGACGAATCCCGACACGACAAACGTGACGCCGACCAAAAGTCGCGCCACCCATGTTGCCACCGAGATCAGAGTCGGAGGCAACGATTTGCCTTTAGTTATACCTAATCTTGATAAGAGCGAAAATTGCATAATTGATGATATCCCTATAATTGGCATCGATACCCTCGGAGATGATGGTCTTGCCATGATTCGATTCGATCTCTTTGGTGCGCATCAACTTCTGAAGGATAATGTCGGTGAAACTGCTCACACGCATCTCACGCCAAGCCTCGTCATAGTCATGGTTTTTATTGACCATCAGCGATGTAGCGCTATTCACAGCCTTCTCATAGAGTTCGAGAGCTTGCGCCGGGGGAAGCGATTCGCCCGGTCCCAGCTCCATCTGTATAAGAGCCATGGCGCAATAATTGACAATGCCGATAAATTCCGGCTCGATCCCTTCATTTACAGCGGCAAAGTCGATGCCATTCACCTCAAGAGTGCGGATACGCTTTGCCTTGATATAGATCTGGTCGGTAAGACTCATCGGTCGCATCACACGCCACGAAGTGCCATAATCGAGCATCTTCTTCTCGAATATCGTGCGACATATCTTCTTGATCTCTTCGAATTGTTCGATCGTGTTCTGTCGTTTATCCATCAGGTTTTTATTTCGTTTTTCCGGTTGTTAATCAAAATCAACTGCTAATTTACAAAAATTGCCCGTCTAATCAAAATATTTCTCAATTCTTATCACTTAGATCAACGTTTTTCGTTAATTTTGCGACATAATTCAAAACTCATCTTTTATTACAAGAATAATTATGGTAATTCAACGTTGGCAATCAGTTCTGCTCCTCGTGGCAGCCGTAATGATGTCGTTGTTCACATTCATCACCATCGGCAGTATCGAAAATGATGGTGTGGTTTATTCCTTCGACACTCTCGGTCTGCACACTTCCCAAGGCACCGCATGCTCCACGTGGGCATTCTTCGTGCTCTCACTCTTGAGTGCTCTCCTCCCACTGATCAATATTTTCAAGTATAATACACTCAAGTTGCAGCGCACACTCTGCATAGTAGAGTCGGTGATTATACTCTCGGTCATCGCCATCGAAGTGTTCTATGCCTTCTTCCATCTCCCGGAGGCTTCAGTGCGACTCGGATGGTTGTGCTTTTCACCCCTCGTGGCACTGATCGCCGACTTGTGGGCTCATCGCCTTATCGGCTCGGATATGAGAAAGCTTCGTGATTCCGACAGACTTAGATAGATCATTTCGCATTTTTTTATTATCTTTGCATTTTGTGGGCACACTTTCTCCGATCATTTCATGGTGAGCCCGAATATGAATGCTGATAAAACTTTTAAGAATATTTGTATAATGGCAATCGAACTTAAAAATTTCACAAAACGTTCTGACAATTACTCTCAGTGGTATAACGAGTTAGTGCTCAAAGCCGACCTCGCCGAGCAGTCTGCCGTAAGAGGTTGTATGGTGATCAAGCCCTACGGCTATGCTATCTGGGAAAAGATGCAACATCAACTTGACTTGATGTTCAAAGAGACCGGTCATCAAAATGCCTATTTTCCCCTGTTGATTCCGAAGTCATTCCTTAGCCGCGAGGCAGAACATGTCGAGGGTTTCGCCAAGGAGTGTGCAGTCGTGACTCACTATCGTCTGAAGACCAATCCTGATGGCAGCGGAGTAGTGGTCGACCCTGCCGCACGTCTCGAGGAAGAACTTATCATCCGACCCACTTCCGAGACTATCATTTGGAATACATATAAGAATTGGATCACATCATATCGTGATCTTCCCATCCTGATCAACCAGTGGGCGAATGTGTTCCGTTGGGAGATGCGTACACGCATGTTCCTCCGCACCGCCGAGTTCCTCTGGCAGGAGGGTCACACTGCTCATGCCACACGTCAAGAGGCTGAAGAGGAGGCTATCCGTATGCTCCACGTATATCGCGATTTCGCCCAGAATTTCATGGCAGTTCCCGTGATCTGCGGTGTCAAGAGTGCCACTGAACGTTTCGCCGGTGCACTTGAGACCTACACCATCGAGGCAATGATGCAAGATGGCAAGGCACTTCAGAGCGGCACATCCCACTTCTTGGGTCAGAATTTCGCCAAGGCTTTCGACGTAACCTTTATGAACAAAGAGAATAAGCCTGAATATGTATGGGCCACCTCTTGGGGTGTTTCTACTCGTCTTATGGGTGCGCTGATCATGACACACAGCGATGACAATGGTCTGGTGCTGCCTCCCAAGTTGGCACCTATCCAGGTGGTGATCGTGCCTATCTACAAGAATGATGAAGGCCTCAAGGCTATCTCCGAGAAGGTTCTTCCCATCGTGGATCAGCTCCGCAAGCGTGGCATCAGCGTGAAGTATGATGATGCCGACAATCGCCGTCCCGGCTTCAAGTTCGCCGACTATGAAGTGAAGGGAGTCCCCGTGCGACTCGCCATCGGTCAGCGAGACCTTGAAAATGGCACCGTCGAACTCACTCGCCGCGACACTCTCGAGAAGCAGATCGTGCCCCTCGAAGGCATCGTTGATCTGATCGAGAAAGAACTCGACGACATCCAGACAGCACTCTATCAGCGTGCACTTGACAATCGTGAGCGCCGCACCATCACCGTAGACTCTTACGAAGAGTTCAAGGAGAAGATCGAACAGGGTGTCTTCATCCTCGCTCACTGGGATGGCACTCCCGAGACCGAGGCACGCATCAAGGAGGAAACCAAGGCGACTATCCGTTGTATACCCTTCGATGGGGATACTACCCCCGGCGTCTGCATGGTCACCGGCAAGCCCTCCGCTCGAAGAGTACTATTCGCACGCTCTTACTAATACCAAACATACCACCGAGCGACATCGATCCCCCGCCGGGATCTGTGTCGCTCGGCTCTAATTCTTATCCTTATGAAGTTAGTTCCATTTTTTGCCATGGCAGGCGTGATCGTTGCCGCCAACGTTTCTATGGCTTCCCCTCTCTCTGTGGAGGATTATTGTTCGATACCTGCCACCACTCCCGCCGGTGTCAAGGTGATGCATCCCCTCGCCGACGGAGTTTCTTTCTCCGCTATCTCCGACGATGGCAAGCAGATCGATGTCTATAGTTATAAGACTGGTGAGAAGATGTCGACCCTCTTCTCCATCTCCGGTGTCAAAGGTGACCTGAAGATCGATAGTTTCGATGGCTATGAGATAAGTAGCAATGAGAAGAAGATTCTACTTTGGAACAATACTCAGAAGATCTATCGCAATTCATTTACCGCCGATTATTATGTCTACGACATCCTCCGCTCGACTCTCGCTCGAGTGTCGGAGGGGGGTGCTCAGCGTTGTGCCACTATCTCCCACGATGGCAGAATGGTGGCATACGTCCGAGATAATAATATCTTCATCTCCAACCTCGATTATGGCACCGACAACGCTATCACCAAGGATGGCAAGATCAATCAGGTGATCTATGGCGCTCCCGACTGGGCGTATGAGGAGGAGTTTGGCGTCGACAATACCATCTGCTGGAGTGCCGATGACAATACCTTGGCATTCATACGCTTCGATGAGAGCCAAGTGCCGGTGTATTCTTTCGACAATTACAGTTATTACACCACCGAGACCCCTAAGGGTAAGGATTATCCCGACAGTTATTCTTACAAATATCCCCTCGCCGGATATCCCAACTCATCGGTCGAAGTGTTGGCATACGATCTCAACAATCGCACCACCAAGAAGATGGATCTTCCCACCACAGGCGAATATGTGCCGGCCATGGCATTTGATGGCGCCGGTGTCAATCTGATGGTGATGCTCCTGAATCGCGACCAAAATTCATTGCGGCTCTATCGCGTCAATCCCAAATCGACTGTAGCGCATCAGATTCTGAATGAGAAGAGCGATGCCTGGCTTAGCCCCGATGCCTATCAGATGGTGAGATATTACAACAATTTCTTCGTCATCGGCAGCGAACGTAGCGGCTATCGTCACCTCTATGAATATGACTATAACGGCAACCTCAAGCGCCAACTCACCAAAGGAAATTGGAACGTGACCGATTATTATGGTTACGACTCAAAGCGAGGCATGCATTATGTTCAGACCACACAACAGGGTGCTATCAACCGCAACGTGTCGTCGGTCGACACCAAGGGGGCAGTGACTATGCTCAATAGCATCGAAGGAACCGAGTCCGCAGCCTTCAGCGCGAATTATGACTATTATCTCCGCACATACAGCTCAGCTACCGTACCTCCCCAATATAGCATCTGCAACAACAAGGGAAAATTGGTAAAGAATCTCGAGATGAATGAGGCGTATGCCTCCAAGTATGCTGCAGCTCCCCGTATGGAGTTCCTCAAGGTGAAGAATGCTGAAGGAGAGGAGATGGATGCCTATATCATCAAGCCTGTCGGCTTCAGTGAGTCACGCACATATCCCTTGGTGATGTATCAATATAATGGTCCTGACTCACAACTTGTGCTCAATAAGTGGAAGATCGACGGCACATATTATTTTGCCGATCAGGGCTATGTGGTGGTGGCTGTCGATGGTCGAGGCACCGGCAATCGCGATCGCCGCTGGGCCAACTCCGTCTATCGCCATCTCGGCGAGTATGAAGTTGCCGACCAGCTCGCCGCAGCTTCCTATTTCGCATCACTCCCTTATATCGATGCCAACCGCACAGCTTGCTTCGGCTGGAGCTATGGCGGATATATGACCCTTATGGAGCTCTCCAACCCCAAGTGTCCCTTCAAGGCCGGCATCGCTATGGCTCCCGTCACCGATTGGAGATATTATGACTCCATCTATACCGAGAGATATATGCTCACTCCTCAGCAGAATGAATCAGGTTATGACCGCGCTTCAGCCCTTAATAAGACTGCCGGAGTGAATGCCCGTCTCCTTATCATGTCGGGCACCAACGACGATAATGTGCACTACTACAACACATTAGCGTATACTTCAAAGCTCAATGCCGAGGGCAAGATCTTCGATATGATGTCGTATGCCGGTTTCGAACACAGTCTGCGCATGACCAATGCTCGCGTCCAACTCTATCGCAAGGCTGTCGATTTCCTCAATACCCAACTCGGCAAAAAGTAATTGGCAGGCAGAGACATCTATTAGAGCGCGTGGATACCGGCAATGAGAGACCTTGAGAAGGTAAATATTTCGCAGTTTAAGTCTTTCTGGACTAATTTGCTCATCAGCATGTTTGTGCTGGTGGGCATCATGATTCTGTCGAGATTGCTGCCTCATTATTACACCCCGATCATCGGTCTCATCACAGCGGCTCTCCTATATATGATGGTCTATAACAATAAGATCAATCAGTTCAGGACCTGCATGATAGTGCCTTACGCCATGTTCTATTGTCTGGTTTATTTCTCGTTCATCACCATAATCCTCAATATGCTCGACATTTGGAACATATTGAGGATTCCACGTGAGCTCTCCTTCTTCAACGACCCATACGTGCCGGCTCTTCTTCTCGACCCGGTGTGTCTTGTTATTTTGGTGATATTCAGGGTGCGACTCAACTATCTTTCGATCTGCATCGACTGCAAGATCACTACCGGGCTCTCGATCGAACGGGGTAAGTTGGGCGAAATCTTCAGCTATGAGACGCGTCATCATCTCAACAATCTGATTCTTCTTTTCGCCATCCTCTCCTTAGCGGTGTGGGCTCATTATTGGATGGGCTATTATCGTCGCAATGAGCTCTCCAACCGCGATTGGTATGTCTTCTTCTGGATCAATGTCATCCTCTTCTCAGTCGATATCATCTACTTCGCCGTAAGATATTTCAATATCTATATTGATCTCAAAGATCATGATGAGATCATCACCGAAGAGGAGATCGACGGTATGTCGACCAAGACCTACCTTCGGTTTTATATGGTATGTGGCAATAGGGTGTTCCTTACATGGAGAGCCACCGATGAGGATGATGACCACGAAAAGCTCGACACCCCCTTCCTGCTGAAATATAATGCTACGGGAGTCGAGCAGGTAAAGCATATCATCGAGCAGCAGTCGGGCATCTATGGCGGCAAGTTGAAATTCTTCTTCGCCCGCAAGTCGATGGATCTCGCCAAGCATCATCTCTATCGCTATTTCTATTTCGTCGATGAGGACCTGGTGGCATCATCCGAAATAGCAAATTGCGGCGAATGGATGGAGTTGAAAGAGATTTCTCGCATCTTTAAGGAAGATCCCTTGCAGATATCACACACTATGCTCACCGATCTTACGCGTATGGCCACGATCATCATAACCCAAAAACTTTTCGATGAGAATGGACATCGCAAGATCAATATCAAATCATATCATCCCACCATATCGATGGAAGACGTCAGAGATGGCGACTATGATTTTCAGGACGATAAATGGATGAAGATCGCCCTCTATAATTCCGATTCATTCTTCTTCCGCTTCAATATGATGATGCGCAAGATTTTAACTTAGAGCACGCTCTAATATGGCATACGGATCAATAGCAGTGGTCGGACCGACAGCCTCCGGCAAGACAAGAAGGGCTGTCGATATAGCTCGTCGCTTCTCGGGTGAGATTATTTCCGCCGATTCGCGACAGGTGTATCGCGGCATGTCGATCGGCACCGGCAAGGACCTGGTGGAGTATGGTGAGGTGCCTTATCATCTTATCGATATCGCCGAGGCGGGTGAGAAGTATAATCTTTATCGCTATCTTCATGATTTCCATGTGGCATACGATGACATCACAGGTAGGGGAGTGCTCCCTGTGATCTGTGGCGGCAGTGGCATGTATGTCGAGAATGCACTCGGGGGTGTCCGACTCCCGGATGTGCCTGAAAACAGTCAGCTGCGACTCGCTCTGGCAGATAAGTCGCTCGCGGAATTAACTCATATCCTCGAAGGGTATAAGACCCTCCATAATATCACCGATGTAGATACGACAAAGCGAGCCATCCGCGCCATCGAAATTCAGGAGTATTATCGTGAACATCCCGATGAGGCGGCACTTGCCGACCAGAAACTGGTGGAGCCTCTCGATGCACTGATCATCGGCGTGGATATCTCTCGCGAAGATCGTCGGCGTCGCATCTCTCAGCGTCTCGAGGCAAGAGTGCAGGAGGGAATGCTCGATGAGGTAAGAAGTCTTCTCGATTCCGGCATCGCTCCGGAGGATCTCATCTATTATGGACTTGAGTATAAATTTTTAACCCTCCATCTTATCGGCAAGATCGATTACCCTACTATGATCCATGATCTGGAGATCGCTATCCATCAGTTCGCCAAGCGGCAGATGACATGGTTTCGCGGTATGGAGAAACGTGGGTTCCATATTAATTGGATTCCCTACGATCTCTCCACCACCGAATTCACCGACCGAGTCTTTGAACTTTTTTGATTTTTTTTGCTAAAAAATTTGGTGGTTAAAAAAAATAGCATTAACTTTGCATCGTCAAAAGCGAAAGAGATTGCTGATGATACTTAAAATTGCCTTGTGGTGTAATGGTAGCACACCGGATTCTGGTTCCGTTTGTGAGAGTTCGAGTCTTTCCAAGGCAACAAAAGATAAAAAAAAGAGTGGTTTTTGCCGCTCTTTTTTTTATATCTTTTTTTTATGGCAATTATATAGGTTTTTTTATCTTTTTTATAAATCTTCTTTGGTGTAGATATGCATGGAGATGCCGGGGCGTAACCAATCTTTCAGTGTGCCGGAGTGGGTGTAACCGCTCTGTTCGAAGAGTCGAATGCTCGGCGTGTTGCTACTCGCTATTTTTGCCCCTAATATGCGTAGTCCCAACAATATGTAGGCATATTCTTCCAATAGTTTTAAGGCCTTCCCTGCTATTCCCCTGCCGCGATATTCTTGGCGGATATAGATGCCGACGAAGGCATTGCGGCCGGTAGGGGAGATCTCATATAGGTCCACAAGCCCCACCACAGCATCTTCTACACTTCCCGGCAGTTCCACCACGAGACGTATTTGTCCGGCTCTTATCGGATCGGCATCATAATTCTTGGCATATTCTTCGAGGTTATGACGCGAGTAGGGTGCCGACATACCATTGTCGATCCATTGTGTGGGATCTCGCTCGATCTCCCACATCACATCAGCATCATCCGGCTCTACTGCCCGAAGTCTGATTTGATCATCTTCCAAGAAGTGTTTGGATTGCATATCTTCGATTCTGTTCTGTTAGATATTTCAAAAAGGATCATGACTATATGACTATGGCTTGATCAGTCATTATCGGTGCTGAATAGAGTGCGGTTTTGTATCGACCGTCCCAAGGTCAGTTCGTCGGTATATTCCAGTTCGTTGCCGATGCTGAGACCTCGTGCCAGCATGGTAACCTTCACCGGCAGGTCTGCCAATTTGCGATAGATATAGAAATTGGTGGTATCACCCTCCATCGTAGGACTTAAAGCAAGGATCACTTCGCTTATCTCTTCACGGCTGACACGCTCCACGAGGCTGTCGATCTCGAGTTCCGAAGGGGAGATGCCATCCAAGGGGGAGATAAGTCCACCTAATACATGGTAGAGCCCATGATGTTCGTGAGTACGCTCGACGGTGATCACATCTTTGATATTTTCCACCACACACACCACGCTATGGTCGCGTCGCTGATCGCTGCAAATGCTGCACATGCCATCTTCACTAATATTATGGCACTTCGGACAGTAGGTCACATTCTTGCGCATATCGATGATAGCATTACCCAGGGCGTATGCCACTTCCGGGTCTTTACGCAGCAGGTGCAATGCCAACCTTAAAGCCGTCTTATGTCCGATGCCGGGCAATTTTGCCAGCTCAGCCACTGCCGTATCAAGCAAATTTGAATTATAACTCTCATTCATGTTGCAAATTTAACCATTTTATGCCAAATTACTACTTTTTGCACCATTTTTTGACTCTTATAGACATCTTAAATAATTTTATGCACTTTATCTCGTTTATTTCTTTGGAGAGGCTTCTCTATATATGTTGATTTCTTCGTTATATTTCGATATTTCGATATTTCGATATTTCAATATTATATAAGAAACTTCCGCATTAAGAATAGCATTGTTATGATAGATTATATCCAAGGACAGCCCGTCGAGGTGACACCCACATACGCAGTGGTCGATTGCAATGGTCTCGGTTATGAGATCAATATCACGCTGCTTGACTACCCCCGCATCTCGAATGAACGCGTCAAACTATATATCCATGAGTCGATACGCGAAGATGCCCATGTGCTCTTCGGGTTTCTCGAACGCCGCAGCCGCGAGCTTTTCCGCCTCCTCATCGGAGTGAGTGGTGTCGGCCCCAACACAGCCCGCCTCATCCTCTCTGCCCTCACCTGTCAGCAACTCGAAGCTGCCATCGTCAATGGCGAAGATAAGTTGCTCAAGGGAGTCAAAGGTATCGGCGGCAAGACAGCCCAACGAATCATCGTCGACCTCAAGGATAAAATAAAACCGGGTGATGCATCGTTATTAATAGAGACACATACCAGCGAAAGTTATGACGATGCCTTGGCTGCATTAGTCATGCTCGGCTTCGCTGCTCCTCAATGTCGCAAGGTGCTCCAAAAGATCTTTGCCACCAAGCCCGACACCACTACTGAGGAGGCTATCAAACAGTCGCTTACCATGCTTTAATTAAAGTGTTACTTTAACGCAAAAGTCTAACGCATACCCTTATTGTTGAACGCAATTTATCAAGATGCATTTCAGTCGTAGCCATTACATAACTCTGATCACGGTGTTCTTCTCGGTGCTGCTGATCACACTTTGGGCTCGGCCTCAATATCGCAAGAGCGAACTGAAACCGCCACCCCCCTCCCAACCGGTTTCCCCTTCGAAGTCTCCTGCCGATACGGTCGAAATGCATTCGCGTGTCCAGCCCACCATCCCCGTCTCCGCCGATGACTATATGGGCAATAAGGAGTATGCCGCCGACCTTCGCGACCCCTCCAACATCAAGACCGAGGCTATCTACGACCCCGAGCTCGGTATGTTCGTGCTCCACACCAAGGTGGGCGAGCAAGATATCGTTACGCCATATATGATGTCGGTCGAGGAGTATAATAAGATGGCAGTGCATCGCGACCTCTTCAATTATTTCGATGAGCGAAATCGAGAAAGCTTCGAGAAGAAGGATAAAGAGCCTTTCAATATCTTCGATATGAATTTCGCTCTCGGACCCCTCGAGAAGGTGTTCGGTCCGGGCGGAGTGCGCCTCCAGACTCAGGGATCAATCCAACTCTCTATGGGCGTCAAGAGCAATTTCACCGACAACCCGGCTCTCACCAAGCGCAATCGACGCAAGACCTATTTCGACTTCGATCAGAAGATACAAGCCACTATCAATGCCTCCGTCGGCGATAAGATGAAGTTCAATATGAGCTATAACACCGACGCTACCTTCTCGTTTGACTCTCAGAACCTTAAACTCCAGTATGAAGGCAAGGAGGATGAAATCATCAAGAATATCGAGGCCGGTAATGTCAGCATGACCACCGGATCGAGCCTGATCCGCGGCGGTACGGCTCTCTTCGGCGTGAAGGCTAAGTTGCAATTCGGCAAACTGACTCTCACCGGACTCGTGTCGCAACAAAACTCTGAGTCCAAGACCGTAAGCACACAGGGTGGCGTGCAGAGCACCGAATATAATATCAAGATCGACAATTATGATGCCAACCGCCATTATTTCTTGTCGCAATTCTTCTACGATAATTACGATAATTTCACCTCCCATCTGCCACTGGTGTCTTCCGGCGTGAAGATCACTCGTATCGAGGTTTGGGTCACCAATAAGAGCGGTAATTACAACGAATCCAGGAACTTCGTCGGCTTCACAGACTTGGCGGAAAACCAGCGGATGGCCAACACATATTGGCAGCCCAACTATTCATATACCAATCCCTGCAATCAGTCGAACAATCTTTTTGATGTCATCAAAGCGGAATATCCTGCCGCGCGCAATATTAATCAAGTGTCGCAAGCACTCGAGCCCCTCCGCGCATACGGCATCGAGGGTGGTCGTGATTTCGAAAAGGTCGAATCGGGTCGTCTCCTTCGCGAAAGTGAGTATACCCTCAATTCCGACCTCGGTTATATCTCGCTCAAGTCTGCTCTCAACACTGATGAAGTGCTCGCCGTGGCCTACGAGTACACCTATAATGGCAAGGTGTATCAAGTCGGTGAGTTCTCTTCCGATGTCAGCAATTCCAGCGAGTCGATCTATCTGAAACTTCTACGTGCTTCGACAGTATCCACTCAGACTCCACTCTGGAAGCTGATGATGAAGAATGTATATTCGCTCGGCGCCTACCAGTTGCAGAATCGCAATTTCAAGATGAACATCAAGTTCTTGAGCGATTCCACCGGTACGGAGATCTCCTACCTCCCTGTAGGCAATGCCAACGGCAAGACCCTCTTGCAGGTGATGAACCTCGACCGTATCGACTCCAACCAGCAGTCTAACCCCGATGGTCAGTTCGACTATATCGAGGGATATACCGTGCAGTCGTCTAATGGTCGAATCATCTTCCCCGTCACCGAGCCCTTCGGCTCTCACCTCGAGAAGCAGATCGGCGACCCGGCCCTCGCCAAACCATACGTCTATAAGGAGCTCTACGATTCGACCCTCGTCGTGGCTCGGCAGTTTGCCGATAAGAATAAATATGCTCTCACCGGTGAGTATCAAGCTTCCAACGGGGCTCAGATTCGTCTTAACGCCATGAATGTGCCTCGCGGTTCGGTAGTGGTTATGGCAGGTGGAGTAGTGCTGACCGAAAATTCCGACTATACCGTCGACTATTCGATGGGTATCGTCACCATCACCAATCAGAGCATCATCGACTCCGGCACTAATGTCAGCGTCACCCTCGAGAACCAGTCCACCTTCTCAATGCAACGGAAGACACTCCTCGGGCTGGATGCTCAATATGCTTTCAACAAGGATTTCACCATCGGCGCTACAATCCTCAACTTCTCGGAGAAGGCACTCACCGATAAGGTGAACCTCGGCGACGAGCTTATCAACAACACGATGTGGGGCGCCAATCTCAGCTATAAGAAGGATTTTCAATGGCTCACCAACTTGCTTAACAAGGTGCCGACCATCAATGCCACCGCCCCCTCCTCGTTCAAGGTCAATGCCGAGTTCGCCCAGCTTGTGCCTCATAAGCAGAAGTCAGGCAGCAATCAAGGCTCCAGCTATATCGACGATTTTGAAAATACTCATACCGCCATCGACCTTCGCTCTCCCTATTCCTGGTTCTTGGCATCGACACCATTCGATGGATCAGGCGATGCACTTTTCCCCGAGGCTGCTTATTCCAATGATGTGGCTTACGGTAAGAATCGTGCCCTGATGTCATGGTATTATATCGACCGCGCATGGACTCAGCGTAATTCAAATATGCTCCCCGGATATCTGAAGAATGATCCGCACCAGATGTCAAGCCCATATATCCGCGAGGTCTATGTCAATGAGCTCTTCCCCAACCGCGACTTGGCATACGGTGAGACCAACTGGATTCAGACACTCAACGTTTCGTTCTATCCTCGCGAGCGTGGACCCTACAACCTCGACACCGATAATATCGATGCCGATGGTTCGCTCCTATATCCTGAGAAGAGATGGGGCGGCATGATGCGTAAACTTGATAACACCAACTTCGAAACATCGAATGTGGAGTATATCCAATTCTGGCTCTTGGATCCCTTCCTCGATGAGGATAACCCCAACCGCGAGGGTGGCGATCTCTATTTCAACCTCGGTGAGATCAGCGAGGATATCCTCAAAGATGGTATGAAGAGTTATGAGAATGGTATACCGGTCGATGGCACTTCCGACTTCATCACCGAGACTGCTTGGGGACGCGTCTCTCGCCAGACATCTCTGACCTACGCTTTCGATAATGACGCCAATACTCGCAAGCAGCAGGATGTCGGCCTCGATGGTCTCTCCAATGACGATGAGTATTCCTTCGCCACCTACAAAGATTATCTCGATATCCTGCGCGGCAAACTCTCGCCCCAAGCCATGGAGAAGATGCAGCAAGATCCATTCTCTCCCCTCAATGACCCTGCCGGCGATAATTACGGTTTCTACCGCTCGAATTATTACGACGAAATCAAAGCCGGTCTCCTCGAACGTTACAAGCATTACAACGGCGTCGAGGGTAACTCCCTCTCCCCTGATGAGGCGAATGATCCGCAATATCAGTCATCTCGTTCTGTTCCCGATGTAGAGGATATCAATCAAGATAACACACTGAATGAGTATGAACGATATTACCAATATAAGGTGTCAATTCGCCCCGAAGACCTCGAGGTGGGCAAGAATTATATCACCGACAAGCAGGTGTCGGAGGTGTCGACAGCCGAGGGTAAACAGACATCCGTATGGTATCTCTTCAAGATACCATTGACATCTCCCGACAAGGTGGTGGGTGGCATCAGCGACTTCTCCACCATCCGCTTTATGAGAATGTTCATGACCGGATTCAAGGAGACCACACATCTTCGTTTTGCTACTCTCGAACTTGTGAGAGGGGAGTGGCGAGACTATCGTTTCAACCTTAATTCGCGCGATGATTCCCCGGCTGAGGGTGAACTTGATATGAGTGTCGTCAACATCGAAGAGAATGCCGGCCGCGAACCGGTGAATTATGTTCTTCCTCCCGGTGTGACTCGCGATCAGGATAGCGGTTCGGCGCAGGCGACTCAGCTCAATGAGCAGTCGCTCGAGCTCAATCTGAAGGGCATTCAACCCGGCGATGCGCGTGGTATATACAAAAACACGTCGATGGACCTCCGTATCTACAAGCGCCTACAGATGTGGGTGCATGCCGAGGCTATGGTCAATAATGCCACCAATCTCAAGAATGGCGACCTCTCGATCTTCATCCGCCTTGGTTCGGATGTCAAGAACAATTATTATGAGTATGAGATTCCGCTCGATCTTACACCTCCGGGACGTTATAACAATTATAACAGCCAGGATCGTTCGATCGTATGGCCTATCAATAACTATCTGAATCTTCCTTTCGATCTTCTTACTTCGGTCAAGACTCAACGCAACCACGACCGAAGCGCCAATGCAGAGGGGGTGGCTTACAACAAGCTATATTCGATGATCGACCCTGACAATAACCGCAATACGGTCAGCGTGCTCGGTAATCCGTCTCTCTCTGATGTCCGCGTGATGCTGATCGGTGTGCGCAACCGCTCGAATTCCGTCAAGGATGGTACGATCTGGGTCAATGAGATGAAGGTCACCGATTTCGACAATGAGGGTGGTTGGGCACTCAACACCAATGCCAGCCTGTCACTTTCGGATGTGGCAATGGTCAATTTCTCTTACCACCATGAGAGTGCCGGCTTTGGTGCCGTAGATCAGGGCATCGCTCAACGCCGCATCGACACTTACGACCAGTATAACCTTGTGGTGCAGGGTGATGTGGGCAAGATCATGCCTCCTAAGGCAAAGCTCTCTGCCCCGGTCTATTATGCTCGTTCGCAAGAGACCACCACTCCCAAATATAATCCCCTCGATCAGGATATACTCCTCAAGGATGCCCTCGATGCCGCCACCACCAAGGCAGAGAAAGATTCCATCAAGGCCTACGCCATCACTCGCAAGGTGACCGAAAGTTTCTCGGTGTCCAATTTCCGATTTAACGTCCAGAGCAAGACTCCGATGCCTTGGGACCCTGCCAATTTCACACTCTCCTTCTCGTTCAATAAGCAACGCAACAACGATCCTCTCACCGAGTATGAACATACCGATGATTATCGCGGATCGTTCCAGTATTCATATACTCCTTATATCAAACCTTGGAAGCCCTTCTCCAAAGTCAAGAGTAAGAGCAAGACTGCCAAGTTCTTCAAAGATTGGGAGTTGAATTGGCTCTTCAGCAATCTGACATTCTACACTTCGATGTATCGTCATTATTATGAGGAGCAGACACGCTCGGAAGCAGATGACAGCTTTAAACTTCCGGTGCAGGTGAGCAAGAGCTTTACCTGGGATCGCCAGTTGTCGTTGACATGGAATCTCACTAAGTCTCTCTCCTTCTCTTTCGCCAGCAACACCACCGCGAAGATCGATGAGACAGCCGGCGCCGTGAATCGTCGTCTCTTCCCCGATGAGTATCGCGAGTGGAAGGATACGGTGCTTCGCTCCTTGCGCCACATGGGTACGCCGTGGAATTACAACCAGACTTTCACCGGAACCTATCGTGCCCCCTTCAGCAAACTCCCCATTCTCGATTACCTCACCGGTTCGGTATCTTATAATTCGGTCTATAAGTGGGATAAGGGTGCCATAATCGATGACATAGACCTTGGCAATACCATCCAGAACCAGACAACATGGAATGCCGATGCACGCATCAATTTCGAGACTCTCTTCAATAAGTCAAAATATCTACAGTCGATCAATAAGCGCTTCGGCAATAGTTCTTCACGTGCCGGCTCTGTCAATCGCAATAAGGATAAAGATAAGAATAAAGATAAGACCAAGAAACGCGATTTGAACGATAATAAGAAGAACGACAATAAGAAGAAAACACCGAAGGCTAAGAAGTTCGAACGGGTCATCACCTTGTCGCCCGATTCGGCTACTATCGTCAAGCATAATCTTAACAATAAGAAGATACGGATCTCGGCGCGTAAGGACAATCAGGTGTTTAAGGTCAATTATAAGGTGGTCGATGCCAACACGATTCAGATCGCCGATACCGGCCGTTTCAACATCGCAGTGATCATCACTGAAATTGTGAAGGAGGAGAAGAAGACATTCGGATCGGAGTTGGCACAGTACACCCTTCGTTTCTTGATGATGCCTCGTTCACTATCGTTCAAGTGGCGTAGCAGCCATTCGCTCAATCTTCCCCTTTATTCTCCGAATGTGGGCAATGTGTTCGGACAATCCACCGGTTATGGGCCGATGGCTCCCGGTCTTGATTTCGCCTTCGGCTTCTACGACAAGGATTATGTCGAGAAGGCACTGGATCGCGGTTGGCTCATCACTGAGACGGATCAAGTGTCGCCCGCCCTCTGGAGCAGCACCAAGGAGTTCAGCTTTGAGTTGAACCTCGAACCGATCAAGGGGTTGAAGATACTTCTCACCACAAATCTGACCGACACACGCACCGAGCAGATGCAGTTCATGTATGCTGACATACCGACCACCTTCTCTGGTAGTTATGTCCGCACGGCTTGTGCTATCTCGACCTCGTTGCGCAGCTCGAATGCCAAGAATGGCTATCAGTCGGCAGCCTTCGATAAGTTCTTGGCTTATATCCCTCAAGTGGCGCAACGAATACAAAATTCTTACGCATCGACCACATATCCCAACAGCGGATTTATGGAGGGTAATGCCATGGCGGGTACGGCGTATAATCCGGAGGTGAGCAAGGTTAGCTCTACAAGCTCTGATGTCTTGATCCCTGCCTTCTTGGCGGCATATACCGGTGGAGATCCCGGCAAGACCACTCTCGACCTCTTCCCCGGTCTCAGTTCGATGCGTCCTAACTGGCGTGTCACCTATGATGGTCTCATCAATCTCGGCAATATGAGAAAATGGTTTAAGTCGTTCACCATCTCTCATGCTTATCAGTGTACATATTCTGTGGGTTCGTTCACCAGCTATACCAACTGGATTAAGGCACCGGATGGTTCGGGCACTCAGGGCTTTATTCTCGATGAGACAACGCAGACTCCGATACCCTCGAGTCCTTTCAATATTTCATCGGTATCGATCACGGAGAAGTTTGCTCCGCTGATCGGTGTGAAGTTCACACTCTTCAATGACATCACTTTCAATGCCGAGTATCGCGATTCTCGTACGATCAACCTGAACTCATCTGCGGGTCAGATCGTGGAGACGACCTCCAAGCAGATGACGTTCGGCGCCGGTTATAAGATTGCAAATTTCAATAAGATCTTGAAGATCGGTGGCAAGCAGGGTAGTGTGTCGAATGATTTGACACTCAATTTGGACTTGTCGTTCAGCAACAACCAGTCGCTGATACGACGCATTGAGACGGCGTTCACCCAGGCGACACAAGGCACGAGCACCTTCTCGATCAATTTCATGGCAAGCTATGTCTTGAGCAAGCGTGTCACCCTCTCCGCCTTCTTCGACCATCAGGCGAACACGCCGCTCGTGTCCAACTCAAGCTATCCGACCAGCAACTCCAACTACGGCATAGCCGTCAACGTCTCCTTAGCCCGCTAATCCGCCCTTTGATAAGAACTATGACACAAAGTATGTCAAAAATAGTTTTAGAACTCTAATTTGGCAGATTTCTTCTTATTGGAATAAGACGAGGTCTTTTATGCCATCTATGTTTGAGGCCCAGTCGGTGACGAAGCGGACTATCGATTGTCTTTTTCCTACTTTTTCCCATACTGAGAATGATACTCGCTTTTTGATGCGATCTACTATCCTATTGGGGAGTATGAAGAATTGCTGATTGGTGGGGGAGTCAACATACTGCCTATATCCGCAAGTCTTCATGATTTCCTTTATTAACCCGGCATAGCGATTACCTAAATCTCCGATTTCTTGATATAGTCCATTGCTGAAGAGTGCTTCGAACTGAAGGGCTATAAGCCACCCCTTGGCAAAGAGAGCCCCATGCCTCTTGATCTGCGTAAAGAGATGACTAATCTTTTCGGGGTGGGGTATAACCACAGCCTCGCCAAACAATGCGCCGCACTTAGTGCCCCCGATATAGAAAGCATCGCAGAGTCGGGCAAGGTCGGGAAGGGTTACATTATTTTCCGGCGACGCCAAGGCGTATGCGAGTCTCGCCCCATCGACATAGAGCCGAATATTATGCAAACTACATTTTCTGCTTATTGCCTCAAGCTCTTCGAGTGTGTATAAAGTGCCTAACTCTGTCGGCTGACTGATATAGACCATTCCCGGTATCACCATGTGAGGCCAGGTCTTATCTTCGTAAAACTTGCCGAGATATTCATCGATATCTGTGGCACTCAACTTGCCGTAAGAGGCAGGAATAGTCAGAACCTTATGGCCGAAAGCCTCGATGGCTCCAGCTTCATGCACATTGATATGGCTCGACTCAGCGGCTATCACCCCTTCACAAGGATGGAGCAACGCATCTATCATCGTGGCATTGGTCAGCGTGCCACCCACCATGAAACGCACATCGCCTTCCTCCGAAAGTCCACAAGCATCCAAAATCAGCTTGCGAGTTCGCTTGGTATAGGCATCTTCACCATAACCTTCAGGCACAGCCTCTAAACTGACTTCGAGCAGGCGATGCATCACCTCCGGATGACCACCCCGTATATAGTCTGAATCTAAATGTTGCATAACAAAAACAAATATCCGTAAAGTAAATAAAAAAATGCCTCAATTCCAAAATTTTGCGGCAATCTGATGTTTAGAGCACGTTCCTTAAAATTTTTACGACCTCTTCGCACTTCGAACTGAAGGGCTATAAGCCACCCCTTGGCAAAGAGAGCCCCATGCCTCTTGATCTGCGTAAAGAGATGACTAATCTTTTGGCGGAATGGAACAGCTGTTAGAGAGGCTACGGAACGATTTTCCCATTTCCTATTGTCAGCACTGACTAACAAAGCACTAAGGATGCTACTCTGTGAACGACGTCGCACATGGACTCACTTTGCCGAAATGGGCTTGATTACCGAAAAGGAACTTAGTGACAAACTTGACGAAATCAGCAACCTGCCACACTCTGACAGCATCTTCATACAGCTGATAAATCTCAAACGAAAGTATTCAATGCCAGAATGAGAAAAGAAGACATAAGAGTATAATTGGTGTGTGATGGTGACTAAGAGTATGAATGTATTCAAAAAAAGAGAAGCCTCAGCATTGTCTATATCCAATTATTCTGAAAGCGTTTGACTGCGATTGATTCCGTAAGAATACGGATAAACTCTTGCATGGAGTGTTTGCGATAGGTTTCTTTCAGGAGATGAACGCATCCCGACATCTGGTTGTCGGGAACATTTATCGGCACGGCTTTCACATCGCTGACACCATAGATGGAATCTTCAGCCAACACGGTGACGAGGTTTGTCTGGCGAACGAGTTTCAAGAGCGTGTTGACATCATTCAGTTCGATGCGTATCTTGAACTTGTTGTAATCGGACACCATGTTGTCAAAGGCATTACGGGCCTGCAACCCTTTTGACGGGAACGCCAAATCGTATTTTTCAAGCTCGGATATGGATACTTTATCTTTTGAAGCAAGGGGATGGTTGTTTCCAACTATCGCCGACAATGTGTTCTGAAACAGGATGTGTGACTCAACATTGGGCAAAGGCTGAATGAGCTTGAACGCGAGAACAAAATCAAGCTCATGGTTGGAAAGCAATTCCATAAGCTCGTTCATCTGCTTATACACGATATTGACTTTTATCTTCGGATACGTCTTTATAAAATATATAACGGATTCAGTGAGAATGGGGCTGAAAGAATGGGTAACTCCAATGTTGAGCGTGCCGGTCAGCATCTTCCGTAAATCACGAATCCGGTCGGCACAGACCTCTGCATCGTGGATAGTCCGCAGGGCAAATGGAAGCATCTCTTCTCCTGCCTCGGTCAACCGGATGGAATGGCTGTCACGGATAAACAGTTGTGTGCCAAGCTCGTCTTCCAGTTGCTTAATCTGCTGCGAAAGCGAGCTTTGGGCTATATTCAGGCAGTTTGCCGCATGTGAAAAGTTCAGTGTCTCGGCTGCCTTAGCAAAATATCTTAATTGTCTTAGTTCCATGTGGCTGCAAAATTACAAAAAAAACGGCTAACGAGTTGCAGTGAACGAGAGTTTTTTTAGAAGAAAAACCGGAATTGTAGCTCCTACGACCATGCCTAAAATAATAAATGCACAGGTGAAACCATTAAAGGCAAACAAATATAAATAATGTACGAAGACTTCTTCCCGAGTATGATACAGGCATGACAACAGAGCCTCGACAGTGCGGTAGGCATACATTCCGGGTATCATAGGCAAGAGTGCCGGGAAAAAGCACACTTCAGCGGGACACTTTATGCGTGATGCAAGCAACACCGAGAACATTCCGATGGCAAATGAAGCCACCGTGCTGGCAAGAATAATGTGTAAACCTCCGAATTCCGGCAAGGTCAACACGTAACGTATGGCATGTCCGACTGCAGCAACCAGAGCACATGTTAAATATGCTCGTTTGGGAGTATTGCTGATGCTGGAAAAACCGATTGCAGCTATCGCCGCAAAAAAGCCGTCCTCAAAAATAATCACAAAAATATCATTCCACATCATTCGTTAAAACCATTTTAATCCAAGTATGAGCATTCCGGCACAAAGTCCGGCAGACAGACATGCTGTAAGCACAACTGCGTCAAGAAATCGGCTGAACGCACACAAATAATGCCTATATA
>SAMEA3663025__coassemble_635_pt1 | contig 21407 bp, 19 predicted proteins | sample SAMEA3663025__metabat2_high_PE_004 | metagenome-assembled genome bin SAMEA3663025 (sample SAMEA3663025) | pig gut metagenome | biome: pig gut; feature: pig-associated habitat; material: faeces | place: France | collected 2012
TGGGGCGGGGATGGGACCGGGGCTATTGTTTTTTCTTTTTAATTCATTTTTTTGTATGGGTCGCGATCCTAAGCATGACTATAAGAGCCGGTGTATATACCATATCACTATGGGGAAGGCTGCCGGATGTCCTGTTTTTTCGTTGGTGTCGGGGAGCATTGATCAACCGGTGGTTACGAAAACTCATATCGGCAAGATCATCGAGTCTCATATTCTGAATTTACCCAAGCTCTGCCCCTCGCTGCAGAAATTACAGTATGTCATTATGCCGGATCATATCCATATAGCGATCTTCGTACGCGAGACTCTTCCACAGTCTGTGGGGAAGTATATAGCGATTATGAAGGTGAGGAGCTTGCAAGAGATCCGAGCGTTAAATACCGGTATAACAGATGTTTTCAGTCCGGGCTTTCATGATCGTCGTCTGCGACGATGCCATAAGCTAAAAGCGATCATCGAGTATATACAGAAGAATCCCTATAGGCTGCTGGTAAGACGCTATAATCCTGAATATTTCAAGAAGATCAATAATATCGAGATCGGGGGAAAGCTATGGCAAGCATACGGGAATATGCAGCTATTGGATAATCCATTCAAAGGACCGGTGGTGATACATCGAAGTGATTCAGAAGCTTTAGTGATGGCTAAGTGGGGGCGATGGAGACACTTGGCAGAGAATGGGGGCGTGCTGGTATCACCGTTTATATCACAGCGTGAGAAGATGGTAAGGGGGATGTGTGAGAAAGTGGATGGGAAGGTAATCCTCCTTGTTAACAAGCCATTCGGGGAAAGGGAGAAACCGTCAGCCCACGATTTTGGACTTTGTGCGGAGGGGAAATTACTGATATTAGCACCGATGTCAGAGCTTCCGTCGGGGCGAGAGACTTTTCTCTACTTGAACAGCATAGCTGAAACAATAGCCTTGCCACGAGAGGGCTGAGCCGGGCGGGTCGCTTGCTCAACCGGCGGGTGGTCGCCGCAAGCGGCTTTGCGGAGACGGATTCGCGCTTGGGGGGCTTGTCGCTTGCTAAACCGGCGGGTGATCGCCGCAAGCGGCTTTGCGGGGACGGATTCGCGCTTGGGGGGCGGGTCGCTTGCTAAACCGGCGGGGTCGCTGAAAGCGGGTTTGATGATAATTTTGTTGCATTTGCTTTCATTTTTGTTGCATTTGTTACTAAGTGTTAATTAATGCAACAATAGTTGTAGTGGCGGTATGGGTTTGTTTCTTATTTTTGCAGTGCTTTTGATTGGCAATAGCTCAAAGTGATGAGTTAACATTAAAAATCAATAGCCGATGTTGACCTTAACGATCAATAGCCGAAGTTGACCTTAACGAAAACTAACAAAACATTCTAATACTAACCCCTATACTGCATGAAGAAACTAATTCTCAGTGCGATAATGCTAATAATAGCGGTGTTATCGGCAAATGCACAAGAGATCACGGTGAAGGGATGTGTGGTATCAGCCACAGACTCGGAGCCACTGATCGGAGCGAGTGTAATATCAAGTGCCAACTACTCGACGGGGACATCGACCGACATCGATGGTAACTTCACGTTGAAAGTAAAAGAGGGCACAAGTTTGACAATCTCTTACGTGGGCTACAAGACAACGACAGTCAAGGCACAGCCTGAGATGCTCATTAGACTTAGTGAGGACTCGGAGATACTCGATGAAGTAGTGATCGTGGGCTACTCTACAGAGAAGAAATCGGATCTTACCGGATCAGTGTCGGTGGTGAAGATGAAAGATGTAGCAGACACACCTACGGGCAACGTGATACAATCGTTGCAGGGACGAGTACCGGGTATGACTATCACTACCGATGGCACGCCTGGAGGTTTGAGCACCGGCACATCGATCCGTGGAGCCTCCTCCTTCCGTAGCGATGCCAACGGGCCACTTTATGTGATCGACGGCGTGATGACTCGTGAGAATCCGGGAACAATCATCAACAGCAACGATGTAGAATCGATCCAGGTTCTGAAAGATGCCGCCTCCGCTTCTATCTATGGAGCACAGGCAGCCAATGGTGTGATCATCATCACCACGAAGCGCGCCAAGAAGGGAGAAGCCAAGGTAACCTTCGACGTGACACTAACCGCCCAGACCTATACCAGCGGACTTGATCTATTGGATGCATACCAATGGGGCGATGTATATTGGGCAGCATATAAATATGCTCACAATGGCGAGACTCCCAATTCGGCAGTCTACGGCAATGGGCCGACAGCAAAATTGCAGACCTACAAGAACTTGAATGGAGTGGATGTATCACCTCAGACCACCAACTGGGAGGATGAGATCCACCGCACGGCATTGATGCAGACCTACAGTGTCGGTTTGTCGAAAGGATCGGACAATGGGTCGAGCTCATTATCATTAAGTTGGTTGGATCATGATGGTATCGTGGTAGGATCAGACTTCAAGCGATTCAACTCACGTCTGAGCAGCGACTATGGCTTCTTGAACAACAGACTTCGCGTGGGCGGTAACGTCGCCGTCAACTGGTGGACAGCACACTACATGCCGGATGGAGCAGAAGAGAATGCAGTGAAGCAGCATCCTGCCAAATCGGTATATGATGACAGCGGAGTCTACAACGATCAGATCAACGACGTATTGGGCGATGCCCCCAACATGATGCGTCTTATCGAGAACAACAAAGGCAACAAGCATGAATACTGGCGTATCTTTGGAAATGCCTTCTTGCAGGTAGAGCCGGTGAAGAACTTGATCTTGAAGACCAACTTTGGAGCCAACTACTACAACGAGACCAACAAGACCTTCGAGCCGAAATGGCTACGCGACAATGTGAATAAACTGACCCAATCCACAGGCAAGAATGTAGACTGGGTATGGACCAACACGGCACAATACAATATCGACCTTGGCAAGCACTCACTGATGGCCTTGATCGGAGTAGAGGCAAAGCGCTATCACAACGAGAGTTTCTATGGCTATGGAGAGAATCTTACCATCGAAGATCCCAACTACCTCTACTTGGAGAATGTAACATCTGGCAAGAATGTAGGAGCCGGCGCATCGAACTACTCCATGTTCTCCGGTTTCGGCAAGATTAACTACACCTACGACGAGCGCTACTTGTTATCATTTACGATACGTCACGATGCCTCATCGAGACTTTCGAAAGATCATAACTATGACTGGTTCCCCTCGGTATCGGCAGGTTGGCGTATTTCGAATGAGAAATTCATGGAGAGCACACGAGGCTGGCTCGACGAGTTGAAGCTCAGAGCATCATGGGGTATCAACGGTAACGACTTGATCGACAACGAGGCCTTCTATGCCAAATACTTGATGAGTTTGAACCGCGGATCATACAACATGAATGGTGATGGCGTCACCTTAGCACCGGGTGCATATCGAATCCGCACCACCAATCCGGATTTGAAATGGGAGAAGACCTATCAGACGAACGTCGGAATCGACGCATCATTCTTGAGAAATCGCCTCTCCGTATCACTCGACTACTTCTACAAAGACACCAAAGACATGCTCGTAGAGAAGCCCTATATCGCAACAATCGGCGAGGGTGGTTACTGCTGGTATAATGGTGGAGAGATGACCAACCAAGGATTCGAGGGACAGATCAACTGGCGCGACGAAGCCGGCAAGAGATTCAGCTACGAATTAGGTTTGAACATCTCCGTACAGAAGAACAAAGTCACCGACCTACTCGACGACATCTACTACAACTATGGAGGGGGCTATGCCGATCACTCACTTGTAGGACAATCCTTCGGATCATGGATGGGCTTCAAGACCGACGGTGTCTTCCACAGCCAGGCAGAAGTGGATGAATATTGTTCGCAATATCAGGTAGAATTCGGTAAGCCGGGTGTAGGACGTATCAAATATGTCGACGAGAATGGCGACGGCAAGATCAACTACAACGACCGCACATGGTTGGGTTGCGACCTTCCGAAGGTACAACTTGGCTTCAACTTTGGAGCAAAATGGAAAGGCTTTGACCTGAGCTTATTCTTCACCTCGATCATCAGAGATGCGTTCAACAACTCGAAATACTACACCGACTTGTTCCAATGCTGGAACGGCAACCATGGCACACGTCTTGTAGAGGCAGCCAACGCCTACAACGAATTCTTGAAGACCGGATATTACAATTGCGACACCCCGGCGCCTACCACCGACAACTCGAACAACGAGCATGAAGTATCAGAATTCCACATCGAAGATGGCTCCTTCTTGCGTCTAAAGACCTTGACCTTGGGCTATACCCTACCTGCCAACGTGATGAAGAAACTGAGACTGACGAGTGCACGCGTATACTTCCAGGCACAAAACGTATTTACCATCACAAGCTATTCAGGAGCAGATCCTGAGGGCTTGGGTTATCCCTACGCGATGCCACGTCAATACACCTTCGGTATACAATTCGGTTTTTAAAAGTAACATAACAACAACCAAAAAAGCAAAGCGATGAAACTACAACATATCATATTAACAATAGGATGCGCAGTTATGATGGCATCGTGTGGCGAAGACTTTTTGGAGAACAAGCCACAGGGGAGTCTGTCAGACGGCGTGATGAACTCATCGGAAGCGATCGATCTGCTAGTAAACTCGGCCTACGCCGGACTGAGTGGATTTACCAACGAGCAGGGTGATCCCTGGGTACGTCCGACCACAAACTGGAGTTTTGGCGAAGTAAGAGCAGACAATGCCTATAAAGGAGGTGGCGGCGAAGGCGACTTGTGGGATATCCATGCTATGGAGACCTTCCAGATTCAGGCAAACAATGGCAATCTTGATGGCAAATGGTTCAACCTCTACAGCCAGATCTCACGCTGCAACGCAGCCTTACGAGTGCTGAACAAAGCAGATGAGAAAGAAGTGCCGGTGAAAGCCTCCCGTATAGCTGAGATGAAAGTATTGCGTTCACACTTCTATTTCGAGTTGGTAAGACTCTTCAACCAAGTGCCTTACTTCGATGAGAATGTTCCTGAATCGGAATATGTGAATGTGGGCAACGACGTATACACACGCGAGCAGCATCTCGATCGTATCGCCAACGAGCTAATCGAAGCCTCCAAGAGTCTTCCCGACCGTCAGGCAGAGGTGGGACGCATCAACAAGAACATAGCCTTGGCATACGCAGCAAAGGTAAGACTCTATCAGGCATACGAGCAAGATCCGGAGACCCATGCCGTGGTCAACATCAACAAGACATTGCTTCGCGAGGTGGTGTCACTGATCGACCAAGTCAAGGGCTATGACCTACTGAGCGACTTCCAGCAACTTGACCTTGTAGAATATGAGAATGGTGTTGAATCAGTATGGGCAGTCCAATATTCAGCCAACGATGGTTCGGAGAACCGAGGTCGAATCAACTGGAGCAACCTGTTGAACTCACCCGGCGGCAACAGCCCCTATCATGGAGATGGCTTCTTCTTGCCCTCACAAGACCTTATCAATGCCTATCAGACAGATGAGAATGGCCTTCCGGTATTTGACTATCAGACAAAACCCGACTATGCAGTGGTAAACTTTGTGAACGACGATGAGCAGACCCTTAGCAACACAGAGCCCAACGTAGACCCGAGACTTGACTTCGTGGTGGGACGTCCGACGATCACCTACAAGACCTACACCGCCACCCCCTGCCAATCATGGGTGAGAGACCGCGGCGTGTATGGACACAACTGTGCAAAGCGATTCTGGGTATCACCTGAATCAAAAGATATGATAGATGGCTGGCCTTGGGGAGCCTCACAGCTCAACTGGCAGATCATCCGCTATGCCGACCTTCTACTCTACAAGGCAGAGGCACTTATCGAGATCGGCGAAGATCTTGGGACAGCCCGCGAGTTGATCAACCGAGTACGCGAGCGTGCCATGAAGAGTCAGTATGTGAAAGACTTCAACGATCCGAGCAAGGATGCCGCCAACTATAAGATCGGCTTGTATCCTGCAACGGGATGGACTCAGGACTATGCACGCAAGGCCTTGCGCACAGAGATGCGTCTTGAGAAGGCATTGGAGGGAGAACGCTACTTTGACTTAGTGCGCTGGGGCATCGCCAAGGATGTGATGACAGCCTACTTCAAAGCAGAGAAAGACAGCCGTATCTACTACTCGAATGCAACATTTGATGCAGGCGAAGAATACTTCCCCATCCCTGTGGCACAATACAACTTCTCACAAGGACTCTATAAGCAGAACCCCGGCTATCCTCCATTTAAATAATTAGATAGAAAACGAAGCATAAAAGAGAGCGCGTCCCTCATCGGAGAGGGGCGCGCTCTTAATTTTGTAGAAACAGAGAGGTGTTAGAAAGGCATCGGATCGCCCTGTTTTTTACCTTTTGCCTCGTCGGGAGTGCAGACAACAAACTTAACGACGTTAGCATCCTTCTCACCCTGTGCTAAGTGATGATAGATCTGTGAAGGTTGGATTATTGCCGGTTTTAAGGACACGATCTTATTATCCTTATCAACAGCCACCACAACCAAATCCAAATTTTCTTTCACCTTAGATTTGTATTCGATAGAAACATTCACTTGTACCGGCTGCACATCAATATTAGAGATATAGGCTTCCTCAAATTCAACACCGGCAGCAGGAGAAGACTCAAACTTAACAGGTTTATTCTTTACCACATCTAAGAAAGTACGGACGTATGCGCGGATACTATCGTTGACAGTCGGGCTTGCGATATCACAATACTTGTTGAGTACTGAAGCAGCGGAAGCTAACTGAGAGAAGGGAAGTTCTTCGTTGAAATCAGTTTGGATTTCGGAGATGGCTTGAGCGATAGAATCGGCTACGGCATCGTTGCCTTCAGAGGCTTCGACGGCGGTAGAGTCATTGCCGGAAGCGCTCTTGCCGGAGCAAGATGAAAGGGAGAAGACACCCAAGAGGGCTACAAAGACTGCGAGAGTCACGAAAGATTTAAAATTTTTGGACATAGTTTGAAATATTTAAAAGTTGAGATTATAATTCTGATAAGCGGTGAAAGAAGACGCTGATGAAGGGTCACGTATCTTTCAAGAGAACGCGGTAAAATTAGCGATAAAGAGAGAGAAGAAATTTCAATTGAGGAACAAAAAATTTAATTAGAGCGATTTTTTTGATAAAAAAGGATAATAATGAATGATGATTTGGCAGAAAAGAGAAAAGTTGGTAAATTTGTAGGGGATAAGGATAGAGAATCGAGCTACGCGATGGCAGCAAGTATATGTTGGGATGTCGGGAATCAGGTGAGATGGTAGCGGCGATCGCAGCAAGGATAAAGGGACAAAGATAAAAAAATAAAGATAAAAAAATTATGGAAATCAAATCGAGATTTGATCATTTCAACTTCAATGTCAAAGACTTGGAGCGAAGTATAGAGTTTTATAGCAAAGCTCTGAATCTGAAAGAGCGTAAGCGTATGGAGGCGTCAGACGGGTCTTATATCATCGTGTATCTGACGGATGGGGAGACCGGATTTTCGTTGGAACTGACGTGGCTTCGCGATCATCCCCAGGCCTACGACTTGGGAGAATGTGAGTTTCATCTCTGCGTACGTATGGCAGGCGATTACGATGCGATGCGAGCGTATCACAAAGAGATGGGGGTGGTATGCTACGAGAACCACGACATGGGGCTCTACTTCATCGAAGACCCGGATGGCTACTGGATCGAGATCCTGCCGATAAAATAAGAGAACGGGCAAATGTTCTTTCCCTTTTAAGTTTTAACGCCGGAGGCGGGCTATCGGCGGGGGTCGCCGCAAGCGGCTTTGCCATTGACGGATCTACATCGCGCAATCGGGGGGGCTTATGTTGTATTTTTAAAACCTTTGCTTATGAGCTTTTTTAAGTATTTGGGAGAATTTTTTCTTTTTCGGTGGTTTTGGCGGCTTTTCTCCGGGAGTCATCGTGAGGGTCATAGCGATTTAGATGGTATTGATGCTGACTTCATGGGAGGGCATTATGATGGAGAATATGATAATCGGGGACAGAGTTTTGATGACTTTATGGAGGAACAGGATGATTGGGATATGATGGAAGATGGCTTTTAGGGACAAGCTTCCGTTCGCATTTGCTTTTTAAAATAAAGATAAAAGAGAGCGCGTTCCTTAAAGGGGCGATTAAAAAAGTGAAGAGGATGTGTCATGGGGAATGACGCATCCTCTTCTATCAGGAGGGGAGGCAATCTGCGGGGAACCGATTGCCTGGAGTTGAGTACAAATTAGGGAAGCACGATCTTCTTGCCGTTGATGATATAGATACCCTTATCGAGGCGAGAGAGTGCAGCTCGGTCGGAAGTGTCGCTAACTTTCTTGCCATCGATGCTGAATACGGGGTATTGAGCCAAAGTCTTGGAGTCAATGACTTCCATCACGCCTGAATCATTCATTTGAATCACGAAGAAATAAGGTTCAGTTGTCGGGCTTTGATCGAAACCGAAGACGATGAGTTTGTAGGCAAGATCCTTTCTTCTGAATGTATATTCATTCTCGGGTATGGTATAAGCACCGGCATCAATCCACTTCCCGGGGAAAGCTGACTTAGGCAGAGATGCAGCAACAAGTTTCTCCATCATAAGCTCGAGTTCATTATTTTCGATATACCAATCAGTAAAATTGACGTTTTGGATATCGAGGAAATAGGGCTGATCATCGAGAGAGGGGGTGACAGTAGCGGAGAAAGTATCTTCAGTAACAGATTCGAAATTCACATCGAAAGTCATATCAACAGGATCAGACTTAGGAGTATCGAACTCGAGACGAGTCAAAGGAGTCGCGAACTCACCATCCTCATTGATGCCATATACATAGAAGATATAATGCTTACCATAATCGAGAGTGCCGAGCCATTCGGTGCAAGTGCCTTCGAGTTGCCCCTCCATAGCGCAGATAAGGATAGCCTCTTGCCAAGTTTTGCTATACCACTCACCGATCATGGTGTAATAATCGAGTTCAAAGCCAAAGATTTCATCATCAGTGCCGCCATTTTCATACTCATCGAGCATCTCTTGAGAGCGGATGCCGACGATATACTTATAGATATGATCGGCAGGCTGGATGTTGAAATCGAAGTCATAGAACTGAATGTTGTCGATGGAAACGGTAAAATCGTTTGACGACACGGTGATAGGCTCGGCATACGCCTTGCCGAAGAAGAGAGAAGAAGTGAGCAGAGTCACAAAGAGAAGTAAAAGTTTTTTCATAAAACGAAATAGGGTTAAGGTTAGGGACTTAGAAAATACTCCAGATATACTGCCAAGTCCCAATAAAGAAGAAATGGTATGATTAGAGATATGACTCACAAAATCATGGGCAAATATACGGAAAGTTTTCAAAAAAAAAGCAAAAAAGATAGAAAAAAGATAAAAAGCACAATAAAAAATAAAAAATAGAGAACTAAAAGAGAGGAAACAGCGTAAAATGTAGGAACGCGCTCTAAAAAAATAACACGCTCTAAAAAATAAATTTAAAAAATTGGGGAATGTTGAAAAATTTGTTTTAAATTTGTGAATTGAGATACTTAAAGTTACTGAATATGACAGATTATACACGGTCTTCAATGATAAGCAGGATCCAAGACTTTTTCAAAGACAAGCCAATACATAGGGCTTGGCTTTTTGGGTCATATTCAAGGGGAGAAGAAAGTTCTGAAAGCGATATCGATATCCTTGTTGATTATGACAATTCCCATGGTATTGTATCATTATTTACAATGGGGAAGATGCTGATGGATTTAACAGACATATTGGGTGTAAATGTCGATCTGGTGGATAATAGCGGAGTCAAAGACTTTGCAAGAGAAAGTATTGATAACGATAAAATATTAATATATGAGAGACCCGCTTAAAGACAAAGGCCGATTACAACACATGTTAGAGATGGCGAGAACTCTCTCTGATGAAAGGTTCAAACATAGTATAGAAGATATATTACAGGATAGGATTCTATTCTATGGACTTTCAAAAATGGTCGAAATAATCGGAGAAGCAGCCTATAAGATAACAAAGGAATATAAGGACTCTACTTCGGAAATTCCATGGAGATCCATAGAGGGAATGCGACATATTCTTGTGCATGGATATTTCACAATACGACCGGAAATTCTATGGGATGTAATAAACAACGACATACCCGGATTAATTCCGCATCTTGAGAAATGCATATCATCAATGGAATAACATTAAGAGCGCGCACCATAAATATAAGGAGCGCGCTCTAATGATTAAGGAAAGTTAATTATCACGCCCAAAGATGCAACAAGTTTTAAAAATGGCGGTTATTTTTTCAGGCGGCGGTAAAGTGCTATTGGCAGGAGGGGGAGTAAGGTTCCGGCTGCGAGGTATATGAGCCAGAGGAATATGTTGGAGCCAACGTCCGGGGTCAGGATGTCGAGAGGCAAGGGGGTGGCGGTGGTTCCGGCAGAGTTAGTGGCGATGGGATTATAGCCTATCAGATTCAGGAGCATCGTGCAGACCTTGAAAGCAATAAGGTGATAAGCCATAATATGGAAAGAATCTCTGCCGATATATGCCATCAGATTACCGACCTTGGTGTCGGTAAGACGACGCGAGAGATAGCAGATGGCATAAAGGGCGCAGAAGGATGTGAGGGACAGTATAACAACGCCGTCAAATCTGTTCTCATTAAGGGATACACCGCGTGTGATATATGTGAACAGAACGACAACCGCAGCAAAAATGAGAGCCGGGAGCAGCCGATCGAACGAGATGTTCCAACGGCGGATTAACATGCCGAGATATATGAGCCACATCGCGGTGAAAGAATTGTTGAAACGAGGCACCGAGAGAATGTCCCAACGCGACAAACAATAGGCGATGAGGAAAAGAGCGAAGAGTATCGAAGCGCGTAAGATCTCGAAGGGTAGACGATCGGACGACCATCGTTTGGCGATGTAGGAGATGACAGAGAGGCCGCAGAGAGCGATAAATAGGACGATAACGAACCACATAGCCCCGAGGAGGGGTTCTCTGCCTGCCAAGCAGATGATAAGGAAGGACTGCTTGAGATAAGAAGCGAGAGTCCAAGGGGCGACACACTTTCCCCCATAATCGACCATGGTGGAATACCACCCCCAATCGAAGAAGAGATTGTGGAAAAGCGACACCCCGAGATAAATGGCTATCATCGGGAGATAGAGAGACTTGAACTTACCCTTAATGAAAGAGAGGGGGTTCAAGAGTCGATCATCGCTAAGGAAAAAACCGCCGATCATAAAGAACACCGGGACATGCCAGATATAGATAAACTTATGGAGATCGGGGATGAGGGGAGAAGATGCAAAAGACGAGCCGATATGTCCGACGACTACGGCAATAATGGCAAAGGCCTTGGCTATGTCAACATACGATTCTCTTCTTTGCATGATACTAAGATTTAATGGAGGGTGGGTGGATATTACTCTTCGGAATAAACAGCCGGGGCTTCGGGGCGCATGTTATAGCAGGAAGCCATAGAGGCACCATAAGCGCCTGCAGATCGGATGGCGAGGATATCGCCACGTCGGGTAACAGGGAGTGTACGTGCCTCAGCGAAAGTATCAGAAGACTCACAGATAGGTCCGACGACATCATAGACGGCCTGTTCCTCGCCACGAGCGGAGAGATTCTCGATCTTGTGGTAAGCCTGATAGAGGGCGGGGCGGATAAGATTGTTCATACCGGCATCGACGATAACAATCTGCTTCGATTGGCACTGCTTGACATAAATCACCTTGGTGATAAGCGAACCGCACTGAGCCACCACTGCCCTACCGAGTTCGAAATGGAGTTGGATACCCTCGGGGAGGGATAGGTTTTGTTTGAACGTATCGAAATAGCCTTTGAAATCGGGTATAGGGTTCTCCATCGGGTTGTCATAATCGATGCCGAGTCCGCCTCCGACATTGATATAATCGATCGAAGAGAAGCCATACTCCACCTGCGCCTTTCGGAGGATTGGGATGATACGGCTACAGAGGAGAGCGAAAGGCTCGTTGGTAAGAATCTGGCTGCCGATATGGAAATGGAATCCACGCATATTTATGGCAGGGAGCGACTTTGCCAGTTGCAGGGCACGATCGAGGAGATGGAGCGAGATTCCGAACTTATTTTCGGCGAGACCGGTGGTGATGTAATGATGGGTATGAGCGTCGATATCGGGGTTGATGCGGAGAGCGACATTAGCGACAGCCCCCTTGGCGGCAGCAATCTCGCTGATGATCTGCAACTCCTCGACCGACTCGACATTGAAGCAACCGATGCCCAGATCGATAGCCTCGGCGATTTCCTTATCGGTTTTGCCGACACCGGCGTAAGCGATATTGGAGGGATGGAATCCGCACTTGATGGCATGGTGGATCTCACCGATGCTTACCGAATCGACACCGAAACCGGCGGCAGCGATCTCCTGTAGGATGCGGGCATCATTATTTGCCTTGATGGCATAATGGACCTTGTAATTATAACCTGCCACCTGCTCGCGGATGGTATTGAGAGTCTTACGAAGGAGAGAGAGGTCGTAGAGATAATAGGGAGTATTCATAAAAGAAAGCGGAATGGGTATTTCCCGTCGTAAAAGATGGATTAATCTGAATGATGAATGATTGATATTAATGATTGAAGAGATGACAGCTGAGAGCATTTAGGGCAGCCACCTTATCCTCATGTCGCACGAGGAATGAGATATTATGGTCGCTACCGCCGTAAGAGATCATTCTGACGGGTATTTGGCTCATAGCCTCAAGAGCGAGGGATTCGAGACCGCTATTATGCCATTGGAGGTCTCCGACCACACAGATGATGGTCATATCTCGGTCGACGCTCACCTTAGAGAAGCGGCTGAGGTCACGGACGATATCATCGAGCGAAGAGACATCATCGATGGTGAGAGATACGCCCACCTCAGAGGTGGTGATCATATCGATAGGCACCTTATAGAGGTCGAATATCTCGAAGACACGGCGGAGGAAGCCATGAGCCAAGAGCATACGTTCGCTATTGATCTTGATAGCGGTGATATTATCCTTGGCAGCAACAGCCTTGATTACCTTGGATGGAGAGATAGAACGATTGTCGATGATAGTTCCGGGAGCATCGGGTTGCATTGTATTTAGGAGTCGCACAGGGATATTATTCTCCTTGGCGGGGAGGATGCAAGTTGGGTGCAAAATTTTGGCGCCGAAATAAGCGAGTTCGGCAGCCTCCTCGAATAGGAGATGATCGACGGGTCTTGTCTTGTCGACGAAACGAGGGTCATTATTGTGCATACCATCGATATCGGTCCAGATTTGGACTTCCTCGGCGAGGATTGCAGCGCCGATAAGAGATGCGGTATAATCGCTGCCGCCACGTTGGAGATTGTCGATTTGGTCAAGATGATTTCGGCAGATAAAACCTTGAGTCAGAATGATCTGAGCATCGTCATTTGCTTCGATGAGGGGAGAGATATGATCGCGGAGATAGGGTAATTGGGGTTCGCCGTTGGCATCGATGCGCATAAACTCGAACGCATCGAGGAGCGCCACCTTCACGCCGATCGACTTAAGGAAGGCGGACATAAGGGATGTGGACATCTTCTCGCCCTGCGCCACGATCACCTTCTCAGTCGAGGCATCGGCAGCATCGATGAGCGAGCGGATAAGGGAGAGCGAGGCATCGACAGCCTTGCGAGCCTCCATTGCGAAAGACTCCGGGGACTCTGCGAAAAGAAGGGCGATGACATCGGCATACTTGTCGACGAGCCGGTCGAGAGTCTCGGTGGCGGACTTTATATCATTACGAGAGAGGGAATTAGAGATTTCTACGAGAGAATTGGTAGTGCCCGACATAGCAGAGAGGACCACCACATTGCGACCTCTCGCGGCAATGAGAGATGCAACATTCTTGATACGTTGAGCACTACCTACGGAAGTGCCCCCAAACTTCAATACCTTCATGAGATAGGAGAATTGAGATGATATAGGACAAAAGGGTAATTATAACTGCAAAATTAGCAAAAAAAAGGAAAAGAAACAAATTGTCAAGAAAAGAGAAGAAATAAATAGAGCACCCCCTTAGAGCGCGATTAATCGGGCGTAAGGGGGCGTTCTAAGGGGGCGTTCCTTAAATCGTTCAATTTATCTTACCGGTGGCTTTGAGGTAATCGAGCCAGCGGAGGTAATAATTTACTCGGGCGTCTACTTGGGTCTGGAGAGCCTGCTGCCAGAGTGTTTGCGCCTCGAGATGGTCGGAGAGAGGTTCCATGCCATTCTTATATTGCTGAGAACTGGAACGGAGGTTTTCCTCCGCCGAAGCGACAGAAGAATCGGCGAGGTCACGCTCGAGTTGCGCCTCATCAAGATTATTGAAAGAACGCGACAAATCGAGCATTAGTTTCTCGTTGGTATCTTCAGTTTGAGCCACAGTCATGGCATACTCCTCCTTGGCGGCTTTAAGTTTATTGTAATCCTTACCGAAATTAAAGATTGGGATCGACACATTGACACCGAGGAGGAAATTCCAGTTATGGCATACCTTAATGCCATTTAGGGTCACGCCGTTGATATAGCCATACTGCGCCATCAGGCCCACTTGCGGCAGGAGTTCGCTACGCGCCATATTGATCTTCTTGCGGGCGATTTCCCCCTTCTGCTCGAGGAGGATATACTCCGGGCGCAGAGTTATGGATGCATTTTGGGTCGAAGCGATGTCAGGCTGAGGGAGGTTGCCATCGATGGTGAGTTGGTCGGTAAGAGGGCGACCGATATAATGGCAGAGATTCATCGTGGCGAGACGGTGAGCATTTTGGGCACGTCTCAGGGCGAGTTCGCTCTCATTGAGTTTGACCTTCACCTTAAGGATATCATTTTTCGACTTCAGGCCATGTTTGGCAGCGCTTTCGACATTGCGGAGGAGTTCGCCGAGGAGACTATGATAAGACTGCGCCACCTTTATATACTCAGCGGCACGGACGACATCAGCGAAAGCCTTGGAAGTTTCGACGATAATCTCGGACTGCGAGAGGCGTTTCGACTGGCGAGCCATCTCAACGCCGAGTTTAGACATCTCATAACCGGACTTGATCTTACCCCCCATGAAGATGGGTTGTTCGAGTTTAAGAGCGGCGCCATATATCCAATCGAAATCGACATTAAGGTCGAGGTTAGGGAAGTAAGCACCCTGTCCGGTAGGGTTGCCATCAGCTCCGATGACGGGGAGGAGTTGAGGGGCGGTGGATAGTCCGAGGCTACCGGTGGAATAAAAGGCATTACCATCGATAGAGAACGAGGGGAAGAACAGGGCCTTGGCGCTGCGTTGGTTCAAGATGGCGGCATTGATCTGATGGTCAGCGGCGACGACACGCTGATTGTTTTGACACGCCAAAGAGACACACTGCTCGATGGATAGGGGTGTGACATCGGCAGAAGAGACGGGTTCAGCCACCCGAGACTCAGACTGCGCCAAGGCGGTCGTCGGCACGAGAAGGAGAGAAGAGAGAGCGAGAGCAGAGCATAGAGGCCCGAAGAGAGACGATATAATAGGGAGTGTTTTCATCACGACTTTATTTTAAAGAAGAGTGCGTAGAGCACCGGAACAAAGAAGAGAGTAGCGACAGTGGAGAATAGGAGGCCACCCATGATAGTTGCAGCCATCGAACCGAACATAGCGTCGCTCAGGAGAGGGATCATACCGAGGATGGTAGTGAGCGAAGCCATCACTACGGGGCGAAGGCGAGACTCCGAGCTGGAGATTAGCGCCTCTGCGGCAGGACGACCGGCAGCGATCTGCTCATTGATTTCATCCATGAGGACGATGCAATTCTTCATCATCATACCGACCAGACCGAGAGCACCGACGATGGCGCAGAAAGTGAATGTCTTGCCGCTGATGAGCATAGCCGCCACGATGCCGATGGCGAGGAGCGGGATGCAGCAGATGATGATCAGAGGCTTTCGATAATCCTTGAAGAGCATAATCAGGATGGCAAGTATCAGCACGATGCCGATAGGGATATTCTGGAAAAGATATTTCATAGTCTGAGAGGAGGCATCCCGTTCACCTTTCCATTGTAGGGTGTATCCGGCGGGGAGAGGTATGCTTTCGATCTTCTTAGCTATGGAAGCTCTTGCCTTTTCGGTTTCAACTCCGGGAGCGGGGGAGCACATCACGTTTTGGGCACGTTGGCCATTATAACGAGGCACGACGGGGTCTTCCCATCTAAGAGAGACACCCTTCCCGATCTGAGTGAGAGGAGTAGTGGAAAGCATTGACTCGATCATCTCCTCACGGTCGAACGATCCGGCTTTGAGTTTGATAAGATTGTCGTTGGTAAGGAGAGAACTGAAATTGGGGAGAGTTGAGAAAAGGGGCACATTCTCGAGGTTGTCAATTTTCTTATCGACATCGTCGGCACACTTGAGATAGATAGTATTCTTATGAATGCCGGTATAGAACTCGCCGACAGGGATACCGTCGGTGGCAGAGAGCATAGATATAGAGACATCCTGACGAGAGAGTCCTGAACGGCGCGCGGAAGGCTGGTCATAATCGACGCTCAGCATGGGCACTGAAGGCTCCCAGTCGGTGGTAACGAGGCACACATTGGGGCTTTGACGCATGATGTTAGCGGCAGAATCAGCCAGGGCATGGAGCACAGCGGGGTCGGGGCCGGTGAAGAGCGCCTCGATAGGATACTTCTTATACATGATGTTATAACGCTTCAGCTTGACGTAAGCATTGGGATAGCGCTTGAGGAGTTCTGCTTGGATTTCATCGAGATTCTTTTCGAGGTCCTTGGCAGACTTAAAGTCGATGATAAGTTCGCCGTAAGAGAGGGAGGGGGTGGCGATGCTACGCACGAGGTTATAACGCGCCGGAGTACCGCCGACAGAGGTAACGACATTAGTGATCTCGGGGCGACTCTGTAGATACTTCTTTATCTCGAGGAGATCTGCAGCGACGCGAGTCGAGTTGGTGCCCTCTGGGAGTTTATACTCCATATAAAGTTGGTCGTAGACCATATCGGGGAAGAAACCATGGTGCATATACTTATATCCCCAAGCACTGAGGAGCACGAGGATAAGAGCGACAGCCACTGAAGCGATGCGATGATGAAGAGCGAAAGAAAGCGACTTACGGAGGAAACGATACACCGGTCCGGAATAAGGATCTCGGTCGGGGTTCTTGGAGGCCTTGACTTTGAGCCAATTATTAGCCATAAGAGGGACATGGACCAGAGCGAGAATCCAGCTGAGGAGGAGAGATACAGCCAGGACGATGAAGAGGTCACGGACATAAACGCCGGCAGTATCGGGGGAAAGGAAGACGGGGAGGAAAGCGAGGATTGCAATCAAGGTAGCACCCAGCAGAGGCATTGCCGTTTTCTTGCCGATGGAGGTAAGAGCCTCAGACCGTGGTTTGCCGGCGGCGAGGTCAACGAGGATACCATCGATTATGACTATGGCATTATCGACGAGCATACCCATAGCGAGGATGAACGAAGCCAATGACACACGTTGCATAGAACCATCGAGGAGACCAAGCACGAGGAAAGTACCGACCACGATAATAACGAGGCTGATGCCGATGATCATACCGCTACGAAGTCCCATCACGAGCATGAGGATAGCGACGACGATAGCCACAGACTCAATAAGATTAATAAAGAATGTGGAGAGGGCGTCGGTGACACGTTCCGGCTGATAGAATACGCGATGACACTCGATGCCGGCGGGGAAGAAATCATGTTTGAGCTCGGCGAGGCGCTGTTCGACCTGCTTACCGACCTTGACGATATCTGTGCCGGAGGCGGCAGCGATAGCGATGCCGAGGGCATGCTGATCGTTATATGCGAGAGAATTGCGCACCGGAGTGGCATAATCTTCGGTAACGTTGGCAATATCATCGAGGCGTAGTTGATCCTCCTCATGACCTTGGATAATCATGTTTCGTATCTGTTCGACCTGTTGGAACTTATCGTCGACAGTGACACGCACACGGTGGTCGCCATTGTCGTAATAACCGGAATAATAGATGCCGTTCTGACCTTGGAGTGTAGCCAGGACTTCGGCGGCAGATACGCCGAGGGTAGCCATACGCTGAGAGAGGAGCTCGATATTGATGCACTCCTGACGCTGGCCATATATGGCAACACGACCCACATCGGGGATGTTGGTAAGTTCGCGTTGCACGAGGCGGGCATAGTCGGTGAGTTCCTTCTCATCGACGCCATCGCCGGCGAGGGCATAGAACATACCATACACCAGACCGAAGTCATCTTGCACCTGGACGGTAGTGCCTGAGGGGAGAGCGGCTTCGGCATCGCTGACCTTACGGCGGAGTTTATCCCAACACTGTTCGATCTCATCGTCGGGAGTGGTGCGTTTCATTTCGACCTGTATTATAGCCAGGTCATTGTATGACCAACTGGTGACGTAATCGACTTCGCCGATGGTGCGAATATTCTTCTCGAGGGGTTCGGTGACTTCCATTTCCATTTCGTGGGCGGAAGCCCCGGGGCGCACAGCCACCACCATAGCCATCTTCACCTTGATCTCGGGGTCTTCGAGTTTGCTCATATCGTAGGCGTAATAAAGCCCGCCGACAATCAAGACCGCGAGGAGGAAATAGACTAACTTCTTATTATTAAAAGCCCACTTACCAAAATCGATCATAGCAAATTACCGGGATTAGTATTAGACTTAGGGTCAAGAGGATGTACCTTCTGATGGTCGGAGAGTTTGTGGACGCCATCGAGCACGACCTGTTCGCCACCTTGGAGTCCGGCGCTAATCACGACATTTCCGTTGGAATGGAGTTGGTCGGCAGAGACTTCGCGTCGCGAGATGGTGGACGACTTCTTGTCGAAGATCCAGACGAAAGCCTTTCCCGACTTATATAGGATGGCGGAAGATGGGATCTCGACGTGGCTATCGGCATTAGGATCTTGGGAGAGCATTGTAACCATGGCTGTCATTCCTGGAGCCGGGCGGGGGTTAAGCCCCCCGGGGATGGCGAGGCGCATAGTGAAGAGTTGGTTGGCATTAGCCTTGGGAGAGACGCTGAGTGGAGTCAGCGACACCTTTTGGTCGGGCAAGAAATCGAACGCCGCGGAGAAAGAGGCATTGCTGTTACGCTCGACATTGAGAGAGGCGGGGATGTTAATTTCTATCTCGAGTTGTCCCTCCGAGATGAGGGAAAGGACGGGCATACCTGCACCGATGACCGTCGGGGGATCGAAGAAACGTTTCTGGACGCGGCCATTGAATGGGGCATATATGCGAGTATCGGCGAGTTGATTGCGCGCATTGTCATATTTAGCAGTGATCTGCCGGAGGCCATAACGGGCCTTGTCGTAGGCATCGGCCGTGGCTACGCTATCTCCATAAAGGGCGATGACCCTCTCCGCCTCAGCTTTGACTTTTAGATATTCGGCATAAGTGGCGTCATACTGCACTTGATAGTCACGAGGGTCGATCTGAGCGATGACCTGCCCTTTGCGGACATAATCACCCTCATTGACAAATATTCGGGATATAGAGCCGCTCACTTTGAAAGCCATGTTGACCTCCTCGGCAGCCTTGACTCTACCGGGGAACTCGCGGCGAGAAGCGTTGCCGGCATCCTCGACGGTGAAAAGACGTACGTTGACCGGATCAGATTGCTCCTTCTTATTTCCTCCACAAGAGGAGAGTGTGAGCAACATCATGATCGAAAACAGTGATAATAAATAGGATCTATTCATCTCAGAAAATGACGATTTAAAATTATGATACAAAGGTATTCCATAATCGTGTAAACAAAAAGGTCAAAAATGAGTCAACATTGTATGATTTGTTTGATTATCGGATAAATTGAGGTGAAGTTTACTGTGTTTTTGTTTGATTTTATAAAAATATATTATATTTGTAACAAAAATTCATAGCGCGTTGTTCTCAGCGTATTAATAAAAAAAGTGAAGTATCATGAATATACTTGGCGAGTCAGACTTCGACCTATATGAGATCGACAGCAGCAACGTGAGACATCACAACCCGTTCAGTTATCCGAATCAGAATGGGTTCATGTTGTGTCAGCGAGGCAGCATCACATTGGAGCTTGACGACAAGCGATATGAGATGAAAGAGCATGATCTCTACATCTACCCTGCCTTCTCGAAGACACAGGTGCATAGCATCGGTGAAGACTTCAAGGGGATAGCGGGGCGAGCTGACTTCGACTTTATCCTCTCCTCGCTCGACAACATATCAGACACTCAGGGGCATCTCTATATACGATCGCATCCACTCACGACGCTGACCGAAGAGCAACAAGAACGTATCGAAGAGATCTTCCGGATGGTCGGCAAGCGACGAGAGGAGAAGATTGAGTTGAAGAAACAGCTTCTCTCAGCGTTGGTACGGGTGTTTTGTTGCGAAGTGATCGATGCCTACATCACCAACGAATCGATGCAAGTGATCAAGCAGAATCGCAAAGACAAAGTATTTCAAGACTTTCTAACACTCTTATATGAGAACTTCCGAGAGCATCGAGATGTTCAATTTTATGCTGAAAAGCAGAATTTAACGCCGCGCTACTTTACTACACTTATAAGGAAAGTATCGGGGAAGCCCCCCTTGCATTGGATCACCACCTTTGTGATAATAGAGGCGAAGAGGCTCTTGTCAAATCCGAAGATGAGTATCAAAGAGGCAGCGAGCAAATTGCATTTCAGCGACCAGTCCTTCTTCGGCCGCTACTTCAAGTTATATGCAGGCTGCTCCCCCACCGAATACAAAAACGACAGCAAAAAAAGATAAATCGGACTCGATTCTTTTAGTAAAGGAGGTGTTTTTTGCTGTTTTTCTTCCAGCCGGCTTTGTATTCGGAGTCGGTGAAGTAGATTTTCAGGTCGGCTTGGTATTCGTAGTCGGTGAAATAGATCTTTTTGTCGGCACGATAAGACTTATCGGTGAAATACCAGATACCCTTATTGTCGGTGGCACGATACTCACGGTCGGTGCGATATACGACGAGGTCAGCCATATATTCATACTTCACGACAAAGACCTTGAAATCAGCCTGATAAGAATAATCAGTAGTATATATCTTTTGCGCGAATGCGCTACCGGCAAAGCAGAGCGCGGCAAATAACAAGAACTTTCTCATAATCGTTATTTATACCCTAATGCAAAGATAAGAAATAAAATGGGTAAATGCAATAAAAAAACCCCAAAGCGAAACTTTGGGGAACAGTAGGTCTTGTCACAGTGGGGGGGGGAGGAAGGAGATGGAGGCTGATATGACAACAAAAAAATCACCCCACAAGAGAGGGATTCTTCTTGTGGGGTAAAATAGGATTATCGAGTTAAGAGCGCGATCCTTAAATAGGATTATTGCTCTAATTAGCGGATTATCTTCTTAACGCTGCCGTCGGAATTGCGGAGCAAGTA
>SAMEA3663025__coassemble_640_pt1 | contig 21202 bp, 16 predicted proteins | sample SAMEA3663025__metabat2_high_PE_004 | metagenome-assembled genome bin SAMEA3663025 (sample SAMEA3663025) | pig gut metagenome | biome: pig gut; feature: pig-associated habitat; material: faeces | place: France | collected 2012
TAGCCTGCGGAGGGGGCAACCTGAAAAGTCAACACTTTTTCAGTGCCCTCGACTTGGTCGGCGGGATTTTTTGCTTTATTGTGCTTATTAAAAAATAGCTGTTTATCTTATTTGTTGGCTATTTTGACCCATGAGTCTTTCTGTTTCTCTTATTTGTTGGCTATTTTGGCCCATGAGTCTTTCAGACCTACGGTCTTATTGAAGACGGGGTGAGAGGGGGTTGTGTCGGGATCTACGACGTAATAGCCGAGTCTCTGGAACTGATAGTGGTCACCGGCGTTGATACGCTGAGCGAGCCAGGGTTCGATTTTGACATTGCTTCTGATCTTGAGGGAATCGGGATTGATCAGATCGCGGAAATCGCCATCGTAAGCAGCGGGGTTCTCGACGCTGAAGAGGCGGTCGTAATCGCGTATTTCGGCGTCAACGGCTGTAGGCACAGAGACCCAATGGAGAGTACCCTTGACCTTGCGATCGGAGCCCGGGAGGCCGCTACGGGTGTCAGGATCGTAAGTGGCATGAATTTCGGTGATTTCTCCATTCTCGTCCTTGACAACGCCGGTGCACTTGATGATATAAGCACCCTTGAGGCGCACCTCCTTGTCGGGAGAGAGTCGGAAGAACTTCTTGGGGGGATTCTCCATGAAATCCTCGCGTTCGATCCAGAGTTCGCGGGAGAAAGGCATCTCGTGAGTTCCCTCGGCGGGGTTCTCGGGGTTATTCTCCATAGTCATGGTCTCGGTGAGATCGGCAGGATAATTGTCGAGCACGAGCTTGACGGGGTTTTGGACCACGCTGACACGAGTGGCAGTCTTATTGAGGTTCTCGCGGATGGAGTGTTCGAGGAGTTCGATATGGTTGAGGGCTTCATAACGAGTGTAACCGATACGCGCCACGAAATCCTTGATAGACTCCGGGGTGTATCCACGACGGCGGAGGCCCTTGAGCGTAGGCATACGAGGATCGTCCCAACCTGACACGAGTCCCTCCTTGACGAGCTGGAGGAGTTTTCGTTTGCTCATCACTGTGTAAGTGAGGTTGAGACGGTTGAACTCGATCTGACGAGGGCAGTAAGACTCATCGGCGAGTTCCTTGACGAAATACTCATAGAGGGGTCGATGAGGCACGAACTCGAGAGTACAGATGGAGTGAGTAACACCCTCGAAATAATCGCTCTGGCCATGCGCATAGTCATACATGGGATAAACCTTCCAGGTGTCGCCGGTGCGCCAATGTGGCGTCTTGATGATGCGATACATGATAGGATCGCGGAAGTGCATATTATCGCTTGCCATATCGATTTTGGCACGGAGCACCATAGAGCCCTCGTCGAACTCGCCCTTGTTCATACGGATGAAGAGGTCGAGGTTTTCCTCAACGGGACGGTCGCGGTAGGGGGAATTAGTGCCGGGAGTGGTGGGAGTGCCCTTCTGCTGAGCGATTTGCTCGGAAGACTGCTCATCGACGTAAGCCTTACCCTCCTTGATGAGACGGATGGCGAGGTCGAAGAGTTGTTGGAAATAATCGCTGGCATAATAGAGGCGGTCGCCCCAGTCATAACCGAGCCAATGGATATCCTCCATGATGGCGTTGACATATTCGGTATCCTCCTTCTGGGGGTTGGTATCATCGAAGCGGAGGTTGCACGTACCACCGAACTTTTCGGCGGCACCGAAGTCCATGATGAAAGCCTTGGCGTGACCGATATGAAGATAGCCGTTAGGTTCGGGCGGGAAGCGTGTGTTGAGTCTGCCACCATTTTTGCCGGCAGCGAGGTCGTCGGCAATTTCTTGTTCCACGAAGTTGAGGCCGGAACCATTCACGAGATCGTCATCTTTGATAATTTCTTCCATAGAAATAAAGTAAAAAAAGTAAGAGGAGCGACATACATCGGCAGCGCGGCGAGGAGAGGGAGTAAGAGGAGAGTTGAGAGTGCGTCTGACTCGACGATAAAAAGATAGTCGCTGACAAAAAGAAAATAAGATTTGCAAAAATAGTAAAAAACTTGCAAATGATATATAAAACGGGGTAAAAAAATAGCAAAATGATATGATAAAAAAAGAAGACAAGAGCAAATAGTGGGTGTAGGGAGTGTTAGAAAGAGGTGATGGCAGAGATAAAAAAGAGGTGATGGCAGAGATAAAAGAATAAAAAAAGGGGGACAATAGATAATAAAGGGGGAATAGTCTGCGTTATAAAGATGTAATATAAAACAGATTGCCTATGGTTAATGATTCCTCAAACTTATCAACAGAAGATGTAAGAATAAGCATCATCCATTCTCCGAAGGCAGCTACGATCGATTTCATCCGGCAGTTTGCGCGCACATGTGTCACCGTACAGGGCTGTGCGATAGGCTCAATGATCGTGAATTAAGACGCGATTTCAAGGTAAGCGATCATAAGGGCGAAATGATCTCTGCGAAGAGAAACAAAGGAAGGTCTGATACCGCGAAAAGACTCAAGGAAAAAAGGGGAAGCGGACCTGCCGAAGTCAAGTGATTAACAAAAAAATCATAAGGGTGTAGTAAAAACTGCACCCTTATTCTATTTATGCCGAGTTTATGCGTGCGTGGGAGGGTTATATTGTCAGGATAATATCTTTGTCGTGGGCAATACGGCGAAGGTTGAGGATGGCGTAGCGCATGCGACCGAGTGCAGTATTGATGCTTACGCCGGTGAGTTCAGCTATTTCCTTGAAGCTTAGACCTTGGTAATATCTCATTTTGAGGACCTCCTTCTGCAAATCGGGGAGTTCCTCGATAAGGTATTTGACATCGGCGAAGATCTGATCGGTGATGATCACATCTTCGATAGTTTCCTCGCAAAGGTCACGACGATTGAGGATGTCGACTTCAGTGAGGTCGACACTTTGGAGGTTTTCCGACTTTTCTTGGCGGTAATAATCTATGATAAGATTGTGAGCTATACGAGAAATCCAGGCGGGGAATTTACCATTTTCGGTATAACGTCCCTGTCTGATAGTCATGATAGCCTTGACGAAAGTCTCTTGGAAGATATCATTGGCGACATCTTCGTTCTTGATGACCCGAAGTATGTAGCTATAAATGCGGTCTTGATGACGGCGGAGAAGGGTGTCGAACGCATCGTTGTTCCCTTCAGCATACTCTCTGACGAGCATTTCGTCAGTGAGGACAGAAGATTTTGCCATGCTTAATTGTTGGTTTGATTTGAGTAAACGTGGGCTATAGGCAGGCTGTTTTTAGGTTATACTTCAGATTGAATAGAGATGAGTAATAGGTAAAACGGAGCCGGGAAGGCACACGGAATACCGCATACGGACGCAAAGTTACAATCAAAAAAGAGGAAAAGCAAGAAAAAAAGCAAAAAATTTCAAAAAAAGATGGCAACGCATACAATAAAACGGAAAATTTTGCATAACAGATGAAAGAGCGAGGGGGAGAAGAGGACTACGGCATAGCGAGGAGATGTGAAGGAGAGTCGGGGCAGGATGGCGAGTCGGGAATGAAAGGGGTTAGGGTGATTGGGGCTTCTGCTTGGATGGTGAAAGGGGTCTCGGAGAGGCAGGGGGAGATTGAGATTGGAGATATGGGTATTTTATTGCCTCTTTTCAGGGAGAGGTATAAGTTGGAGATAGAGGAGAATCCCGGGGCTTCGAAGGCGAGTATAGCGGAGTGATGTTCTCGGGGGGAGTCAGAACCGTTGTAGACAGATATGGTAGGAGCTATCAGAAAGAGTGGCATAATAGAGCCTTCTTTTAGTCTATTATTATGGATTTTTTGGAGACATTGCCGGGTATGAAGCCGGAGGGATGGGAGGGGTATGGTCGGGAGGTTACGGAACCTGGAAGAGGATTCGTAGCGGGTGAAGAGGAGATTGAATCGTGACGTATGGGGCGACGACGAACCGGGGTTCGTGCGAATCGCTGACCATTGATAGTTTGGTATTCGAGGGTGTCGAAGGGGAGGATTGTCAGTGAGATACTGTCAAGCCATTGGGGTATACGGGCCTCATCGGTGAAAGCGAAATTGCCGAATACACGGCTCACACGACGTGTGGAGTCGGTCTGGAAAGACAATTTGAAACGTTTGACAGAGTTGTAATTGTGGAAGACGTAAGACTTCAAGCCATTCTCATACTCGACACCGAGGATTGCGGTTCCGAAGAAGAGTTCATTGGTACGCATCTTTAGTTGGAGACGTTCACCCGGTTTGACGCCGGAAGTAGGGATTGAGAACTCGATGGCATTCGAACCGGAATTGGGAGATACGAGAGCGAACCGGGGATAAGGCCAGATATCATTGGAAGAATCGTCGGATACCGGGGCAAGGCCGTCGAACTTATCACGGCGCTTTGCGATACGCATTTCGACCTTCTCGCAGACGTCATAATACTTATCGGTGTTTCTGCCATACCAAGCCATGGTAGAATCGAACTCGGCACGCGACACGCCATGGTTGTCGAGCACATAATTTACGAGGAGTTCGCTACGGGGGTCGTTGGCAGAGAGCGAAGTTGTGCGGACGTAAGCTTCAGCGATCTGGATATCTGCAAGGACGGGTATCATCTCGCTGTCAGACAAGACGCCATCGGGGCGTTTGACGCAAGAGACGATCAACGCCAAGCAACACAAGAGGAAGAACTTACGGAATGCCATGATCGAATGAATTAAAGATGCTACTTAGAGTCGCTACTTGGAGTCGGACTTGGAGTCGGACTTGGAGTCAGACTTATGGAAGAGTCGTTTCAATTTATTATCTGCCAGGGAGAAAGCGAGTTGCATATTAGAATTATAGAAAAAGAGCATCAGCGCGAGTCCGACGCAAATAGAGGCATCGGCGACGTTGAAGATATATGCAAAGAACTCGAAATAAGAACCGCCGACGAAAGGCACCCACTCAGGCCAATAGAAATCGAAGAAAGGGAAATAGAACATATCCACTACCCTACCTTCGAACCAGTTGGCATAGCCTCCGGCATCGGGGCAAAGAGAAGCCACCTGCGGGGGGAAAGGGGCATCGAAAATCACGCCATAGAAAATGCAATCGAAGATATTGCCGGCAGCGCCGGCAGTGATCATGGCGAGAGCGATAACGAATCCGGATCGGAGTTCGGTGTGAGCGATAGCCTTACGGAGGCACCATATCAGTCCGGCGACAGCAACGATACGACCGAACGTAAGGAGGAGTTTATTCCAGAGTTCGAGGCCGAAAGCCATGCCATTATTTTCGATGAAACGGAGGTGGAACCAAGAGCAGATCTCATAATCCTCGCCGATATAGAAATGGGTTTTGACCCAGATCTTGATGACTTGGTCAGCCACGAGGAGAAGAATGATTACAGCGGCGGCAATCCAGCCGAGATAATGGTGTAACGCCGAGGGAACAGATCCTTCGGCGTCACGCTTATCGATAGAAGAAATAGAATCAGACATAATCGCAAAAAAACTATCGCGAATCAGTGTAACATAAGAGATGGAGAATAGATGCATCAACGCTTAACGCGGACCAAGATCTTCTCACCATCGACATCGAGTTCGACCACATCATCGCCGGTGAGATCATCGGCGAAAGAGATTTCAGTGGCGAGCACTTGCGTAGCGATATAATCGCCGAAAGCCTCGACGGCAGCTTGCACAGAGGGTGTCGGAGTTAGAGTAACGCTAACGCGGTCGGTTATTTCGAAATCGGAAGCCTTACGGATATTCTGGATACGGTTGATAAGTTCGCGCGCCATACCCTCATTTTTGAGTTCGGGGGTGATGGTGACATCGAGAGCGACAGTAACATTGCCCTCATTAGAAACGAGCCAACCGGGGATATCTTCCGGGATTACCTCGACATCCTCGAGAGTCACGACGGGCTCACCGGGGAGGTCGACGAACTTGAACTCGCCGGTCTTTTCGAGCGAAGCGATATCCTTCTGCGACATAGCGGTGATGGCCTTGCCGAGATCCTTCATGATCTTTCCATACTTGGGGCCGAGTTTCTTGAAGTCAGCCTTGACACGCTTCACGAGCCCCGACTCCTCATTATCTACGAGTTTGATAGACTTCACGTTTACCTCATCGAGGATGATATCCTTGACAGCCTCGAACGAACGGCGTTGCTCCTCATCTACGACAGGGATCGAGAGAGTGGAGAGGGGCTGACGCACCTTGATATTGACCTTACGACGGAGAGCGAGGACATTGGATGTAGCCACCTGAGCGAGGTTCATGCTACGCTCGAGATCGGGATCGATAGCATCGGCATGGACCTTTGGGAAATCAGCGAGATGGACAGAAACATACTCACCCTCGGGGAGCGAAGGAGCCATCAAGTCAGCGTAGAGTTTATCAGAATAGAACGGCGAGAAAGGAGCCATGAGGAGGGCAACAGTCTTGAGACACTCGAAGAGGGTCTGATAAGCAGCGAGTTTATCCTCAGCGGCGCCATTCGACCAGAAGCGTTTACGATTGAGGCGGACATACCAGTTGGAGAGGTGATCATTGACGAAAGACTCGATGGCACGAGCCGCCTTGGTGGGTTCATAATCGTCGAGAGCCTCCTCGACTTCGCGGATCAGCGAATTGAGGAGCGAAAGGATCCAGCGGTCGATATCGGGGCGCTTGGCGAGGTCGACAGCCGGTTCGGCGCCGGTAAATCCATCGACATTTGCATAGAGGGCGAAGAACTTGTAGGTGTTGTAGAGGGTAGAGAAGAGTTTACGGCTCACCTCCTCAACGCCGGCTTCGTCATACTTCAGATTATCCCAAGGAGCGGAGTTCGAGATCATGTACCAGCGAACGGGGTCGATGCCGAAACGCTCGATATTTCCGAACGGGTCGATGGCATTTCCCAGACGCTTGGACATCTTATTGCCGAACTTATCGAGCACGAGACCATTAGAGATTACGGCCTTATAAGCGACAGAATCGAAGACCATAGTAGCGATGGCATGGAGCGTAAAGAACCAGCCACGAGTCTGGTCTACACCCTCGGCGATGAAATCGGCAGGATACACCTCACCCGAATCGAGGAGTTCCTTATTTTCGAAGGGATAATGGATCTGAGCGTAAGGCATGGCACCGGAATCGAACCAAACGTCGATCAGGTCAGTTTCACGCTTCATAGGATTGCCCGACTTGGAGACGAGGATGATATTGTCGACGTAAGGACGGTGGATGTCGATACGGTTGTAATTTTCAGCTGAAAAATCGCCTGGCACGAAACCCTTATCCTTGAGGGGATTGGAAGACATGAAACCCTTGGCTACAGACTCCTCGATGAGGTCGAAGAGTTGCTGATAGCTTTCGATGATAATCTCCTCGCGGCCATCCTCGGTGCGCCAGATTGGGAGAGGAGTACCCCAATAGCGAGAGCGTGAGAGGTTCCAATCCTGAACATTTTCGAGCCACTTGCCGAAACGGCCTGTTCCGGTTGCAGTCGGTTTCCACTTGATAGTCTCATTGAGTTCGAGGAGGCGATTGCGAGCCATAGGAGTTCGGATGAACCAGCTATCGAGGGGATAATAGAGCACGGGCTTATCGGTGCGCCAGCAGTGGGGGTAATTGTGGACATGCTTCTCAGTTCGGAACGCCTTGCTATCCTTCTTGAGGGCGATGCAGAGGTCGACATTGAGGTCATCGTCGGCGAGAGCAGCAGCCTCATCATAGCGGCCATCCTTGGTGTATCGAGGATCGTAAGCATTCTTGACAAAACGGCCGGCATACTCACTATAAGCCTCCTTATTGACGCAAGCATCGACAAAAGGCCGGGCGAGATCCTCGGGGAGATAGAACTTACCGGTGAGGTCGACCATAGGACGAGTTTCCCCCTTTGTATTGATCATAAACAGGGGCGGGATAGAAGCGGCCTTAGCCACTTTGGCGTCGTCGGCACCGAAAGTAGGTGCGATATGCACGATACCGGTACCATCTTCGGTGGTGACATAATCGCCGGGGATAACGCGGAAAGCGCACTCCGAGATTTCGACGAACGAATCATTGGCGACCTTATAAACCTTATCGGGATGAGCAGCGGCATACTCCTTGACATAGTCCGGAGCGAACTCATCGACGCGTTCGGTGGGTTTGACCCAGGGCATAAGTTGCTTATAATGCATGCCGACGAGTTGCTCGCCGGTCCATCTGCCTACGATCTGATAAGGCACGAGTTTATCGCCGGGCTTATACTCCTCGAGGGCAACCTTATCGGCATCCTTCTTGAAATAAGCGGGGAGGAGCACCTCGGCGAGAACTACGGTGATTTTCTCGCCGGTGTATGGATTGAAAGTACGGACTGCGACATAATCGAACTTCGGACCGACGCAGAGTGCGGTGTTCGAGGGGAGAGTCCATGGTGTTGTGGTCCAAGCCATGAAACAGGGGCGCCCCCAGCCCTGCATTTCGGGCTTTGGGTCGACGATGTCGAAGAGTACAGTAGCAGTAAGGTCCTTGACATCGCGGTAGCAACCGGGCTGGTTGAGCTCATGCGAGCTGAGGCCTGTTCCGGCAGCGGGAGAATATGGTTGGATGGTATAACCCTTATAGAGGAAACCCTTCTTATAGAGTTGGGCGAGGAGCCACCACACAGACTCAATATAACGATTATCGTAAGTGATATAAGGATTTTCGAGATCGACCCAATAACCCATCTTATGTGTAAGGTCGGTCCACTCCTTAGTATACTTCATGACCTCGCGGCGGCAAGCGGCGTTATACTCATCGACAGAAATCTTCTTGCCTATATCCTCCTTATTAATACCCAAAGTTTTTTCGACGCCGAGTTCGACGGGGAGACCATGAGTATCCCAGCCGGCTTTGCGTTTTACATGGAAACCCTTCATGGTCTTGTAACGGCAGACGATATCCTTAATGGTACGCGCCATGACATGGTGGATTCCGGGCATACCATTGGCAGAAGGGGGACCTTCATAAAAAACGAAAGATGGGCAACCTTCGCGCTCCTTCATAGAGCGTTCGAACAGCGAGTGAGCATCCCAGACCTCGAGCATCTCCTTATTGATGTCAGAGAGGTTTAGTTGTTTGCTATATTCCTTGAAATGTTTCATAAAATGGAGGATATGAATAAGATATAAAGAAGGGGTATTATATTACATTTTAGCACCCTTGGCACCTTTGGCACCCTTAGTGCCTCCGCCGAGGGCGAAGATATTTCGATCGTAGGTAAATGTCTTTCGATCGATGGCACGTTTGCGTTTGAGGGCGAGGGCAACGAGGCGATCCATAAGCTGAGTGAAGGATATCCCGGAAGCCTCCCAGAGATAGAACGAGAGAGAACCGGGGATGGTATTGATCTCATTGACATAGATCGAATTATCCTTCTCATCGATCATGACATCAACGCGGCTTACGCCATGGCAAGAGAGGACTCTGAAAGTTTCACCGGCGATGAAACGGATACGTTCGCTGACCTGCTCGGGGAGATCAGCTGGTATTCTCTTATCGCTGGACTGCATGCCTTGGTTGGTCTTGATGCCGCCCATATACTTATCTTCGTAAGAGAGGAACTTACCGCTCTTGATAGGCTCCTCGCATACGGAACTTATATGGTCGTCGGCGTCACCGAGGACCGAGCAGTTGATCTCCTTGAGCTGTTCGACCATGTGCTCGACGATGATACGCTGGGAGAACTTTTCGGCATTGTTGATACGTTCGATGAGTTCATCGCGGTCGGCGGCAGTTCCGATACCGACAGAAGAGCCGAGGTTGGCAGGCTTAACGATCACGGGGTAACCGAGTTTGGACTCGATTTTTTGGATTATCTCATCATGGCCGGCGTTCCACTGACAGTCGGTGAACCAGACATAGTCCACCACGGGAATACCCTCGGCATTAAGGATCATCTTCATGGTGATCTTATCCATGCCATTGGCAGAAGAGAGTGTATTACAGCCGGCGAAAGGGATGCCGATGGTCTCGAGGAGGCCTTCGAAGATACCATCCTCGCCGTTGGTGCCATGGAGCACGGGTATGGCTACATGGAGAGTAGCGATGACAGGGTTGCGACGCGACAAGAAAGAAGTTTTCGCCTGATAGAGGTTATAGTCTCCATATTCGGGACGCATGAACACCTCTGTAGCCTCAGCAGTGAGGATATCGAGGTTTTTATAATTCTTCAGGTTGAGAAGATTCTCACCGGTGAACCATCTACCCTGCTTAGAAATATAGACAGGGATGATATTATACTTATCCTGGTCGAATGCATTGATAGCCTGGATGGCTGAAATCACGGAGATCTCATGCTCGACGGAACGACCTCCAAAAAATACTGCTACGTTAGTTTTCATTATTCTAATACTTTAGGCCGGGAGAATGCAACGGAAGCATCGAAAGAGACAGAGTATGCACGCCGGTCTATTCTAAATTGCAAATTTAGGAAAAAAATCTGAAAGATAGGGTGACATGAGCGCAGAAATCTCTATGGAAAGCATCTTCAATCACCTTGGAGATCTTCTGACACTGACTGAGAGAGAGATTGGGATCCACCTTAATTGCGATATCGAAGTAGAGGAAATGGCCGTTACGACGAGATCGAATCGCCACGACTTCCTTGACTTCGGGAGAAGCAGCAATGAGACCACGGGCCTTCTCGACAACATCCTCGGGGAGGGAATGTTCCATGAGTTCGGCGAAAGATGGGATGAAGAGTCTGAGAGCCGGGATAAAGATGAATCCGGCGATGACGAGCGAAGCGATCGGGTCGAAAATACGGAAAGCGGGGCCGAAGAAATGAGCGCAAGAGACACCGATGAGAGTAGCGACCGAAGCGAGGGCATCGCTGCGATGATGCCAAGCGTTGGCAACAAGAGCTTTCGACTCCACCCGACGCCCCACGGCTGAATAGAAGCGATAGAGCCCCTCCTTACAGAAGATGGCGAATAGAACCACGACGAAGGTCCAGAAATCGGGTTGGTCGAGTTCCTCACCTTTAAAATATGCTAAGATCGACTCTCCGGCCTCGATAGCGATCAAGACAGAGATCACGAGCAAGAGAGAAGACATCAGAAAAGAAGAGAATGTTTCGAACTTTCCATAGCCATAATTGAAACGGCGATCAGGTTTTCGATACGAGATACCGACGAAGATCAGCATGATGATATCGGCAGCGACATCATTGAGGGAATGGAACCCATCGGCGAATAGGGCCTCGGAATGGCCGAAATAACCGGCGCCGAGTTTAAGCCCCATAAGGATAAAATTGATGATACAGCCGATTCGGACCACACGTCGGATTGCGCTCGCCTGACTGCTGCCCTCGTCGGGGATAGACCGCAAGAGAGAGTCGGCGTGATGATGATGGTGATGATGAGACATACAGGGAAAAGTTTAAATAAAACCGGAGGAGAGCCAAAGAGGAGGAGAGTATAAGCTGAGAGAGAGGAGGAGAGCGAATTAGAGAGAAGAGAAGAGAGTCGAGGGGTGTTTACACAATAACACTTTATAATAACGGAGAGCGTTGGGTAATATTGCATAGCAGGATATAAAAAATCCTCACCCGAGCTACCGGATGGCTCTGCGGGTGAGGAGGAACGAGATGAGATATAGAGAAGAATTAGCTTAGAGGGTGGAATCGGGAGAAGGCGTGTCCGAAGCGTTGGAATGCTGCTCTTTCGAGCTCCTCGCGGAATTGGGGAGCTGCGATCGAGATCAGGAGGCGTGCACGCTCTGCCATCGACTTTCCCCGGAGATTGACAGCACCATACTCGGTTACGACGAAATGTGTTTGGAAACGAGTGGTAACGACGCCAGCGCCCTCGGTGAGGAAAGGTTTGATCTTATTGAGACCCTTGGCGGTGGTGGCGAGCATAGCGAGGAAAGAGATGCCCCCTTCGGAGAGAGAAGAACCGAACACGAAGTCATGTTGGCCACCGACGCCGGAGAAGATTCTCGGGCCGATCGAATCGGCACAAATCTGACCGGTGAGGTCTATTTCGAGGCAAGAATTGATCGACATGACTTTAGGGTTTGCTCCGATGATGTAAGGGTCGTTGGTCCAAGCGACATCACGGAACACGATATCCTTATTGCCATCCATAAAATCATAGAGGGCTCTCGAGCCGAGGGCGAGAGAAGCCACAGACTTACCTGGTAGGATCTTCTTGAGAGAATTGTCGATAACGCCCTTCTCGAGGAGAGGGAGCACACCGTCAGTCATAGCCTCGGTGTGTAGGCCGAGGTGCTTATGGTCAGCCAGAGCGCTTATGACGGCATTTGGGATACCGCCGACGCCGATTTGGAGCGTAGCGCCATCGGGGATATACTGAGCGATAAGTTGACCGATTTTAACTTCAGCCTCAGTAGGAGTGGGAGTAGGCACCTCGACGAGGGGAGTTTCGGAGCGGACGCAAGCATTGATACGCGAGAGATGCACCACCGGGTCGCCGTAAGAGAAAGGCATATTGGGGTTGATCTGGGCGATAATGCGGTCGGCGCGTTCTACAGCCGAGCAAGCCACATCGCCGGAGACTCCGAAGCTGACATAGCCCTCCTCATTGGGGAGAGAGCAATTAAGCAGGACTACATTGACGGGCCAATAATCCTGACGGATGAGGCGAGGCACCTCACTGAGGAAACATGGGGTGGTGGAGCCATAACCCTCATTGATCCAATCGCGGAAAGCATTATTGACGAAGAAAGAATTGACATTGAACACATCCTTATACTCCGGGCGGCAAAGCGGGGACTTGCCACGGCAGACGCCAAAGCCGGTATAGACGGTTACATTCCTGAGTTCGGAGCCACGATTGGCGAGGGCAAGTTCGAGTTCTTCGGGTGTGGAGGTAGAGCCTTGGAGATAGACATAATCGCCATCCTTGATGATACTAACCGCCTCCTGAGCCGAGACGAACTTAATATTATGATCAGACATAAATAAAAAATCCGATGAGGGTTAATAAAGATATATCTTAAGATTAGAATGGATGATCGCGATGGAAAGCCTGGAGATAGGACTCAAGGCGAGCGAAATCATCGGGAGAAGAGATCATAGATACGCAACCGCGGATTCCCTCCTGGACAGATCCGGTGGTCTTCAGCGAGATGGAAGAGACTCCATACTTCATAAGTTCCTTTTGGAGAACAGCACCCGACATGCCGGGATAACCGATAGTAAAGAAGAAGCCGTCGGCGATGGGCTGATCGCCATCCATATCGTATACAATATTAAAACCATTGCGGGTGAACATTGGTTTGATGATGGAGGCACGGCGGCCATACTCCGAGCAATGTTCGATGAACTTGAGATCGCCATTGGTGGCAGCTTGGAGCATAGCGGCGAAAGCGAACTGAGCGGAATGGGCAGTACCTGAAGAAGCGCAATAAAGGATACCGAAGATATAAGCATCGCCAAAAGCGGGCATGTTATATCGTTGCTTCAGGGCGTCGAACTTGCGGCAATACAACTTATCGCTGATGCAGACGAGAGCGATGCGTTGACCGGCATAGCTGAAGATCTTGGAAGCGGATAGGAGGAGGATATAATTATCGGTATAACGAGCCACGGTAGAGCCGAATGGGGGCACACCCGGTTGACTGATATCAGTGCGGAAATCCATGCCGAAATAAGCGAGGTCCTCGAGCACGATGCAGTCATACTTTGTGGCGAGACGGCCGATGATCTCGAGTTCGGTATCGGTGAGATTGGTCCAAGCGGGGTTGTTGGGGTTATTATAGAGAATACCGGAGATATCACCTTTAGAGAGTACAGACTCGAGTTTGGCTTCGAGAGCCTCACCGCGATAGCTATAGATATCGAACTCCACCGATGGGATATCGAGGGTACGAGTTTGGGTGAAATGGGCGGGGAATCCGGGGTTAAGGTATAGCATTTTGTTCTTACCCTTGACTCTCTGCGAGAGGAGTAGCTGGAGGGTAAAGGCAGCCTGCATTGATCCGACGGTAGGGACAATACCCTTAGGTGCGATATCGATATCGAGGAAAGCCTTGATGAAATTGGATCCTGCCATTTTGAGCTGAGGGATACCGGTGATGGGAGGATACTGATTGGCGATGCCTGAAGCGAGGACCTCGATTTCAGCCTTCACACCGATAGCTTCCGCCTCGAGGCCGGGGTTACCGATTTCGAGATGGACCATAGGCTGACCGGCCTCCTTTTCGAGTTCTCCGGCGAGAGAGCAGATCTGGCGGATAGTAGCATTGTCTACATCCAATATAGAGAGACGCTCGACGGCGGCATCGAAGGAATCGTTGGAAATTGGGAACATAGTGGTGTAGATGGTAAATAGAAATAAGGTATTAAAAAAGAGAAGAGAGAGGGAGATCAGCAGTTAAAAAATAATGCAGATAAGACCAACTGAATTATCTACCGGCGATCTGCAGAGCGCGTTGGCGGCCAGCTCTGAAAGCGGCGATATTAGCATCAACGATTTTCTCGCCTTTAGGGGCGAAGAGATTACGGACAGCAGCTTCGATCTTGTCGACACTCATATCGATGAAAGGAGAAGCGGCACCGAGGAGCACGAGGTTAGAGCTACGAGCCGAAGCGACCTCCTTGGCGAGTTCATCCATATCGAACGACACGACATTGGGATGCTTGGCGAGTTCCTGTTGGATAGACTCCATCTCGGGATAATTATCGATATTAACGAAAGGCGCGGAGTTAGTCACGATCCAACCCTCGGCAGAGAGGAATTGGATATAACGGAGAGCCTCCATAGGTTCGAGGGAGACGATCAGGTCTGCGCCGCCGAGGGGAATAAGGTCTGAGAAAATGGGATCCGAACTAAGGCGGAGATTAGACTGCACATCGCCGCCACGTTGGCTCATGCCGTGGACTTCGGCTTGTTTGAGGAAAAGGTTGTCGGCGAGGGCTGCACCGCCGAGGATAGTAGCGATCGTGAGGATGCCTTGACCTCCGACGCCGGCAAGAACTATATCTGATTTCATGATAATCTTGAATTGTGAGGGGGGATTGGACTACTGTTTTTTAGAAGCGTGGCGGCGAGCAGTCTGTATGCACTCGCGACGAGAGACGATAACCGAGAGACCGGGGTAATTGATTTCCTCGCAGAAGAGGTCGACCATGATGTCATGGTTCTTGGGGAGGGAATCGATGGTGCGGACATGAGCGGGGTCAGCGCCGAGGCCACGGCAGATATCTTCGATTTTGCCTGTGCCTTGGGAATCCTGTCCACCGGTCATACCGGTGGTAAGGTTGTCGGAGATGATCACGACGATATTGCTATTCTCATTGATGGCATCGAGGAGGCCTGTCATGCCGCTATGGGTGAAAGTAGAGTCACCGATGATAGCGATAGAGGGGAACTGGCCGGCATCTGCGGCGCCCTTAGCCATAGTGATGGAAGCCCCCATATCGACGCAAGTATCGATGGCATTGAAAGGTTTAAGGAAACCGAGAGTATAGCATCCGATATCGCCGAACACCTTGGGGGACTCGAACTTTTTGAGGGCATCATTGAGGGCACCATAAACATCGCGGTGGCCGCAACCCTGGCAGAGCATGGGTGGGCGAGCCACGACGGTGTTGGCAGCCTCATGACGCGGATAATTGATGGCACCATCTACAGAAGGCATCAACTTGCGGAAAGCCTCCGCCACGAGGTCGGGATTGAGTTCACCATCGCGGACCACATGTCCGGAGAACTTGCCATAGATCTTCTTGCCCGAGCGATCGAGGCCGATTAGTTTCTGTTCGATGAATGGTTGACCCTCCTCCACGACGATCAGAGCGTCGCAAGAATCGAAGAGGCGCTTCAGAGACTTATAAGGGAGAGGATATTGAGAAATCTTAAGGAGAGGGAATGGGCACTTACCTTGGAAGCACTCCATAAGATAATTATAAGCGATGCCACTAGCCACGACACCGAGGCGATGGTCTCGACCCTCGAAATAAGTATTAAACGGAGACTCTTCCGAGGCCTTCTCGAATCGTTGTTGGTCGGCAATAAGTGCACGATTTCGCACCTTAGACATAGCGGGCATAAGCACCCACTGCTTGGGGTTGGCGGGATAATGGAGCGAATTTTCGGGAGCCGGGGTATCCTCGACATTGACGACAGCACGCGAATGGCTAAGGCGAGTCACGAGGCGTGTTAGGACAGGGATACCGAGGCTTTCGGAGAGTTCGAAGCCATACTTAGCCATGTCGTAGGCCTCCTGTTGCGAAGAGGGTTCGAGAGCGGGGATCATAGCGAAATCGGCGTAGAAACGAGAATCCTGTTCATTCTGAGAAGAGTGCATCGACGGGTCGTCGGCAGCGATGACGAGCATACCGCCGTTGGCGCCGGTCATAGCGGAATTGACGAACGGGTCGGCGGCGACATTCATGCCGACATGCTTCATAGAGACGATAGAGCGCTTGCCGCAGAACGACATACCGAGCGCCTGCTCGAGCGCAGTCTTTTCGTTGGACGACCAGTGAGAATGGAGATTACGCTCGCGAGCGACCTGATTCTTTTGAACGAACTCAAGGATTTCAGTAGATGGAGTACCGGGATAGGCATACGCACCCGAGAGACCTGCATAGATGGCACCCAGAGCAAGAGCCTCATCACCCAGAAGGAGTTGAGAATGTTTCATACTTATAGATGGTAATAGATTTAGATGTCAAAAAAGTATAATCGATCGGCACGTCAACCCGGTGGAGAGCACGCCAACTCTATGGCAAAAGGGGCAATAGACCCACCGACAATGCAAATATAAAAAAAAGAGAGTAAAACTGCAACAAAGCAACAAAAAAAATAGAGTGCTCTAAGAATTTTATAAAAATTTGCATAATCGAACTAATCTTATTATCTTAGCAGATAAATTAGCTCCGAAACAAAAAATATCCGCATGGAGCGAGCGAATCAATCATTTAACCAACATCATCAACCTTGATGATCGACACTAAGATCGGGCATACGATAAGAGTGAAGAGAATCAAAATAAAAATCTAAACCAAACAACAAAATGATTAAACGAACACTTCCAATCCTACTCACACTGATAGTGTGTGTGTTTGGTGGCAAAGCCGCAGAGGCAGTCACATGGAGTTACAAAGTAGTGGGAGACAAGACAGCCAGCCCACAACTTGAGATCACTGCGACCATAGCGCAGGGTTACCATCTCTACTCTCAAGACAATCCTGAGGGTGGAGGCGTGCCCCTGTCATTCAGATTTGATTTCAAGGGCTGTAAAGCCGACGGCAAGGTAAAAGCCAACAAGGCATATACCAAGGCCTACGACGACATCATGATGGTCGACGAGCACTATTACACCGGGAGTGTCAAATTTATACAAAAATTGAAGCCTGCGTCCGACAAGTGGAGCGTCAAAGTGGAGATTGGCGGTCAATATTGCAATGACTCGGGATGTCATCGTGTCAACGAGCTTCACACCTTCAACGGCACATCACCTCTGACTCAAGAGGTTAAAGAAGAGGCAGAGAAGCTTGAAGAGGAGGCAAAATCAGCCGCTGACAGCGTAGCCGCATCATCTCCGGACAGCGTGCCGGCAGTAGCCGCAGCCGCCGGCAATGTCGACACCGACCTCTATGCCAACTGCGAAGCCGAGATCAAGGCCTACGAAGAGAATCCTCAAGAAGAGAACAAGAGCATCTGGTATATCTTCATCGCCGGATTCATCGGCGGTCTGATCGCCTTGGTAACGCCCTGCGTATGGCCGATGATACCGATGACAGTAAGCTTCTTCTTGAAGTCAAATAAATCGCGTCGCAAATCGATCATGTCGGCAGTGATCTACGGTCTCTCGATCATCGTGATCTATGTGAGTCTCGGACTGGTAGTCACCGCCCTCTTCGGGGCCTCGGCGCTCAATGAATTGGCAACGAGTGCCGGATTCAACATCGCCTTCTTCATTCTCTTGGTGATCTTCGCCTTCTCATTTATGGGTGGTTTCGAGATCACACTTCCGGCGAAATGGAGCAACAAGATGGACTCAAAGGCAGACTCCACCACAGGTTACATCTCCATATTCTTTATGGCATTCACCCTCTGTCTGGTATCCTTCAGCTGCACCGGCCCGATCATCGGAACGCTACTGGTAGAGGCAGCCTCATCGGGCAACTTCATCTCGCCTGCGATTGGCATGTTCGGTTTTGCATTGGCATTGGCACTCCCCTTCTCACTCTTTGCGATGTTCCCGACGATGCTTAAATCGATACCAAAGAGTGGCGGCTGGATGAACACGGTGAAGGTGGTGCTCGGTTTCTTGGAATTGGCACTTGCCCTCAAATTCCTCTCCGTGGCAGACTTGGCCTATGGTTGGAGAATCATGGACCGCGAGGTATTCGTGTCACTTTGGATCGTAATCTTCGCCCTGCTTGGCATGTATCTTCTCGGCAAGATCACCCTTCCCCACGACGACAAACTTGAGAAGATCGGCATCACCCGCTTCATGTTGGCGATGATCTCCTTGGCATTTGCCGTATATATGATTCCGGGTCTTTGGGGTGCACCGTTGAAGAGCATCAGCGCATTCGCACCACCTATATATACACAAGACTTCAATCTCTACAGTGGCGACGTACATGCCCAGACCGGCGACTTCGAAGAGGGTATCGAGCTTGGCAAGAAGCTCAACAAGCCGGTGCTGATCGACTTCTCCGGTTATGGATGTGTGAACTGCCGCAAGATGGAGGCAGCCGTGCTGACCAACAGCGAAATCAAGGCATCGGTAGATGAAGACTTCGTGATGGTGACACTGATGGTCGACGACAAGAAAGAATTGCCGCAACCGATCGTGGTAAAAGAGAAAGATGGTCAAGAGCGTACACTTCGCACCTACGGCGACAAATGGAGCTATCTCCAACGCACCAAGTTTGGAGCCAACGCACAGCCCTACTACGTGATCGTAGACAACAATGCGAAGCCCTTGAACTATGCCTTCCCCTACGAAGAGAACATACCTAAGTTCCAGCAATTCCTCAAGACAGGTATAGAGAACTACAACAAGAGCAAATGATCAGAAGATTAACAACAATCATAGCAATAATTGTCTGCGTCCTCACTATGGGGGCGCAGACTCTTACTGCCACCTATATAGAGTTGGCAGATTCGGCCGACCGGTATATAAAAGCGGAGCGATGGGAAGATGCAGAGCGAGTGATCATCAAAGCCTTGCGACATGAGCCGGCCAATCGGTCGAACTATCTTCTATGGTCGAACTTGGGGATAGTAAGGATGAATCGGGGAGACTATCCGGGGGCCAAAGAGGCGATCGACATCGGACTGGCATCGGCGCCACACTCCACGACCTTGCTGACCAATCGCGCCAAAGCGAACATGGCGCTCAACCATCGCCAAGAAGCGATCGAAGATCTGGATCAAGTCCTGGCAGTAGACAGCACTCTGCAATGGCCCATGAAGATGCGAGGGATGCTGAGAGCCATCGTCGGAGAGACCGAGCGTGCGAAAAGCGAACTAACGAAATATGAAGAGCGATATGGCAAAGATGCCACCGTGTCAGAGACCTTAGGCGATATCAGCAACGCCGGCGGCGACTACGACGAAGCCATCAAGAGATATAAAGAAGCCTACGAACTGGAAGGAGAAGTGGCAACCTTAGACAAGATGCTGCTGACTGCCTACTACTATGGCAAGCTCGAAGCAGAATCTAAAGAATTGGAGCGAGGAATCTCCCGACACCCTTCAGAGGGACTACTCTACTTGCTGCGAGCCATGCTGAATAAATCGAGATACCAATCGATCGACATGGAGCGCGACCTGAAGATCGCCAACGACCTGGGTGTAGACCCACAGATTTACAAGCAGATAGCAGGCAGAGAGGGGGTAATCAAGAGCGACAAGAAAAGATAAAATTACACATAACCCACAGACAATCAGCAAGATAAAGAAAAATTCAAAAATATTTCAAAAAAGTGGGTTAAGGTGATAGGAAAGCCAAAAATTTTTCGTAACTTTGCAGACAATTTCGCCTCAAAACGGAACGGGAATCGATCTTCAAGCATAGCTCCATGCGGGCTAACATGGCTAAAATAAGAGTGATAAGCGGAGCCGGAGGCCATCGACGAACCGAATAATAGATAGCATCGTGTATAGATTATCATTGCACATAGAATACTTACTTGGACGGCATGATTGTGTGATCGTGCCGGGAGTAGGTGCATTTATCAATGTGCGGCACGCTGCGCGTTATGACCGGGAACGACGTATATGGCATGCGATGAGTCGAGAGATTCGCTTCAACGGGGTGGTGAAGGAGGATGATGGCTTGATAGCCAACTCTTACGCCCGACGAGAAGAGACCGGCTATGAAGAGGGTCGACGGCTGATGCAGCAAGACATCGACATGATGATGCAGCTGATGGAGCGCGACGGAGAGGTGAGCATCGGCCGCCTTGGCATCTTGAAGAATCAAGATGGGCGACCCGTGTTCCGACCGAGTCATACACCGGCACAAATGTCGCGAGAGATGGGCTACACCACCATCTCGATGGCACCCTATATCGAGCAGAGCGAACCGGAGTCAACGGCAGCCTCAGACAGCGTTGCTACGGAGGCTCAAGAAGCGAAATTCGAGACCGAGTCGGGACGCAAGTTTGACACTCGCAAGAACTACTACATAGCGATCAATAAGAACTTTGCCCGGATGGCGGCATGTGTAGCGGCGATAGCCCTGTTGGCACTATCGGTGGTATTGCCGGTGAGCGACAGCAAGCAAGAAGATCGCGCCTCGGTGGTGCCGGTGGAGAAGATCATCACAGCGACCTGCGAGATGGCGAATCGGGTAACTGCAGAGCCGGCAACGACAGCAACATCGGCAGTGACAGAAGCCGAAGAGAAGCCGGCAATGTCGGCAGAAGCGGAGGTAAAAGAAGATGGAGGGCGCTATCATTTGATAGTAGCGACCTTCAACACGCGCCAAGAGGCAGATAAATATGTAAGATATAATGCGACAGCGGAATATCCCCTGACTATCATCAGCACCTCGACCAAGAGCAGGGTGTCAGTGATGAGTTCAGACGATCGTTCAGAGTTGGTGCGTGGCATGCATCAGAAAGGGATCAAAGAGAGATTTTCCGAGCCGTGGATATGGGAAAAGTAACGAATAGTCGTTGATTTTTTCAAAAAAACTTGCATAAGAAAAAAATTTGCATTAACTTTGCACTCGCAAAACGGGAGAAACGCGAACAGCGTCTCTCGGGAAGCGAAAAAAGACTGCGAAAATAGCTCAGTTGGTAGAGCACGACCTTGCCAAGGTCGGGGTCGCGGGT
>SAMEA3663025__coassemble_641_pt1 | contig 21171 bp, 20 predicted proteins | sample SAMEA3663025__metabat2_high_PE_004 | metagenome-assembled genome bin SAMEA3663025 (sample SAMEA3663025) | pig gut metagenome | biome: pig gut; feature: pig-associated habitat; material: faeces | place: France | collected 2012
CCCGCTGTGACTTTCAAAATCTGCTCAAAAATATCCGCCTCTACGACCCCAAAAAGTTAAGGAACGCGCTCTAAATATATGAAAAAACCAGCTACAAAAGAGTAAAAAATATGATTAAGACAAAACGACGTGTGGTGTTTATGACGGGAGCCACGGGAGTAATGGGCTATGAGACACTCAAGGAATTTTCCCGCCATGGGGAAGAATTTGAAGTAAGGATTCTGGCACGTCGCAGCAAGAAGAACGAAAAGAAGCTTGCGCCCTATAAGGATGGGAGTAATATAAAAGTGATCTGGGGGGATATGATGAACCCGGAGGATGTGGAACGCGGCATGGGAGATGCGGAGTATGTTTTGCATATCGGGGGAGTTGTGTCGCCCCTGGCAGATCATGTACCACAGAAGGCGATGAAAGTCAACATCGGCAGTGCTCGCATCCTTGTCGATACGATCAAGAAGCGTCCGAATCGAGATGAGATCAAATTGGTGTATATAGGGAGTGTAGCAGAGATGTCTCACCGCTATCCGCCTCATCACTGGGGGCGCGCCGGGGATCCGATAATAGCGGGAGTCTATGACTACTATGGCATCTCGAAAATCGAGGCAGAGCGAGTAGTGGCCGAATCGGGATTGAAGCACTGGGTAAGTCTTCGGCAGTCAGGCATACTTCATAAAGGCTTGGTGGACAGAGCCACAGATCCGATCTCCTTCCATGTGCCGCTGCGTGGTGTATTGGAATGGGCCACGGTCGAAGACTCGGCACGACTGATGGTAGGAGTATGTCGCGAAGGAGTACCGGAGAGTTTCTGGCGCAACTTCTACTTCATCGGCAGCGGCAAAGAATTTCGTCTCACCAACTATGAATTTGAGAAACTGCTTCTTGAGTCGATGGGGTGTCCCCCTCCGGAGAAATCGTTTAATACACGCTGGTTTGCTACTCGCAACTTCCATGGGTTATGGTTTAGCGACTCCGATAGGCTGAATGAGATTATCCCCTTCAGGGAAGAGATCACGGCGGAAGCCTACTTTAAGCGGATGGTTGGAAAGATGCCGTGGTGGGTCAAGCTGAGTCCGTTGGCACCGGGGTGGCTGATTCGGGGCTTTATGTGGTGGGTGGCTCATACCAAAGATATGGGACCCCTCAACTGGTTGAGCCGCAAAGACTGCGAGCAGAAGATACGGGCATACTATGGGAGCCGAGATGCTATCAAAGAGATACCGGACTGGGAAGGAATGGATTTGAGCCGCCCCTCGGAGAGACCGGAGCAGCTGAATCATGGGTATGACGAGAGCAAACCGGAGGAGGAATTGGGGATCGAAGATATGCGTCAGGCGGCGGCCTATCGAGGGGGTAAATGCCTGTCGGCAGAGATGGAACCTGGAGATCTTGACACGCCATTGGAGTGGGAATGCAGCTATGGTCATCGCTTCCAGGCGACACCGAGGATCGTGCTGAAGGGTGGACACTGGTGTCCGCAGTGCATGCCGGCGCCTTGGAAATATGACGACGAGGCGAAGCGCAATCCCTTCATGGCGCAGGTGTGGTATGACTCCCACGCAGCCGACGAAGATGAGATCTATGTGTAAAAAGACTCGCACCGCTCGCCACCAGAAGAGGAAATAGGCTAAAGCACCCGAAGACAAAAAGAGGAGAGGGCTTTTCAGGCTCTCTCCTCTTTTATTAGGCTTATTGTTTCTTATTACTGCCGTGGGTTGAATCAGATCGCAGAGCGGATTACACCTCTGCCGGAATTGGTGATGAAATCGACGATCTCTGTGCGGAACTCAGACTCCGGGAGAGTATCGACGATCTGCTGAATGGCGTTGGTAACATTCAGGTCGCTTAGATAGAGGATGCGATAGATATCGCTGATCTGCTTGATTTCATCTTCGGTGAAATGGTTGCGATGGAGTCCAACGGTATTAAGACCGACGTAAGAGATTGGTTCTCTGGCAGCCTTGACGAAAGGAGGTATATCCTTATTAACCAGAGCCCCACCTTGGAGCATGATATTGCGACCGAGATGGCAGAACTGGTGGATCAGGCTACCGCCACCGATCACGGCGGCATCATCGACTTGGACTTCACCGGCGAGCTGACAAGCATTGGACATAATGATTCTGTCGCCGAGGCGGCAATCGTGAGCAATGTGATTGTAAGCCATAATCAGGCAATTCTTACCGACCACGGTTTTGCCCTTAGAGGCAGTGCCGCGGTTGACGGTTACACACTCGCGGAGAGTAGTACCATCACCGATATAAGCGTAAGTTTTCTCACCCTGGAACTTAAGATCCTGAGGGACGGCAGCGATCACAGCGCCGGGGAAGATGGTGACACCATCCCCGATACGCGCGCCGGGGAAGATGGTGACATTTCCATAGATGACGCAATTATCACCGATTTCGACATCCTCATAGATGGTAGAGAAATCACCTATCCGGACATTATTGCCGATTTGGGCATCTGGGCTAACTTTATAAAAATTGCTCATAGTATCAAACAGTTATTGCGAAGATTAGAATTATTTATTTTTGACGATTTGAGCCATGAACTCAGCCTCGCATACCACCTTTTCGCCTACGAAAGCATAACCTTTGACCATGGCGCAACCGCGACGGATCTCAGTCATAAGAGAGACATTGAGGAGGAGAGTATCACCGGGGACCACCTTCTGGCGGAACTTGACATTATCTATCTTAAGGAAATAAGTGGAATAACGTTCGGGCTCATCGAGGAAGTTGAGCACGAGCACACCGGCGGCTTGCGCCATTGCCTCGATCTGGAGAACGCCGGGCATGACAGGCTCCTGGGGGAAGTGACCCTGGAAGAAGGGTTCATTGGTGGTGACATTCTTGACAGCCACTGCATGCTTTTGGTCGATCTCGATTACCTTATCGATGAGCAAGAAGGGATAGCGGTGAGGGAGCTGACGGCGGATTTCGATATTATCGATCAGAGGCTTGAGGTTAGGGTTATAAACGGGAGCCTGGATCTCGGTATGCTTCACCTCATGGCGCACCTTGCGAGTGAACTTATTGTTGACAGTATGTCCGGGGCGTATAGCCACGACGCGGCCCTTGATGGGACGGCCGATCAGGGCGAGGTCACCGATGACATCAATGATCTTATGGCGAGCAGGCTCATTGTCCCAGATCAGGGGCTTGGGGTTGATATAACCGAGTTCGTTGATGTTCATGTGAGGCACCTTCATAACATCGCAGATATGATTGATGCGATCTTGAGGGATCTTCTCATCATAAATAACGATAGCATTGTCGAGGTCACCACCCTTGATAAGGTTAGCTTCGACGAGTTGCTCGATCTCGCGTACGAAAACGAAAGTTCGGGCGGGAGCCACCTCGGATTTGAACTCGGAGAGATCGTCGAGCACAGCGAACTGATTGGGGAGGACGGCGGAATTATACTCAACCATACACTCGACGCTGAACCCATCGTCGGGATAAATGGTAAGAGTAGAACCGGACTCCTCATCTCGGAACTGCTTTTTCTCCTTAATAATATAATAATCCTTGTCAGCCTCCTGCTCGGCGATGCCGGCCTCCTCGATGAGTTCGACATAACGGATGGCGCTGCCGTCGAGGATAGGGAGTTCGGGGCCATTGACGTCGATGATACAGTTGTCGATGCCGGCGGCATATAGGGCAGAGATGGCATGCTCGATGGTGCTTACCACATCCCCCTTGCGATTGCCGATGACAGTGCCACGACAAGTGTCGACTACATTTTCAGCTGTGGCGTCGATGAGGGGTTGACCCTCGAGGTCAACGCGACGGAACTTATAACCTGTGTTGTCAGGGGCGGGATTGAAGGTAGCTTGGATATGCAACCCGGAGTGAAGGCCCTTGCCCTCGACAGAGAATGAATTTTTTAAGGTTAGTTGCTTCATATTATAGAACAATTATTATTTCTTGAAAAGTTCGGGGAGTCGAGAGAGATAAACTTGAGTACGAGCGAACTTCATAGCGTCGACAGCGGGATAACCGATGAGTCGCTTACGGTCGCCGACATTATTGGGGATTCCGGTCTGGGCGCCGAACTCATTATGATCGCCGATGTGGATATGACCGGCGAAGCCGCACTGGCCACCAACGCGATTGAAAGATCCGACCTTGGTAGAACCGGCAATGCCGGTCTGAGCTGCGAATACGTTAGACTCGCCGATCTCGACATTGTGGGCCACTTGGATAAGATTATCGAGTTTGGAGCCACGGCCGATGATAGTAGAACCGAAAGTGGCGCGATCGATAGTGGTGTTGGCGCCCACCTCGACATCATCGGCGAGAACGACATTACCGATTTGAGCTATTTTCTCATAAGAACCGTCAGGGAGGGGGGCGAATCCGAATCCATCGGCGCCGATCACAGCGCCGCTATGGATGATGCAGCGCGCACCGACTACACAACCCTCATAAATTTTGACACCGGCACGAATCACTGTATTATCGCCGATCTCCGTATTATCGCCGATATAAGCCTGGGGATAAATCTTTACATTCTTGCCGAGAGAAACATTCTTGCCGATATAAGCGAAAGCACCGATATATGCATCCTGAGGGACCACTACCCCATCAGCGATAAAAGCGGGCTGCTCGATGCCGACAGGTTGAGGTTTTTGGGCTTCAAAAGCAGCGAGGAGCGAAGCGACAGCGACGTAAGGGTCGTCGACGCGAATCAGAGTAATACCGGAATCAGCGGGACGAGGTATATTTCTATCTACCAACAAGACCGAAGCCCGGGTAGAATTGATAAAATGAGCATACTTAGGGTTAGAGATAAAAGATATATCGCCCGACTTCGCCTCCTCGATTTTGGCAAAACCGGTAATCTCAATACTATCATCTCCCTCCACAGTTCCTCCGACCATAGAGGCAATCAGGAGTGGGGTAATTTTCATAAGCTAAATATTAAGATTTAAAAAAAGAACCCACAAAAACGAGTGCGATATGTAAAGAGACATCGCAACCGAGATAGGGAAATTTTGACAAAAATAATACAAAAAAAAGAAATAACCTAAAAAAAAGCAAAAAAGCCCAAAAACGAAGCATAAAAGACAACTAAAAAAGGGGTAAAAAAATAAAAAGGTAAAAAAAGATGGATAAAGTCGAAATAAATTGTTAAATTTGCAAGATAATGGGCGAATATGGAAGGATAAAAACTGAAGTACGAACCTAAGAGATAAAGAAATTAAAGGACCGATAACAAGGACCGGAAATTAACAAACCCAATAAACTAACTTTAAAACTAAGACATCAATGAAAATTTCACACATTGAGCACATTGGGATAGCCGTACCGAATCTTGAGGAGGCTATCAAGTACTACGAGACAGTGTTAGGTCTGAAATGCTACAAGACAGAAGTAGTAGAAGATCAGAAAGTGACAACAGCCTTCTTCATGGTAGGTCAGACCAAGATAGAGCTCTTGGAGGCCACCTGCCCAGAGAGTACGATTGCCAAATTCATCGAGAAGAATGGCGGTCGCGGCGGGATGCACCACATGGCATTTGCAGTAGAGGATGGTGTACAGAATGCATTGGCAGAGGTACAAGAGAAGGGCGTAAGAGTGATCGATGCCGCTCCGCGCAAGGGAGCCGACGGGCTTCAGATCGCCTTCTTGCATCCGAAATCGACAGAGGCAGTTCTGACAGAGTTGTGTGAAGATCCCAACAAATAAGGAACAAACAAAAAACAAATAATCAAACGACAAGAAATGAGCAAACAAGAAGAAAAGATCAGCCAGCTCATCGAGAAGCGCAGCCAGGCACGTCTTGGCGGCGGTGAGAAGGCGATCGAGAAGCAACATGCACGTGGCAAATACACCGCCCGCGAGCGCATCGCCATGCTACTTGACGAAGGTAGTTTTGAGGAACTCGATATGTTTGTGACCCATCGATGCACGAACTTCGGTCAAGACAAGAAGCACATCCTGGGAGATGGCGTAGTGACCGGCTTTGGTACAATCGATGGTCGCTTGGTATATGTATTTGCACAAGACTTCACTGTGTTCGGCGGCTCACTGTCCGAGACCATGTCACAGAAGATCTGCAAAGTTATGGATCTTGCCATGAAGATGGGAGCTCCGGTGATCGGTTTGAACGACTCAGGAGGTGCACGTATCCAAGAGGGTATCAACGCCTTGGCAGGCTATTCAGAGATCTTCCAGCGCAACATTATGGCATCGGGAGTAATACCTCAGATCTCAGCCATCATGGGACCCTGCGCCGGAGGTGCAGTATACAGTCCTGCTTTGACCGACTTCACCATCATGACCAAGGGCTTGAGCTATATGTTCTTGACCGGCCCGTCGGTGGTAAAGACCGTCACAGGCGAAGATGTGACACAAGAGCAACTTGGCGGCGCCTCTGTACATGCAGTGAAGAGTGGCGTTACCCACTTTGCAGCCGAGACAGAAGAAGAGACTCTTCAGTTGGTGCGTCAGCTCATCAGCTACATTCCGCAGAACAACTTGGAAGAGACTCCGCTGGTAGAGTGCACCGACCCGATCGACCGTTTGGAAGACAAGCTCAACGACATCATTCCCGACAATCCGAAGCGCAGCTACGACATGTATGAAGTGATCGGTTCGATCGTGGACAATGGCGAGTTCTTGGAGGTATCGAAAGACTACGCGAAGAACATCATCATCGGCTTTGCCCGCTTCAATGGTCAGGCCGTGGGTGTAGTAGCCAACCAGCCGAAGGTATTGGCAGGCGTACTTGACTCGAATGCATCGCGCAAGGGAGCAAGATTTGTACGTTTCTGCGACGCGTTCAACATTCCATTGGTGACCCTGGTAGACGTTCCCGGCTTCTTGCCCGGCACAGGCCAGGAGTATAACGGTGTCATCTTGCATGGAGCGAAATTGCTATATGCCTATGGTGAGGCCACAGTGCCCAAGGTGACAGTGACCTTGCGCAAGAGCTATGGCGGCAGCCACATCGTGATGAGCTGTAAGCAACTTCGTGGCGACATGAACTATGCATGGCCATCGGCAGAGATCGCCGTGATGGGCGCCGAGGGTGCAGTAGGAGTTCTTTATGCCAAAGAGGCAAAGGCCGCAGAAGATCCTGCAGCATTCATCAAGCTCAAAGAGGATGAATATCGCGATTTGTTTGCCAACCCCTATCAGGCAGCGAAATATGGCTATATCGACGACGTGATCGAGCCACGCAACACACGTTTCCGTGTGATCAAGGCGTTGAACATGTTGGCAACGAAGAAGCTGAGCAATCCTGCCAAGAAACATGGCAACATACCATTGTAAAAAAAGAACCAAACCAACATGCGAAAAAGAATAATTTTGAGCGTGGCATTAAGCATGGCATTGCTGTCGGGGTCAACGGCCTCGGCAGCAGTGCCAGCTTCACTTCCGGAGGCAGAAGGGATCGAGATGACTGTATCGACGCCGTCAGAGGCAGCGATAGAGGCAGAGACAGCTGCAGCAGAAGTCTCGGCGACGGAGGCCAAAATGGGAGGAGAAGACCAGGTGTCACGACGAGAGCGGAAAGCTGCCAATGCCAAAGAGAAAGACAGTTTTGGCGGCGGGCTTACAATCTTGGCGATGAGTATCGTGGTGTTGGCACTGATCGTGCTGAGCATACTTTTCTACGTATTTGGCAAAATATCGTCATACGTACAGAAGAGTCTGAAGCGCAAGGCACATGGTGTAGACAAGGATACCGCACAAGATCATCATGAAGAACTTGACTCAGGCGAGGTGATCGCCGCCATCAGCATGGCACTGGCAGAGCACATGGGTCAGGGACACGACATCGAAGATACGATATTGACCATCCGCCGGATGCGCAAGGCATACTCACCATGGAACTCAAAGATCTACAATATGCGAGTGATGCCCCAGACCGTAAAGATATCACGTAAGGAATAATAACCGAATATTACCCTACACAAAAAGACAACAATGAAAGAATATAAGTATAAGATCAATGGTATGAAATTTACCGTAGTGGTAGGCGACATAGCCGACAATGAAGCCACGGTAGAGGTAAATGGCGTTCCGTATAAGGTAGAATTAGACCGGAAGAAGCAGTCCGGGCCACAGAAGCCTGCATTAAGTCAGTCGGGGCACACCAATCATGGAGCAGCCGCCTCGACGAATACGAAGCCGGCACCCCGCCCTGTAGTGGCAGGAAATGCAGAGGCAGTTAAGAGTCCTCTTCCCGGCACAGTGATGAGCATCACAGTGAAGGTGGGAGACGTAGTGAAGAGCGGCGACAAAGTCGGCGTTCTGGAAGCGATGAAGATGGAAAACGACATTCGCACCACAAAGGGAGGCACCGTAAAGCAGATCTTGGTGAACGCCGGAGATGCCATCTTGGAGGGTACGGATATTATGATAATCGAATAAGTCTGCGAGACAGAGAGAGTAAAAACATAACAGAAAGAGAAGAATATGTTATTGGAAGTACAATCAACATTCGTAGACTTCTTTAGCGAGACCTTACGAGACTTCTGGTCGTTTACCGGATTTGCCAACTGCGAGCCGGGCAACTTGGTGATGCTGTTGGTAGGAATCTTCTTCGTATGGCTTGCGATAAAGAAGAATTTTGAGCCACTGCTGTTAGTACCCATCGGTTTTGGAATGCTGATCGGCAATATACCGTTCCAGACGGGAATGGAGATCGGCATCTATGAAGAGGGCTCAGTGCTCAATATCCTATATAATGGAGTAGAAAAGGGATGGTATCCGCCGTTGGTATTCCTGGGCGTGGGAGCGATGACTGACTTTTCGGCGTTGCTTGCGAACCCAAAATTGATGATCATCGGTGCGTGTGCACAGTTTGGAATCTTCGGTGCCTATATGCTGGCATTGCTCTGCGGCTTTGATCCGCTGTCGGCAGGATGTGTGGCGATCATCGGCGGTGCAGACGGCCCGACAGCAATTTTCACGACCTCTAAGCTGAATCCCGACTTATTGGGAGCTGTGGCTGTATCGGCATATTCATATATGGCGTTGATACCACTGATCCAGCCCCCATTGATGCGACTCTTCACCACGAAGAAAGAGCGCGTGATTAAGATGAAGCCGGTGCGCGTAGTGAGCCAGAACGAGAAGATCATCTTCCCGGTGGTAGGCTTACTGCTGACATGTTTCGTAGTGCCTTCAGGCATTCCCTTGCTCGGTATGCTCTTCTTCGGCAATCTGCTTAGAGAGAGTGGTGTGACCACACGCTTGGCAAAGACAGCGAGCAATGCACTGACCGACATCGTGACCATCTTGTTGGGACTGACAGTGGGCGTATCGACCCAGGCAGATAAGTTCCTCACCACCGACACGCTATTGATCTTCGGACTTGGCTTCTTGGCCTTCATCATCGCCTCGAGCGCCGGAGTCTTGTCGGTGAAGCTCTTCAACTTATTCTTGAAGCCGGGCAAGAAGATCAACCCGCTGATCGGCAATGCGGGCGTATCGGCAGTGCCGATGGCAGCACGTATCTCGAACAATGTGGGCTTGGAATATGACCCGACGAACTATCTGCTGATGCACGCCATGGGACCGAATGTGGCAGGTGTGATCGGCTCGGCAGTAGCTGCGGGTGTAATGCTTAGCTACCTTGGCTAATCGATGTCATAGACACTAATCGGAATGTCGAGTCATATCGACATAACTTGGAAATCTATGAAAAGCAAGATTCGAACATCTCACAGAGACTCGAATTTTGCTTTTCTGATTTACGGAATATGCAAATCATATTAAGTGAACCAAAATAGAGATAATATTGTTGAAAAGATTAGGAGGGTCTTTGTTTCTTAAGAGAATCGAAATGCTTAAGAGATCAAGGGGAAAGAACAAGTTCTTTAAGTCAAAGGAACAATTTCAATGATAACACAAGAGGTAATAGACGATATATATAGGAACTATCACAAGCAATGTAGGGATGTGGAAGAACTACGCCTCCCCTACTTTATTGAGTTGCTGTCGCCCTATCATGATATGCATATCGAGGGCGATATGGTGATAGTGGATAGCATCAAGGCTACGAGTCCCTTTCACAAGTTTCTGATGCGAGGGCTATGTACCATATTGGAGTTTGACCGGATAGTGGCGATGGTGTTTCCGACTCATATCATCTTTTTCAGCAAGCGCGATCGGAAGATATCGGTGAACTTCCGACCACTGGGGCAGAAGCGCAGTTGGAAAGAACGGCTCTTCGGTCGACGCAAAAAAGAGAGCCCGGAATAGGATGGACTATACCGGAATAAGAAGGCGCTCTATGTATAGATAACGAAAGAGAGGGGATGTATCCACCGGGTGGATACATCTCCTCTCAACATTATTGATATGAAACAAAAAAACAATCGGATAGAGAGGGATCAATAAGTGCTTAGGATATCGAAGCCATCTTCGAGGTCCTCCTCATTGAAATTGCTTTCGTCGATAGGCTCGATGTCGATATCTTCGAGAGCTGCCTGAGCCTTAGAGTCGACGACACGATCGAACTCATCCATGTCGACTTTCTGAGCGGGCGCTTTGCCGCGCTTGATGGTGCAGATGGGCTCCATAAGATGTCGAGAAGGGAAGATTTCCTTGAGTTCAAGGAAGAAAGAGCGTTCGGTGAGATAATCGAATACGAAAGAGAGTTTCTGACCTTCATCCTCTACGAGTTCACCGATAGGGGTGCTTTCCATAAGCCAACAATCCTGGTCGATGGCTAAGTTGCCCATGTCTTCGAGGGTAATTTCTTCTTCGCGCTCCCAGTCATCGTTGCAGAGAAAGAAAGAGTCGAGTTCATCTTTGGTGTAGTCAACGCTTTCGAGGATAACATTTCTCAACTGAAGGAACGTGTTTTGAGAATCGATTTCGATTTCGCGGCTGAAGTTCGAGACTTCATCGCTGACAAGTTTAAACCTATATACCATGTTTGTCTAATTGAATATTAGATTTAGTTCAACAATCTTAATTTATGCCTTAAACGGGCAGAAGAGTGTTCACTCTCCAAAAACACTGCGAATTTAATACGCAATCTCTATATGTGCAATAGATAGAGAAAAAAAATTGCCTAAAAAATGATAATAAAGTTGAGATAATTATAAATGGTGTAGAAAAAGGACTAAGATAGGAGCGCGTTCCTCAAATTTTACAGTAAAAAAAAGACTGTGATCGGAGAGAACCGACCACAGTCTATGATGTGGAGTTTGGGGATTCTTATAAGATACCGTTCTTCTTGAAGACCTTTTCGATGGCTTCGAGCGAGCGGGTGACTTGCTCTTTGGTGTGAGTAGCCATAAGAGAGTAGCGGATCAGAGTATCCTGAGGAGCTACAGCTGGGGTCACAACGGGGTTGACGAATACACCCTCTTCGAGGAGGTCGTGAGTCACCTGGAAGGTCTTGTAATCATCACGGATGAAGAGGGGGATGATGGGAGTAGAAGTATGTCCGATCTCGCAACCCATGGCGCGGAAGTTTTCGAGGGCATAGTTGGTGATCTCCCAGAGGTGTTCGCGGCGTTCGGGCTCGGAAATGATGATATCGAGGGCAGCATTGACAGCCGCAGTAGAAGCGGGAGTGATAGATGCCGTGAAGATATAAGAGCGGGAATGGTGGCGCAAGAAATTGGTGATCGACTTGTCGGCAGCGATAAAACCGCCGAGAGAAGCGAACGACTTGGAGAAAGTACCCATGATCAGATCGACATCATCTTGGACTCCAAAGTGGAAGCAGGTACCTTGACCCTTATCTCCGAAGACACCGAGTCCGTGAGCCTCGTCGACCATAACAGAAGCGTTGTATTGCTTGGCGAGTCTAACGATCTCGGGGAGATTGGCGACGTCGCCTTCCATAGAGAAAACGCCGTCGGTGACGATGAGTTTGATTTTATTAGGGTCGCACTTCTTGAGTTGGGTTTCGAGCGACGCCATATCGTTGTGACGATATTTAAGATAGGTGGAGTAAGAGAGGCGACGACCTTCGATGATCGAAGCGTGGTCTTGCTCGTCGAGGATTACATAATCTTCGCGTCCGGTTAGGATGGAAACGACACCGAGGTTGACACCGAAACCGGTGGAATAAAGCATAGCATCCTCCTTGCCCATGTAGTCAGCGAGACGGGCTTCGAGATCCTTGTGGATGGTAAGAGTTCCATTAAGGAAAGGGGATCCGGCGAGACCAGTGCCATACTTTTTGGTAGCTTCGATGGCAGCTTCGATCACTTTGGGATGGTTGGTAAGTCCCATGTAGCTGTTAGAGCCGAACATAAGGACTTTTTTCCCGTTCATGATAACCTCTGTGTCCTGCTCGCTTGAGATGGGTCGGAAATAGGGATAAATACCGGCCGCCATGGCACGCTGAGGAGCATCGTAAGCTGAAAGTTTTTGTTGTAAAGGCTTCATATACTTAATTACTGAATGCGGAGCGAATCCGCTATTATAATTACAAACGCCGGAATAGCGCTTGTCCAACAATTCGAAAATCGGGGTAAAGACAAACCTACCCGCCAAATCAGAATGCAAAGTTAATAAAAAATTTGGAAATTTTAGCAAATAGTCACTAATAATTGATAAAATAAGCGAAATTTAAAATTAAGTACACCTTTTTTAAAGTAGAAGAGAAAGTAGAAGAGAAAAAACGATAGAGCACTACCCTACCTTATACATGGTTTGGATGGAAGTAAGAGGGCGTTTGGCGGGCGTTTTTGACAAAATTGGCACGATATGGCACGATATGTGTGACATGCTTTGAAAATTTGTATTATATTGATTTGCAAGCATTTAAACTAATAGTGGCAAAAAAATTGGTCATCGAATGACAAATTAGCATAATATTTGTTAGGAGTATAAGTGGAGGCCGGATCGGCAACGAGATGGCATCCCAAAGAGATCAAGCTTCGAAATCGAGTCGACATGGTCGCGAATCGCACACGGCGACAAGCGGCAGTCGATGATATAGGAGCAAAACGAACAAAGAATAATAACTTAAAAAACGAAAAATAAAATGGGAAAAATTATTGGTATTGACTTGGGAACGACCAACTCATGCGTAGCAGTGCTTGAAGGCAAAGATCCTGTGGTAATTCCTAACAACGAAGGTCGCAACACGACACCCTCGGTAGTGGCATTTGTAGATGGCGGAGAGCGCAAGGTGGGAGATCCGGCAAAGCGTCAAGCCATCACCAATCCTACCCGCACCGTGTATTCAATCAAGAGATTCATGGGCGAGAAGTATGACAAGGTGCTCGAAGAGGTGAAGCGAGTGCCTTACAAGGTAGTCAATCAGAACAACATGCCTAAGGTAGACATCGACGGGCGTGAATATACACCTCAAGAGATCTCGGCGATGGTGCTTCAGAAGATGAAGAAGACAGCTGAGGACTATCTTGGACAACCTGTGACAGAGGCGATCATCACAGTGCCTGCATATTTTGACGATTCACAGCGTCAGGCCACAAAGGATGCAGGAGAGATCGCCGGCTTGAAGGTAATGCGTATCATCAACGAGCCTACAGCGGCAGCACTTGCCTACGGACTTGACAAGTCGGACAAGGATCAGCGCATCGCAGTGTTCGACCTTGGTGGCGGTACGTTCGATATCTCCATCTTGGAGCTTGGCGATGGTGTGTTTGAGGTTAAGTCTACCAATGGTGATACACACCTGGGTGGTGATGACTTCGACCATGTGATCATCGACTGGCTTGTGGATGAGTTCAAAGCGGCAGAGGGTGTAGACCTCAGTCAAGACCCGATGGCAATGCAGCGTCTGAAAGAGGCAGCCGAGAAGGCAAAGATCGAATTGTCGAGCTCTACATCGACAGAGATCAACCTTCCCTATATCACAGCGACAGCGAGCGGTCCGAAGCACTTGGTAAAGACCTTGTCGCGTGCCAAATTTGAGGCATTGAGCGCCAACTTGATTCAGGCTGTTGTGGCACCCTGTGTCAACGCGCTGAAGGATGCAGGTTTGTCTGCATCGGAGATCGACGAAGTGATCTTGGTGGGTGGTTCGACACGTATTCCTGCCATCCAGGCTAAGGTGAAAGAGATCTTCGGCAAAGAGCCCAACAAGGGAGTTAACCCTGACGAGGTGGTAGCAATCGGCGCATCTATCCAGGGTGGTGTATTGACCGGCGAAGTTAAGGATGTGTTGCTTCTCGACGTAGTGCCCTTGTCGATCGGAATCGAGACATTGGGCGGCGTGATGACCAAGCTTATCGACGCCAACACCACCATCCCGACACGCAAGAGCCAGGTATTCTCGACAGCAGTCGACAATCAGCCGGAAGTGACCGTGAGAGTGCTTCAGGGCGAACGTCCTATGGCAGCCGACGACAAGTTGCTCGGCGAGTTCAACCTTGGTGGTATCGCACCGGCACCTCGTGGCGTGCCTCAGATTGAGGTAACCTTTGAGGTGGATGCCAATGGTATCTTAAACGTAACAGCCAAGGATAAGGCTACAGGCAAGGAGCAGTCGATTCGTATTGAGGCATCGAGTGGTCTTAGCGACGCTGAGATCGAGAGAATGCGTCAAGAGGCGAAAGCCAACGAAGAGGCTGATAAGAAGGTGAAAGAGCGTGTAGACAAACTCAACGAGGCAGATGCCGTAATCTTCCAGACAGAGAAACAGCTCAAAGAGCTTGGCGACAAGCTTGCAGCCGACAAGAAGGCAAAAGTGGAAGAGGCGCTCAACCATCTGAAGGAAGTCCACAAGCAACAGAACATCGACGAGATCGACAATGCCATCAAGGCTCTCAGCGATGCCTTCCAAGCAGCAGCACAAGACATCTATGCCGCCCAGCAGGGAGCGGGAGCGCAGCCGGGAGCACAAGCCGGTCCTCAACCGGGAGCACAGCCTGGTGCCGGCCAGTCCAACGGCAAAGATGACGTAACCGACGTCGACTTCGAGGAGGTGAAGTAATATTGACAACTATCAATAACGATAAATAATGAAATGGGTGTAGCTCAATGAGTTACACCCATTTTTATTTTGGTTAATCTTTGTATAATTACCGATTTCTTCCGATTTTTATCTTATATTTGTACCATATTTGGAACGCGACCTAATTTCTGACAAGGTGCGACTTATCCATACTTATACATACATAATCCCACTTAAAACGGTACAACATGCCATCTGCTAAGTTTGAGATTAAACGGAAGTGCCAGTATTGCGGTAATACATTCATCGCAAAGACACTTGATTCGAAGTACTGCTCTCGACGATGCTCTCAAAGGGCCTATGACCAAAGAGAGGCCGCCAAGAAGAGGATGAGCCAGCTGAATGACATCGTGGAGAATATACCCGAGGCCAGAGATTATATCTCTGTCCACGAAGCGGTAGCCATGTTTGGCATCAGTAGAGATACCATTTATCGGTTGATAAGGAAGGGAAACGTTCCTGCCATCAATATTGGGCAGCGACTTACAAGAATCAGCAAAAGTAAGTTGAGCGAAATGTTTCCGCTTCGCGCAGAACCTATTGACAGAAGTAGAGCATTGCCTAAGTCCTATCACCTTGAGCCAGAAGACTGCTACACCATTGGCGAAATCTCCAAGACTTATGGTATAGACGACAGTACGGTCTATGCCCATATTCGAAAATATTCCATACCAACAAGGCAAATAGGCAACTTCGTCTATGCGCCCAAAGAAGATATTGATCACCTTTATAAAGATGTTGTGAAGTCATGAAGAAACCACTCCCCAACACCAAGTGTACTGTAAAGCTCCGAAAGTCGGAGTATCGCGAAGAATGGTATCTCATCATTGAGAGCTACCCAGTATTTGCCTATCCTGGCGCTAAGCCGTCACGGCACAAAGAGGCATTGAACCGTACCATCACGACCCCTATATGGGATAAGAGTCGACCATCACGGCCTAAAGCTGACGGCTCTGTGTCGTATAAACCCAAGCGGGACATCAACGGAGTCATTGTATGCCGCTCGGATATGGATAATGAAGCGTGCCGTTATGCCGACAAGGTGAGAGCCTTGAGGCAACGTGAATACGACAATGCCGCACTCTATACGGACAACGAGGCTGAGCAGGCAGCACAAAACGAGCGGTCGATGCAAAACTTTATCCCTTACTTTAAGCAGGTATCGGAGAAGAGGCATAGAAACAGTTCCGATTCGATAATCATCAACTGGGGACGTGTCTATGAGCTACTGAAGATTTATGCCAATGGCGATACGATACTCTTCAGGGATATTGACCTGAGCATGATAGAGAACTTCAAGTTCTTCGTACTGTATGCTCCCAAGGGAGGCAATAAGTCGGGGACTATATCACAAAACACGGCTTCCACCTATTTTGCCATCTTCAAGGCAGGACTGAAGCAGGCTTTTGTGGACGGATACCTCACCGTGGACCTTTCCGCTAAGGTGAAGGGTATTCCCGAAGAGGAAAGTCGGCGCGAACATCTTACCATTGGGGAGCTCAACATCCTTGCGCACACACCCTGCGCCATCCCTGTCGTCAAACGGGCTGCACTTTTTTCGGCTCTAACCGGTCTTCGTCATGTCGATATAAAACTGATGACGTGGCAAGAGGTGATAGAGGACGGCGATCACTACAGACTCGATTTCACGCAACGTAAGACGCATGGCGTGGAATACATGCCAATATCCTCTCAGGCTTATCAGTTATGCGGAGAGCGGTTGGATGGCAAGCGACTGGTGTTTGAGGGACTGCCGGATCCTTCATGGATTTCTAAGCCACTGCAACGGTGGATTCAATCGGCCGGCATCACTAAGCATATCACCTTCCATTGTTTTCGCCATACCTATGCTACGCTACAGTTGGCCAGTGGTACCGACATCTATACTGTGAGCAAGATGCTTGGACATACTAACGTGAGAACGACGCAAGTTTATACCAAGGTGGTCGATAAAAAGAAAGAGGATGCTGCAAATGCAATCAAGATCGACCTGGACTTAACAAAATCATAAAATTTACCGCACATGGCAAATCTTATTGAAGAGATAACCAATCGTCTGCTATTGGTAAACAAAACTATACCTTCCAAGAAAGCACCCGAAGAGATCGAATTCGAGGATGCTTCGGTTCTCGCAGAGTTCTTTGCTGATTTCCAATATACGAACCACCTGATTGATGCTGCGGAGAAACAGGCGCAAGAGAATATACATGCCCTTATCGAATGTAACGGTAAACTGCTGGATGCCATTTTCTCTTTCAAGTCATTGGACCTTCAAATTTGGAAACAGGTGGATTATATTCGTATGGCGAAGAAACATGATGACATCAATCTGAAAGAATTGAGAGTGGTGGAAGAGGCAGCAACTAAGCTTTGGAAACAATATCAGTCAGAGAGCAACCGACTGGATATGATGCCTTTCGACGCACCGGAATTCATCCAGTTGGACAAGAAATGCGATCAGAGTAGAGAAGATTATTACAAGGCTCATAAGTTGGCAGAGAAACAATTTGACATATACAGGAAAGTGAAGAACAAGTGTGCCCATGTGTACTACTTTGAAATGCAATTTCTGGAAATCTTGATTGATAAGATAGCGCACATAGCACAGTCGATTATGGCAGATGCTAAGCGAATGGAAAAGGAGGTCGGCACATGAACAACGAGATTCTCCTCTTGAAGAAAACAGCGAAGTTGAAAGACATCGTTGACTTGGGCGTTTGCGCTGCCATTTATCAAACTTGTAATGGTCGCCAGTTTCGGGACATGCCGGGAAGTGTCTTTGTCAACTTCATGAATTTGCAGGTGTCTAAAGATGTAGTGTGTCCGCTGCCCCGTGAGAATCAAAGAATCTGCTACATGATCTATGCGGTATCCCTCACCATCACTCCCGCCAATTATGCCCGTCATTGGGTCTTGGGAGTGCTGGAAGTATGTGGTATTACTGTCGACTACTATGATAAGCACCACAAGGATTTCCTTAGTGTTACAGCCTCAGAAAAGAACAAAATATACGTTGAACAGATTAAGGAGGCCATAAAGAGGGCCTTATAAGGACAAAAGCCACAGAAAAAAGGCATTCTTCCACAATCCTTACATACATTAACAAATATCGGATGTATTAACTGCTCATTATCAAGTAGTTGTCGCATCCGATATTTTTGTATTCCCACAAAATGCCACACAGAGCCACACAAGGGCTTTGCTAATTTTGCATACAGAGATTTACTAATTAAAAGGATAAAATCATGTTGCAAAACCAGATTACATTCAACGACATGCCCCAATTGATGTCGGATATGATTGAAAAGCTCAAAGAGTTAGGTGAGAAAGTGGATAAGCTGATGCCTTCCGAGCAGTCAACCGAGCCACAGTGGTTCAACGTGTCCGCTTTGATAGATTATCTGCCCAACCATCCGGCCGAGCAGACCATCTATGGCTGGACGAGTGCTAAGAAGATTCCTTTCCACAAGAGAGGAAAGAGTATTCTCTTCAACAAAGCCGAGATTGACGAGTGGTTGAACGACAGCACTCATCATAAGTCGGTGCAAGAGTTGGAGCGTGATGCTATGTCTTACATCAGTAGCAAGCGAAATGGAGTCGCAAAGAAAGGAGGTTGGAGATGAACTTAAGAAACTGCATCAATGGACTCTACGACTTGGACAGCAAGCGCTATGTAGAGTATGTAGTTAAGAAGGAAAACGCAGAGTCTTCTTACTCATTAGCATCAAGCCGTGTGAAGATGCTTGGTATCGAGTTAGGGAAAGTCCAGCAGAATGCTGATGGCATACCTTCCAATGTAGGGGTGTTGTCCATCAAGAGTGTCAACCAAGCCATGAGTGAGGCCAGTCTGCGGAGCAACCCAAAGGAGTTGTTCGGACCGTTTTGGTTTGAAGGAGAAATAGGATGTCTCTTTGCCGACTCCAATGCCGGTAAGAGTATTCTTGCTGTGCAGATTGCAGAAGAGATAGCGAAGAGCTATAAGGTCCTCTACTTTGATTTTGAACTTTCCGACAAGCAGTTTCAACTACGCTATACAGACAATCAGGGCAACTTACACCATTTCCCGCCAACGCTGTATCGAGTGTCGCTGGAGCCTGACAATCTCGCTAATCTCGATATACCTTTTGAGGAGGCTGTGATCCGAGATATTGAAAAGGCAGCCGTTGCTTGTGAGGCCAACATCATCATTATCGACAACATTTCCATCCTGTGCATGCAGATGGAGAAAGGTGAAGACGCTGCCAAACTGGTTCAGAATCTCAGAGCATTGAAGAACAAATATGGCTTCTCCATACTAATTATAGCACACACGCCAAAGCGTGACATGAGCCGTATCATCACGCAGAACGATTTGGCAGGTTCGAAGAAGTTGTTTAACTTCATCGACAGTTGTTTCGCACTTGGTACCAGTGCCCAGGGCAACAGCATCCGTTATCTTAAGCAGATAAAGGTGCGCAATTGTGGAATCAAATTTGGAGCAGACAACGTGAGAGTTTACAGCATAGAGAAGGACGGTGCGCTCCTGCATTTCGTCTACCATCACGACTCGCCTGAGCATGATCATCTCAAAGAGCAGGATCGGGAGGAACTAAAGATGGAGGTGAAAAAGCGTGTCGGAGAAGGACAGACCGTTCGGGATATCAGCCGCGATCTGGGCATCTCAAAATCATCTGTTGGACGTATCAGACAGGAGGTTTGTCACAGCACGAATAAAGCTGTCCCAACAAAAGACATGGGACAGCAGGGACAGCAGGGACAGTATGGGGTACAACCTTTGCCGGGCCACTGCGATGGGTTGGAGTCTATTACGGAAGGAGGTGACGATGTGCCATTCTGATCTGATCCACTATCTTCCCTTCGACTATGTGGTTAGCTCATGGAGCATGGAAAATGATTTCTTCCGTTTCCTTCGTGAGAAGTGCCGCGTCAGTACGGCTGAACTCGAACGGTTATTGTGTCGTTATCTTATCGGTTCTACCCGTGATGGAGGTATCATCTATTGGCAACTGGACTTCAACGGCAATGTCCGGACGGGAAAGGTTATGTATTATGACGCAAATAGCGGTCATCGAATCAAGACAGGCATGGCAGTTGATTGGATACATTCCCGATTGAAGCGAAAAGGCTTGTTACCCGAGGATTTTGCGATTACACAGTGTCTTTTTGGTGAACACTTGCTTCATAGTGATGACATTGGAAAGGCTGTTGCTTTGGTGGAATCTGAAAAGACGGCCTTGCTCGGCTCTCTCGTCTTCCCCGACTATGTCTGGGTGGCGGTCGGTGGCAAAGCAAACTTCAAGCCTGAGCGTATGGTAGCACTATGCAACCGCACGGTGATTATCTTCCCTGATGTGGATGCCTATGACGAATGGAAGGAGAAGTCAAGAAGATTCTTCTTACCTAAACGCGTAATCGTGTGTGATTTGCTCGAACGCCAATCTTCAGCAACAGAGCGTGGAGCCAAGATAGATATCGGCGATTGGCTGATAGCAAGTCTCATAGAACGGGCAAATTTCTCCTGAAGGCAAGCTACGAATGTGGTTGTATAGTCGTTTTTGTTTACAGATAGAGGTCTTTATTCCGCCCTGAGCTTGCTCCACAAGAGCCCTCTTGTAAGGGCGAAAATCCCGTTAATGTAAGTTAACGGTAATTAGGCTTACCGATTTTGCAAATCGGCGGTCGCTTTAGAGCTGAGTCTTGGAAGATGCTACGAGATAAGCAAGCTTATCTGTTGGAAAAATAGTTTATATTAAGAAAGGGCAAGGTTCATTATATGGCCTTACCTTTTCTTGTTGATTAGTCTGTTCCGTCACAACATCACTGTCCCACATGTCCCAGTCGTCCCCTGTCTCTATGTGGGACAGCTCTATCATATATAGCTGTTCGGTATCTACTCCCTTCAATAACCGATAAGAATAAACTATCACAATCGAAGACGTTCATCGTATCGAAGATAGAAACGTACAACTTCATGATTTGTAATATGTAAAAAATATTCTTTGTCAGGCGGCTTTGCTTGTAAAGATGTTCTTTATGAGAATTTGCTTCTATGCAACAGCGATTTTTTGAAATCGCTAAGCCTAATTAGCGTTAATATACATTAACGCAAAAATCAGCCTTGCAAATGAAGGCATATGTGGAGCAAGCTCATGGAAAAGATGAGATGTTTTGTAAATAAAAGAGAGAGAAGGGTGCGTGTACTATTGTAACGTGAGTTCGATGAATTTAGCATAGCCGTCCTCATGGATGTGTATTCCTTCA
>SAMEA3663025__coassemble_647_pt1 | contig 20961 bp, 23 predicted proteins | sample SAMEA3663025__metabat2_high_PE_004 | metagenome-assembled genome bin SAMEA3663025 (sample SAMEA3663025) | pig gut metagenome | biome: pig gut; feature: pig-associated habitat; material: faeces | place: France | collected 2012
CAATAGAATCGGCGGCGGGAGAAGCGGCAGGTTCGGGTTCGGGGGTAGGCTCGGGGGTGGTAGCCGGGGCAGAGACGGACATCGCCGAGATATACTTCTTGACTCTTGAGCGAGCCTTCTGACCCTCCGGGTCGAGGCCTGAAGCCTTAAAGAAGTCAGACGACCAATACTGCACGAGACGGTCCTTATCCCACGAAGCATAATCGGTGGGGGTCTTAACGGCATTGAAGGCCTTGATATTTTCCTTCTCCTTGGTCTTCAGTTTGGCAGTAAGTTCAGCCATCGACTTGGGATTGAGATTATCGAGATAATCGGAGCCATTATTGACATAACGAAGATAAGCCTTGGCGGTGAGGGCACGAGCCTCATCCATCTCCTTATCGGTCACGGCAAGAACGGGGATGGAGAGAGCCAAACAACAGAGCGATGTCAAAACGATCTTAAACTTATTCATATCTTAGGGATTGATAGGTTTGCAGGAAATATTACATTTGTTTTCTGAGTCGAGCCACAGGGATATCCAGTTCTTGGCGATACTTGGCGACAGTACGGCGAGAGATATCGAAGCCCTTCTCAGCGAGGCGTTCCATAATATGCTGATCGGAGAGGGGGTGACACTTATCCTCCTTCTCGACAAGAGCGGCGATTTGTGCCTCGATGATACGATTGGTAGCGACCTCACTCCCCTCCTTCTCCTCACCTTTGGAAGCGCTGAAGAAGAAACGCAGGGGGAATGTACCCCAAGGGAGGGAGACATACTTATTGGAAGTGGCGCGAGAGATGACAGAGATATCGAGGCCGGTGATATCCGCTACATTTTTGATCATCATAGGCTTGAGCGTATATACATCCTCGGTGAGGAAATACTCCTTTTGAATCTTAACAATAGCCGACATGACCTTCATCATAGTCTCTTGGCGCTGATTTAGTATTCGGATGAAATCACGAGCATTATCATAGCTATTGAGGATATACTTCGAATCGCTTTTATTTTTTGACTCGCCGGCAAGGTCGAGTCTTCTCTTGGCCTGTTCGAAGCTCTCCTCGATGCGGAGCTCGGGGATTCGATTATTGAGCGTGATGGTGAGTTCACCATCGTAATTATTGACAATAAAGTCGGGGATAATGACATTAGCGAGAGTCGAGGGGTCATTGCCGATGGCAGCACCCGGCTTTGGGTTAAGGCTTTTGATCAGAGAGAGGGCTTGAGCGATAATCTTATCATCGAGATGGAGTAAAGACTTGATGCGATGAGTATGCTTCATGATGAATGCATCATAGCACTCATTGATGATCTGCAGAGCGACATCTCGAGAGGGAGAAGGGGAGAGAGCATCGAGTTGCAGACGGAGGCAATCCCGGAGAGAATAAGCGCCTATGCCGGGAGGGTCGAGACTACGAACCACATCGAGGGCTTTTTGGACATCATCGATCGACACATCGATATCAGCGCTGAACACCATATCATCAGTCAGGTCGCGCACCGAACGATTGAGATAACCGTTGGAATCGAGACTGCCTATAATGAAACGAGCTGCCTCAAGCACCTTGGGTTCAAGATCCTTCTCATTGAGTTGACCTAAGAGAATATCGTAGAGATTTTCCGTATCGTCAGAGGGAGTGAAGACAGGGCCATCATCGGAGTATGCCGACCGGTTGTAAATAAAGGGATTTGACACCCGGGATGGTGTTAAGGTATCCGGGGCAGGGGTCACATCATTAGCTTCGAGGGCGAGATTGCTTTCCAATTCATTAGCCACAGCATCGTCGAGTTCGGGTGCATTCATCTCGAGCAACCGCACGAAATACAGTTGCTGCTGAGAGAGACGTGTAGTCTGAACGAGGTGTTGATCTAATTTCTGTGATGACATGACAAAGCGGGATGAGAAAAGTAGAGAGAGAGAAATCCTACCTAAGTAAAAAATCGGGAAAAAGAGATCAATATTAAGATTAAAAACAAAACCTTCGTCGCGAGGCGACGAAGGCAGGTTAATCCGGCCGGATATGCCTCTACCGGAAGTTAGTACAGAAAGTGGGACTCGAACCCACACGCCTTCATCAGGCAAGGGATTTTAAGTCCCTCGTGTCTACCATTCCACCATTTCTGCATCCACATAACGTCGGGCGATATGTGTCACCCATCTTAATGGAACACAAAGTTAATGAATCTTGATAAAATAGAAAGACTCCGACGATATATTTTTACATTATTTCACACTTATTTACATTTGTTGACACTAAAAAAGACTTCATCAAGGGTTATAGAGGTCTTTATTGCGATAATCGAGGATTTCGTTGGCAGCATTGAGAGCTTGCTGAGCGGGGCTATCGGGGTTTATGCGGATAGCAGCGAGGAAATCATTGATAGCGAGGCTACGCTTAGCGGCGCCCCAATATCTCATGCCGCGTGCAGTGAAAGCCTCTTCGTCCCGGGGATTTTGCTCGATATATCGAGAGAGGATATCGATAGCCTCCTGATAAGGGAGGGTCTTGAGAGTGTCTTTGAGAGATTGGTCCATAGGTATTAATTATGAATTAGAGGGTGATTCTCATGGAATTTACTTGCCCCTCCATGAAAAGAGAGGCGAGGGAGTCGAACTGCTCCGGGGTTTCGGTGGTAAGAAAGTTGACGGAACCGGATTTGGAGCAGAGTTGATCGATTTCGGGGTGACGAGAGAGGTAATCGGCGAGCGATCTGCCGACGATCTCGCCTTGAGGGAGGACAGTTACGGAATCGGGGACATACTTACGAATCTTAGGGAGGAGGATTGGATAATGTGTGCAGCCGAGTAGCAGAGTATCGATATCGGGGTCTGCATCGAGAGTCTGCCGGATATACTTTTTGACGAAAAAATCTGCGCCATCACCGGAGGCTTCACCATTTTCTACGAGAGGCACCCACATAGGGCAAGCGGTCTCGGTGATATGCATATCGGGATAAAGTTTGGCGATCTCGAGTTGATAAGAGTGGCTGCGGACAGTGCCGGGGGTGGCGAGGAGAGCGACATGTCGACTTCGGGATATTTCGCCGACCGCCTCCACGGTAGGGCGTATGACACCGAGCACACGACGGTGGGGATAAGAGACCGGGAGGACATGCTGCTGGATAGAGCGGAGAGCCTTGGCGGAGGCGGTGTTACAAGCCAAAATCACCAAGTGGCAACCACGGCGGAAAAGTTCCTCGACAGCCTGACGAGTAAAATCGAAGACGATATCGAAACTACGGGAACCGTAAGGGGCTCTGGCATTATCGCCGAGATAGAGGTAGTCATACTCCGGGAGGATGCGTTTCATCTCCTTAAGGATGGTAAGACCGCCATAACCGGAATCGAATACGCCGATACGACCTGGGGAAGTGCTCATAAACTATTGGTTAAAGGGCTGAGTCGATCGAAGTGAAAAGATCGACACAGCCCCTTGGTGAGAAATATAAAAACCTGTAAAATTACTTCAGTCCGAGTTTAGCCTTCACCATGGGAGTAATGTCCACGACGGGATCGGCAAAATAGAAAGTCATCTGAGGGTTATTGTCCTGGATCATAGAGAAATTATTCTCCTTACCGACAGACTCTACGGCAGACTTGATCTTTTGGAAGATCGGGGCCATAAGTTCCTGCTGCATACGTTGGAGATCCTGCTGAGCAGTCTGTTCGAAAGTTTGCACCTTATTTTGGTAATCTTGGAACTCACGGATCTTTCTTTCGCGGATAGCGGGGAGTTCATCCTCCTTCATATTTTGGAGTTCGTCGTACATACGCTTCATCTCCTCACCGAGGCGAGCATACTCATCCTCATACTTTTTGGAAGCATCAGCGACTTTCTTTTGAGCCTCCTGAGTGTCGGGGAGAGCCTGGATGATTGCGCTGGTGTCAACGAGGCCAATTTTCACGGTAGATTGAGCAGAAGCGCCGAACAAGGGGAGGGCGATAGCGATAGCTAAAAGAATTTTCTTAATCATTTTTTATAGTTGTTTATAATTTTAATTTACGAAAAAAAGAGACTAAAGGGGAGATTACTGAGCGTAACCGAGTTTGGCGAGGACTTCATTGCTGACATCGATACGGGGGGAAGCGAAGACGATGCTTTGAGAAGATGCGCGGTCGAATATAGCCTGATAGCCCTTCTCTTCAGCCACAGCCTTGATAGCGTTGTAGACATCCTCCTGGATAGGTTTCATAAGAGACTGACGTTTCTTATAGAGTTCGCCTTCGGGGCCGAAATACTTATAACGAAGATCGGTGGCTTCCTTCTCCTTAGCCACGATTTCCTCCTCGCGTTTTTTCTTCTGATCGTCGGTGAGGAACACCATATCCGACTGATAATTCTTGTACATAGTTTCAGCCTCCTTGGAGACTTCATTGACTTCATTTTCCCAACGCAGGCTTACCTGATTGAGTTGTTCGTTCGCCATTTCATAAGAGGGCACATTTCTCAATATGTATTCCATATCGACAAGAGCGAACTTCTGTGCCGAAGCGGTTGCGAAAGAGAATGCAACCAATAGGAGTGTAAATGCTAACTTTTTCATAACTTTTTTTCTGATATGACACCCGAAAGGGGTAAAAGGTTTATAAGAGAGGGGAAAATATATGATAACGAATTAGAATTCTTGGCCGAGGATGAAGTGAATTTGGCTACCGCCACGTTGACCCCAGACCTTGTCGAAACCATAACCCCAGTCGATACCGAGGTAACCGAGGATGGAGAGATAGACACGTGCACCGACACCGGCGCTACGTTTGAGGTTGAAAGGAGAGAAGTCCTTAACGCTGGTCCAGCAATTACCCGCCTCGGCGAAAGCGATGGCGTAGATGGTGGTAGATGGCTGGAGCAGGAAAGGGAAGTGGAGTTCGACGGTAAACTTTCCGTAGGCATAACCTTCATAGCCGCTGGGGGTGAACTGACCATTTTCATAACCACGCATCGAGATGGTCTCAGTGGCGTAAGTATAACTACCGGTCATACCGTCGCCTCCGAAATAGAAGGTTTCGAACGGGGTTTTGATATGTTTATTCCAACTGCCGAGGAGACCGAAATCGGCGCGAGTCATGAGCACGAGAGTCCACTTGCCGTTGGGGTCGGTGAGGGGAGTAAAAGTTTTGCTTTTGAATCGGAGTTTCCAATACTCGATCCACTTATAGAGTTGCGTACGAGCGGCTTCACGCGAGTCAGTGTCGGTGTTGGAATAATCGGCTTGAGCAGCGAGGGTCTTCCAATCCTTCTTGCCGAAGAGGCTTGCCGGGGGAGTCATGGTAAAATCGACCGAGAAAGACGAACCGCGGCGAGTATAGATCGGGTTGTCTATACTCGATCGAGAGAGTGTCAAGCCGAGTGTAAGAGAGTTGGACGTACCATTACGCATATAATAGAGGTAATCCCAATTCTTGAGGTAATACCAACGATAGGCGAGCGAAGCCTGGAACTGGAAGAAATCATCGGGCCAGGTGAGTCGAGTACCGAATCCGACAGAAACGCCGGCGAGTTGGAGCACCTTATTGGGGTCGTAAGCGTTCTGGATGGCATAACTTGAATAGTTGGTATTATAAGAATATTGGTTATAGAGAGCGGTCTGATAAGCGGAGCTCCAAGCGTCGTTATAGAACTGTGAGTTTATACCTGTGGATCGGCTATAATCGACAGAGACAGCGAGGGAGTTAGGTCTGCTGCCGGTGATCCAGGGGTCGAAGAAAGAGATCGAATAGCTCTGATAATACTTGGCATTGGTTTGCGCCGAGATGGAGAAAGTCTGGCCATCGCCACGAGGGATAATACCCTTATAACTTTTGGGGTTGAATAGGTTGCGCATAGAGAAATTGGAGAAAGAGAGCGCGACTTGGCCGGTGAGACCGGTTTGACCCCAACCGAAAGAGAGTTGGATTTTATCGTTAGCCTTGGAAGTAAGGTTGAAGAGGATATCGACGGTTCCGTCACTTTCGTTAGGTTCGGGGCGGATATCGAGGTTTTCGGGGTCGAAATGACCTGAAGCGGCGATCTCGCGAGCCGAGCGCATAAGGTCGCTCTTGGAAAAGAGTTCGCCGGGGCGGACGCGGAGTTCTCGACGTATCACCTTCTCATAGAGTTGGTCGTTACCATTGATTACGACTCGATTGATGCGTGCCTGAGGGCCTTCGATGACGCGCATTTGCAGGTCGATGCTATCGCCATGGATTCGCTGCTCGATGGGCACGAGTTGGAAGAAGAGATAGCCATTATCGAGATAGAGGTTGGAGACGGCATCGTCATCCTCCTGGGTACGCTTGGTGAGATACTTCTGATTATAGACATCTCCGGGGAAGATACCGAGCACTTGGTTGAGGGTCTCAGTGGGATAGATGGTATTACCGACCCACGAGATATCGGAGATATAATACTTCTTACCCTCCTCGACAGTGATGAAGACATCGACCGACTTATCATTAAACTTAGCCACAGAGTCATGCAGGATCTTGGCGTCGCGATAACCCATCTCATTATACTTCTCGATGATTCGGTTGAGGTCATCCTTGAAGTCACGATCCACGAACTTCTTCTGGCTGAAAATCTTAAGGAGGTCGCTATTCTCGTTGGTTTTCTTCATGGTGCGTTTCACCTTTCGGTCGGACATCACGTTATTACCATCGACATAGATCTTATGTACCTTCACCTTATTATTACGATTGATATCGGCGATAAGGTAGACCTGATTTTCCTTAGAGAGGTCGGGCCTTTGGATCATTTTGACCTCGGCATTTTTGAAACCCTTCTTGGCATAATAATCCTCGATAATATGCTTGGCTTGGGCGATGATATTTGGGGTAAGTTGCTGACCTGGGACCATACCGAGTCTCTCATTGAGGTCCTTCTTTTCGCCCCCCTTGGCGCCGACGAAATCGAGGGCAGACATACGAGGTTGGCGTTGGAGTTCAATCATAAGCCACGCCTTATCACCGGCGACTTTATCGACATTTATTTCGACCTTGGAATAGAGTCCTTGACGCCAGAAGCGTTTCACGGCGTCGGTGATATCCTGACCGGGGATCTCGACACGGTCGCCGATATTTAGACCGGAGAAACCGACGACGAGATACTTGTCAGCCTCGGGCACACCCTTGACGTCGATGCCGGCAATCTCATAGGATTTGGGCATCGGGGAATAGATCACATCGGGAGCATATATGGTGTCGACAGGTTGCGACTGATCATCGAGTTTGATATCGAGAGCAGAGGCTACCTGCAGAGCGAGGATAGCCAGGGTAATAAAAAAAAGAGTCCTGAGATGTTTCATAAATATCTTGGTATGATCCGTTATGGTCATTTAAGTTCATTTTTAACCTGGTCGGAAGTTTTGCCGAATCGGCGTTCACGATGCTGGAAATCTATGATTGCATTGAGGAAGGCAGATTGGTCGAAATCGGGCCAGAGGAGAGGAGAGAAATAGAGTTCGCTATAAGCGATTTGCCAGAGGAGGAAATTGCTGATACGCTGCTCGCCGCCAGTTCGGATGAGGAGATCGGGGTCGGGCATAGAGCGAGTGTTAAGATTCTGAGCGATAGTCACTTCAGAGATATCCTCCGGCTTGCAGACATCGGCGGCGACATCGCGAGCGATACGTTTGACGGCATCGACGATCTCCCAGCGAGCCGAATAACTGAGGCAGAGGTTAAGGTTAAGACCCTGACACTCGGCAGTATCCTCGCAACTCTTAAGGAGATCCTTATAGACATTTTCGGGGAGGCGCGACACATCACCCAGGAGATTGATTTTCACGTTATTAGCCTTCAGTTCGGGAGTTTCCTTACGGATCGCCCAACCGATGAGATACATCAGAGTGTCGACCTCTTGCGAGGGACGATTCCAATTTTCGGTAGAGAAGGCATAAAGAGTCAGATACTTAATGCCGATATCGGAGGCGAGTTTAGTGATATTATGGACACTATTGACGCCCTCGGCATGACCTTCGCTACGGTCGCGGCCACGTTCGCGAGCCCAACGGCCGTTGCCATCCATGATGATGGCTACATGCGCCGGGAGTCGCGACATATCGATTTTGGAGAGAAGCAGGTCGTAGCTATTCATGATAATCAATCCTTATAATGACAAACGGCACAACGTTTGCTGAATTCATAACTAATCGATATAGAGAAAGTGGAATACCAGTCGGTGTTCTTCATAAAGCCGCGTTTAATGCCGAGGGGGTCGGAGAGGTTGTTGCCATCGACACGATCGCTAAAAGTTTTCTTCATCAAGAACTCGAGACCGATATTCCATCTGAGGGCAGGTTTATACTTAAATCCGACCCCCATAGGGATGGTGAAAGTGGCGGATCCGGAGCCATCGACGGTCCATCCGGTGATGCTGACACCGGCGGTGATATAAGGAGTCCAGCGCTTGAGTTTTCGATAACTCTCGCCCATGCCATAATTGAAGAAATGGAACTCCACGAGTTCACCGATTTCGAAGAAAGTGGTGGAGAACTTGAAATTTTGGTCATTGGGCAGGACATTGTCCATCTTGGAAGAATCGCCGCGGAGTCCGCCTACATAGAAATTGGTTTTGAAATTAAGGCGAGGATTGAGAATATAACGGAATAGGATCGTAGCATCCCAACTCGGGTTCGCCCAGAGATTAGCGGAATTTGCATCGCCCAGATAGCCTGTCATACCCACACCGGCACCGATATCGAAGCGATAATCCTCTTGAGCGGAAGCGGGGAGAGTGCCACAGCAGAATGCGGCACAACAGAAGAGCAATATGCAAAACTTATACTTCACCTTAAATTCAAAAAAAGTTAAATATAGAGATCCGACACGAAGTCGGGTGGAATGTTTAAATTATAGGGCTGAGGGTAAGGCGATTGAGGACGCCTCTCCAAGCCTTGGTATATAGAGATCCATCCGGAGCATACCCGCCGACGAGGTAGATATATGGGCAATTCCAATATACGGTATTTCCGTCGGTCCAATTGGGGATACGAGCCGGGGCTTTGGCGGTAGATTTCCAATGGTCGGAGAGGTCTGACGACTTCTCGACATCAACCACAAAACTATCGCAATAAGCCATCGAAGGGATCTCCGGGGGCAACTGAAGGCTATTGACGCCTCGGATCCAGTTGACGCCATTATCGTAAGAGATGTAAACCACACGATTGAGCGTACCATCATGGAGTCTTCCACCTACCAAGAACCAAACCTTATACTCTACCATCGAATCTCCGGCAGCCGAAGGGCGGTAGTTGTAATAAGAGATGAGAGAAGCCCCCTCCAAGGCGGGGAGTCCACCTTGGTTAAGACACACCCACTCCGAGCCATCGAAAGCCCAAGTAGCGTCGACGGCATTACCCTGACTGTCGACACCGCCGACGAAGAAAGCCACGGGTGACAGAGTCCACTTATTAGAGAGGGTCACCAGATTGGAGCAACCGCTCACCGGGAAAGCGGGATCCACCTCCTTGACATTAAGGTCAAGTCGGGGATACTGAGCATAACGATAAGAGCCATCGGCATAAGTCAATCCGACGACAGAATTGCGATAAGGTCCGATGATCGACGACCAATCCTCGCCGGTATCGTTCCACTGCGAGAGGTCGAACGAGCCTGACCAGAGGTTGCCGCTCTTATCGAGCATATATAGCGACTCATCGGTCGAGACGAGCGACTGCACTACACCCTCGAAGGGGAGATCCAGTCTTCTTACCGACCAATTAAAATCATTCAAATCGAGGGGATCCGAACAAGAGAACGAGCCATCGTTCTCCTCGATAAGGCAGAGCACCTTATCATCAGGCAGCGAGACACTCTTCATGGCGCGGGGATTGGCCAGACGAGTGGAGAAGCCGATATTGGCGACATCGCTCCATATCAGTGTATCAGGCTCAATCTGATGCACATTAACCTTCAGACGATAAGAGATGGCAGCATCATTATCGACACCCTTGACATTGAGCACGACAGAGCCGGTGAAATCGATCGAATCATTAGGATTCTTCTGATAATCGACTGTACCTTCGCGGGTTTTACCGCCGGTCATCACGATCTCAGCCCCACCGACTTCGCCGGCGAAGGTGATGACAGGTATCAACTTATCGATCGGCGTGCCCTTGCGCAGAGAATCGGCATTATAGATGACACGATTGTTGAGATCGACGGTGAAGAATATCGAATCAAGTCCCGGATTTCTGAGATCTTGAGAGAGGGCAAAGCGCTTTATGGCGAGATTTGCATTATTAACAAGAGTCTCCTCATTAGCCTCGCTATTGCACGACGAGAAGAGGGCCACACACATCAAAGCAGCGGCCAGCCGGGATATGAAAAGTAAATTTTTATAACTCACTACACTAATATGTTTATATACAAACCATTACGCACCATGCGAGATGGTCTTAAGATGAGACAAGGCATAAATCGGGAGCGGGGGCGAGCCGCAGATCGACACCTTTCAACTTGCAAAGTTAGCATTTATCCGCGAAATAGTAGCGATAAATACATTAGAAAATAATTTTTAAGGAATTTTAGCACACAAAAAATGGTCTAAAGGACACGTTCCACGCGAATTTCATCATAAAGTTGGGCCTTAATGAAGGAATCGAGCAGACGTCTTCCCCCTTCCACCATAAGAGAAGAGATATGATAATCGGAGAAGAGCGAGTTCATATTTTGCACCAAGGGGATATTAGGGTCGAGGATAATCGGGTCACGACTGAAAGCCTTGAGACTTTCAGCCACCCGGGGAGAGATAGCCTTGGATGCGAACAATACGGGGCGAGGGCTATTGCCGGGCCAAAGTCTGTTATCGAGCGAAGGGTTGTCATGGAGCAGAGTGTTAGTTCCGACCATGATAGCATCGCAGAGGCTACGTTGGCGGTGCATCAAGACCTTGGTGAGGGGAGAAGAAATGGTGATAGGGGATCCATCGGGGAGGCACATATCTCCGGAAGATGATTCCGCCCACTTCAGCAGGATCCAAGGGCGTCGGAGGAGTTGGGAAGTAAAGAAACGGCGGTTGAGGTTTCGGCACTCTTGGGCAAGGACATCGGAGACGACCTCGATTCCGGCATCTTGGAGCATTTTGATGCCACGCCCGGCGACACGGGGATTGGGGTCTACTGTACCGACCACTACCCTACGGGGATGGTGACGGCAGAGGAGTTGGGCACAGGGAGGAGTTTTGCCATAATGGGAACAAGGTTCGAGAGTGACATAGCAAGTGGAGAGGGGGATCAGGGGGAGGTCGACATCCGCTACCGAAGCGAAGGCATTGACTTCGGCATGCGCCTCGCCGAATCGGCGATGAAATCCCTCACCGATGACTCTGCCATCAGGAGCCACGATCAGCGCCCCCACCATAGGATTGGGCGAGACATGACCGGCACCCGACATAGCCAAGCGAATGGCTCGACTCATATACATTTCATCTGTAGTCATAAATAGCAGGCGGTCTGAATTGTATGTGTTCAACGAGTTAGAGCGCGTTCCCGCTCTATACCCCTACGGTCGAGTTCCGCCTGGTAGCGAGCGGCATTTTGGCGGTGCTGATCGTAAGAGCGAGCGAAATTGTGAGTACCGGAGAAATCTTCCTTGGCACACATATACAGGTAATCATGGGGCTTACTATTGAGGATAGTCTCGACGGTGGCACGATCTGTGGTACGGATCGGGCCGGGAGGGAGACCACGATTGGTATAAGTATTATAAGGAGATGCGACCTTAAGATGGGCACCGCTAACACGTTTGATAGAGAAATCATGGAGAGCGAAGCGGATGGTAGGGTCAGCCTGGAGGGGCATATTGGCATTTAGTCGGTTGATATATAGCCGACCGACGATGGCTTTCTCAGCCCTATCGTTGGTTTCCTCATCAGTGATTGAAGCAATGATCACCACATCGAGGGGGGAGATGCCGAGGTCATCGGCCTTCTTACTATTATCGGGCGACCAGATTCGGTTATAATTATTACCGATTTTTCTTACCAGATCGCGAGCTGAAGAAGTCCAATATACCTCGTAAGAATCATTGACAAATAGGGCGAGCGCCGAAGCCGGGGAGAGACCGAACTGACTTAAGAGGTCATCATCGGCGAGGGCGACCCGCAGGGAATCTGCGGGGAACTCCATTTTGGCAGAAACGCGCTCTATTAGGAGGTTAAGATCGCGGAATCCATTGATAGTAATCTTGACGGGAGTCTGTGGTCCGGAGGTCAAAATTCGCATAGCCTCGATGACATTAGCGCCACGAGGGATGGTATAAGCGCCATGACGTCGAGAGAAATCGGGATGACGAAGCGCGGCGAGTTTCATAACACGCCGTGCGAAATCATGGCCGAGATGTAGGGCGACACTATCCTCGACCATCTGAGCGGATGCATTAGCCGGGATTTTGATATTGGCATCATGGTCGGCACGATGGCTGATCAGCGGGAACAGCAAGATGAGGAAAGCGGCGGAACAAAAAACAAGCACCAGCAGAAATACAAGCATATTTCTGCGGGTGCTTTTAGACTTAACGGTTAGCAATTCTTATTCTTTTCGAGTTTGGGTTCGAGGGCGGCGAGACATAGGTCGATAGCCTCCTCGAAAGTATCGGCTGTTTTGGATGCGAAGAGATCGGCAGATTGAGGGATGAGGAACTTAACGCTTGCCTCCTTGTTCATAGCAGTCTCGGGTTTAACCACCTTAAGAGAGACTTCAGCCTCGGAGATGGCTTCGAAGCGGCGAGAGAGTTTGTCGATCTTCTTATTGATGAAACTCACGAGTTTGTCGGTGATGTCGAAATGAATCGCTTTGATTTTTGCTTCCATACGCTTTAATTTTTAGGTTGGAGTAAATAAATAGCACCGATAGGAGATATCTCGGTTGAAGAGTGTGATACCGAAAAAAGGGGGTATCGTTATCTTCAGTTACAAAGATAACAAAAAAATTGATAAGAATACTCTTAAAAAGGATAAAAAAGCGTCGAAAAAGTTAAAATTTTGTTTTATCGTCGACAATCGGGTCTTGTTCGGAATTGTCGGAACGAGAAGAGCGGGGGTGACTTTTGCGATAATTTTGGAGCAGGTCTTTGAAGCTAAGATGCGTATAAATCTGTGTAGTAGAGAGAGATGCGTGGCCGAGCATTTCTCTGACAGCATCGAGGTCGGCGCCGGAATTGACCATAACTGTGGCAAAAGTGTGGCGAAGAGTGTGCGGGCTCTTTTTGGCGACGCCTGTGGTTTTGAGTTGATCTTTTACGATTTGATAGAGAGTTTCCTTGGAGATGGCGCCATGAGGTCCAGCCATGATGGGTCGAGGGAAAGGGAGATCGGGATATCTCTGATCGCGCATTTTCTGCCACTCGGCGATCTCTTGAGCCAACTGCCGGGGTATCGGTATGACACGCTGTTTATTTCTCTTGCCGTTGACGCGAAGTTCGAGTGCGGAGAGGTCGACATCGAAGTCGGTAAGGGAAAGCAGTTCGGCTTGGCGCAGGCCGAGAGAATATAGAATAGTCACGGCGAGGTGAGCCCGATATTCGGCGGGTGTGTGAGGATGTGAGTCATTGAGGAGCGACTCGATCTCGTCTGTACGGACGAAATCGGGGAGATGTTTTCTCTTCTTGGCGAGGGAGACGTCGGCGGCGGGATTGGCGGAGAAGAGTCCCTGCTTCATGCCCCAGCGGAAGAAAGCGCGGAGGCTTTGCGTCTTTCGGCGCAGAGTAGTGGCAGCCATCCCCTGATCGGCGAGGGAAGCGATCCAGGCACGAATATCACTCATGGTGACACTGTGAGGGTCGAACTGCTGACCGACAGGGGTGATCCACTCGATGAAACGGTTCACATCTCTGCCGTAGGCCTCGACGGTGTGGGGGCTGCAGCGCTGCTCAGCCTCGAGATAAGAGAGGAAATCAGACTCAACATCCATAGCCGATCGACATAAAAGGGAAAGAGGGGAAAGAATTGTCGAAAAGTAGAGACACAGACAATCGGTATGACAAACCATGAGGTATGTCACACCGATAGAAAAGCTTTATAACGTAAGTTAAAGAGCCCTCGATTACTGTTCTGCTTGACGGAGCTTCTGAACGTAGACAGCCTTGACCATCTTCTTACGATTGGTCACAGATGGCTTTTCGAATGCTTGACGGGCACGAAGTTCTTTGACGATGCCGGTCTTTTCGAATTTACGTTTGAATTTCTTCAAGGCTTTCTCGATGTTCTCGTTCTCTTTTACTTGTACGATAATCATGTTTAGTTAATATTAAAATAATTATTTTTTGTTATCTTTGTAAAGACTCTTAAAAAGAGAGCCATAACCATGATATTGGAACGGCCGATAGACGCAGTTCTTCTATCACGGCTTGCAAAATTAGATAATTTTAAGCGATTGACAAAATATTTTGACAAAAAAAGTTAATCAACCGATAAATAAATTGAATATGAAGCGACAATTAGTTAGTTTATGGGTGTTATCAGCGCTACTGTTGGCATCATGTGAGAGTGTCACAGAGAGAGAGGATCCGAAGAGTTTTCTCAGCATCGAGGATGTAGCAGACAGCAAGGCACTATTGGGTGCTCCCCCTGTCGAAGGGTCGGCGGCATATCAATATGATGTGGCACGCTATGAATGGGGCAAGTCTCAACGCTCGACACCCCGAGGTGTACAGGCAGTCCGGGATGCCAATCTTCAGGACACGGTCTGGATGGATGCAGCATTCAGCGAGGCATTCGGTTATGCATTGACGCCGGAGAATGCACCGGAGATCGTAAAGTTGATACAGCGTATGAAAGAGGATGCGGGCGATCTCTGCACTCGTGCAGCCAAAGAGGGTTACATGCGACAGCGCCCCTTTATGGTATTTGAAGAGCCGACATCGACACCCCAAGATGAGGTGTATCTTCGCAAGAATGGGAGTTATCCGTCGGGACACACGGCGATCGGCTGGGCAACAGCCTTGGTATTGGCGGAGATTAATCCGGCTCGACAGACAGAGATATTGGAGCGTGGGCTGGAATTTGGAGAGAGTCGGGTCATCGTCGGGGCTCACTTTCAGAGCGATGTAGATGCCGGGCGCACGGTAGCCGCCGGACTTGTGGCGCGACTGCATGCCGACGACGGATTTGCCAAGCAAATGACAAAAGCGAAAATCGAATTCGCCCGGCTACGCAATGCCGATAAGAAGAAATAACCCGGCATATAAAAAGATGGCGGAGTTGCGATAATCACGATATTCTTTTGGACAGATTGCATCGAATCGAGCAAGATCGTCACTGGAGAATGGCATACGATTGTCAATGCCTCTCTCCTCAATGTATGTCAACAGCCAAACCATATTATGCTTTGACAGGAATCCCATTTGGTCAGCTTTATACATGCACTCAAGTGCTGCTGAAAGGTATTTATCTCTATCTTTCGTGCCTTCTTCATACTTTCTCCACATTTTTTCAGCAATCACATCATATATAGGAGGCAGTTTATCACAGAACTTTCGGATTTTTCGCATATAATCATCTGGGTCATTGATAAATGTATTATCGAAAACATTACTGTCATCCATTGAGAGGCAAGCGAAACCGATGAGGAACTCATCGCTACTTGAGTCCAGCGTCAATCGGGAATATATGAAGTCTTTTCTATCCTCATGTTTTTGTCTGAGTATCTCTCGGAGGAAAACAATCCAGTCGGGCTTAGGAACTGACGAGCCATCAATCAGCAGAATCGCATCTTCTTCGGAAATCCGCTTCTTGTCCAGTCCCTCCATAAGATGATCAATCAAGCCAAATTCATCATTAGAGTTAGACTCATAAGCCTCTTGAGCAATATCGCTTGAGGATTTTCCGGCCTCTTCATAGCACATGATGGCATTTAATATGCTTTTGTCAACGCCTCCTTTGCCATAACGGTAACATTCGGCTAGAGCTTCATAGGCCCATGGCTCCTTCCATCTCGCATGTTCCACAAGATAGGGAATTGAATCAAGCCAATTGCTGTTATAGTCATATATTCTGAATCCATCGGGAACCACAACCTCGAATGATTCTCCAGTATCGGAATTGCGGATGGTCATTTTCTCATCTGCAAAAGCTACTATTGCAGACAAGAAAAGAAATGATACAATAATTAGACGATTCATACTGATATCAGTTTTCTCCTGACTTCGTCGCTTTTTAGGGCCTAAAAAGCGACGAAGTCAGGAGAATTTCTTAATCATTTTTTATACCCTTATCCGTGTCGGGCGCAACTTTTAGTTCGTTATTTGACCTTTATGAATAGTTTTCATTGGAGGTAACCCAATCCATTCAATTTTTCTATAAAAAAATTAGAGATTGAACTTGATATATAGAATATCAATGCGTTCAATCCCTATCACTCATGAGGAATATTTTCAAATACATTTATCCCCATGGAATCGTTGGGTATCTCGAAACTATCGCCTTGGACCGGTGTAAGGTTTCCAGACAGGAGTGTCAATTAGTTGCCCATTGGTGTTGATATGACACGTAATCGCTACTTCGAATTCTTCTTCCTCACCAAAGCCATCTTCATCCATCGGGCAGTAATAGTAGGGTGAGATAACCCACGTCACAAATGCTTGTCCGTTGCCATTGAAGTGTCCGGCTGAAAGGTCATAAACATCGAGATTCCAGTCTCTTTTCTCTCTGCGAATCATATCGAGAAGCGCCGTAGGAAAGTCCTCAAGCCGACAAAATTGTGCTTTCCCTTCTCTGTTTACCAGCACATTCACACTTTTTGATGACTTATTTAACAGGGATACCACACGATCGTATATAAACAACTCAATTCCATGTCCCTTACTTTTCAATGCATTCTTGTTCTTAAGAGAATCTACAAACGCCATAACCGAGTCATAATCCGTGATATCGGTGTTGGCAAAGAGTCGTACTTCCCTATCATACCGTTCTGATTCCTCAATCTTAGGAGCTACGGTTTCAATACATGTTTTGAAGACGGCACTTGCCTCACCTGGAAATTTGTTTGACATGACAGTCTGCGTTATCCGAGCGAGGCTACCTCTCGCCATGACCTGCCCATGCGAGGCTACATGGTTATTTCCATAGCACATGAGGCTAATGCAAAGCATATAGTTTTGTCTGTTGTCTGTTTTGAGGGTGAGAATAATATATTGCTGCCAGCCATCCAAGGGAAGAGAGATATCCTTATCAGGATATACACACCACACATTGTGATATTCAGACGGATGTGCTGTAAAATATTCGTCAGGAGACAAAACTTCAGCCATCTCATCATTAAGCGGGACGACAAGCTGTGCCACATCAGAGACACAGAAATTATCATCAGAGCGAATTCCATCGTAGAAAAACGTTTGACCGCGAGGTGATACCGAAACTGCTGGATTCAACAGTTTCGCTATGATAATCGGTCTGAGTGAGTCAAACAAGGCCCAGATTATATGTTTCTCTCTCATATTCCATTATGATAAAGCATCCGCTGTTGTTATCAAAAGATCTTTCAGCTGAATGGATTTAGTAAACTTGTCGGGGATGGATTCGTATCCAATAATAGCACCGATGATATTGCCGGCGTCTGCTCCATACCCCCCGCTCACTACTTCAAGTGATTTTTCGACTATTCCATTGAACGCGACCTTATCAATGGAGTCTTCGGCCGATACGCATAGCTGGACAAACACAGCCAATGCTGCCGAAGAATATGTGCTAAGAGGATGTAGGTGAGTCAGTTCCGCCACTTCTCCAGCCAGTTTGGCAGTCTTCTGAAGCGACCATCCATGAGAAGCACCATACAACCCAATAGGAGCGACTCGCATAATTCCTCCGCAACCTTTACTTGAATTCATTGGGCCTTTACCATTATAGATGGAAAGTAAAGCGGAGAGGCAAGTATTTCCAGGGGCACGTCGCTGATTCAATTCATCAATTTTTGACAATTCAGAGTCATACGAAATCCTTACTTTCTTACTGACCTGATAGCCATACCATGCAAGATAGGCATTGCAAATTGTCGGAACTATCAGTCTTCCGCTCCTTTCGGCCTCAAGCAATCCTTCGGCAGTATAAAGTGTCATCTGGGTATCGTCAGAAAACAATGCCTTATAATGGCGTAAAGAATCATCTAACCATGGGTAACTCTTGTCGTACTCCGTTATGCCTCTCTCTCCATATTTAGCTTGGATTTCCCGAAAGGAATACACGAACTCCACGGGATACCCGAGCGCATCACCGATGGCTCCTCCCACGAGCGAGCCGCGGCATTTATCTTTAATTTTATTAAGTGCCATTCTTCAGTATAGTTTAATTAAAACGCAGCTTTCCAATAGGGATGAGCAAAGCCGCCATACTCGCTTACGAGCAATCCGTAGAACAAGGCTACGGCGGCATCCACATCGTTTAGCTGATATTCTTTGGGATTGTTGTTTATGCGCATTTCCGTAATATGGTATTCGTCTCCACACTTTTCATAATATGCTTCGGCAAAACAGATACCGGTCCAACTCCGGAAGTATCTTATTGCTTTGTCATCGCAGTACATAAACCAATGGTCTTCCATAGCATCGGGAATATGCCCGAAACGTACTACCCTCATTTGCTCTGCAATGAGGTAGAAATTTTGTGGTACTGTTACAAACTTGTCAAGCTTACGAGTCCGCCATGAGTCGGCTGTTGCAATTCTCGATTTCTCCGGCATAGGATTCTCCAAGTTAAAACGTCTGCCTGAATTACCCGCACCCATTGTCCACATTTTTAATGCTTGTTTTACTGAGTTTTCATGTTCTGATTGTTCAGATTCTTTGCCCCGAATTATGTCGCGTACTTCCATAAGGATAAAACCTAATCGATTTTCTCCTGGCCATCGATCTGGGATACAAACATTTGGATCATCTGCACTGAGGCCAATGCCCCATATGGTGTCTTTTGGCGATGCTTCAACAAGAATCTTATCCCCGGTAGAAAGCAAGAACTCTTTGAGCTTCGTGTTTTGAGTGAACTTTGCAAGATTACCGGACTTTACTACCTCATTGCAGTAAATATTCCAGACATAACCATTGAAATTGCGCACTCTCCGCCCAAGTTTCTTTATGATCAAAGGATCGTAAGCCGCCATTATTTCATGCCATATGTGCTCATCACCAAAAGCATAAGCTTTCTCGGCCATCATATACTGTTCGGCACAGTTATAGCATAGATCGCCAACTACAAACGGACTGTGATACCATTGACTTAGGCATTGTTTTCCGATGTCTGAAGCTTGATGGTCTGTATGTCCCCAAAAGAAAACGAAGTCATCCTTTGAGTAATGTTTATACTTCATGTCGTTGATTGTAATCATTGTGATATACTATATCTCATTTCTTAATTCTGTTAGAATATCGCAAAGTTCTTTCTCCGTGAGGATAGTTTGATGAGGATCTGGATTCCCGATTGTATGAAACAATCTTTTAGTACCGGTAGCTTTGAGAGCCTCTCTAAACTTGGGGCATTGGTCAAACATGGCTGCATAGGCACGGCGCACTAACTTTTGAAAGTATTCAGAATGTCGATTGATTTGTTTGCCTTTCCAATATACGCCATTCGTTTCAATGTCATATAAAGGATTTCCCTTAACCTTTTGGCCAAATTGCTTTGCTCGTTTTCCACGCATCTTACATATTCTAATCTGCTCGTTTGTATCCGAACATTTTAATCCTTGCAAAAATCCTTCCATAGACCTGCAACTGACCCCATCGAGAACAAAAGAATTGTTATAGAAGTTGGAAAGCGCATAGCTCGGCCATTTCCCCTTGGAATGGATGTCAATAGCCAGTTCTAACCATGTCAGGATCTTCACTTTAGCCTTATGTAAGATGCGAGTTGCCATTATTTATTCTGTTTGTTAAATCAGCGGTTTTAATTCCGCCGGTGTTAATGATAAGGGGATATCTCCCATCACTTGATTGGTGTAGTCGGGTTTAATCAACATAATGCGTAGAGTTGTGCTCTCTTTTTCCATCTGCTTCAGCAGAGTGCCGAGTGAAAGGTAGAGCATGAAATCCCCATCGCACATGATTTGTGGAGATATTGTTAGTCCGGTATAGCCTTCCATAATATTCTGAACTATCCACTCGGTCTGACGCTTGGCATCTTCCTCCGTCAGTTTTTTACCGCCATTGCGACGCTCATTCCAACTCGCAAGTTGAATCACAAACACAACAGTATTGGATTCATTGTCGTACATGATGTCTCGGAAAGTCCAGTGATCCCACAGACCTGTGGGACAAAGTCGGGAAATACCCTCAACTCCGAGCTCCACCTCATTTGCGGCAGTCTCAGAATCCGGAAATATCGTTTTGGCATGTGTTGCAAAACTAACAATCATTGCCAATATCATCGAAATTACAATTCTCTGTTTCATACTGAATTATTTATGTTTCTATATTAGAGCGCTATTGCACTTGAATCCTATCAGCAATTTAACATTCAAAATGTTATCCAGTCAACTTTGGTTGCTTCGTAGGCTTCGGGGGGAATCAGTTTGCCAAGCATCGACTCGATAGCCGATTTGGGTACGGCTGCTTCGCGGGAACGGTTGCGCTCAAGAAGCGTCAGAGCCTCCGTTTCTACATATATGATATGAACACGGGCTTTGTAACCCTCGAAAAGCGAAATAAGTTGCTGTCGCATGGGCTGGGTAAGGTTGGTGGCGTTCCAAACGAAAGACTGATGCTCGCGTAAATATACCTTTGCCTATTCTTTGGCTATATTAGCCACAAGACCCTGATTGGCGGTTGGCAAAATCTTCCTTTCACGACGTATCTCATCGAGCGACACCATCGGTATGTCGGACAAGTGTTGCCTTATCCAAGTGTCTTTGCCTGATCCGGGAAGACCTCTCATCATATAGACAGTGCCCCACGTGTCATTGTGCAACTCCTGACTTTTCGTAAGCATTAACTGAAGTACACCTTTAGGAGGTTGTAGTTGTTTTGTAATTTTGCATCGTGTAAAGTTGCACAGACTACAACCTTTAAAATTATGACA
>SAMEA3663025__coassemble_658_pt1 | contig 20574 bp, 18 predicted proteins | sample SAMEA3663025__metabat2_high_PE_004 | metagenome-assembled genome bin SAMEA3663025 (sample SAMEA3663025) | pig gut metagenome | biome: pig gut; feature: pig-associated habitat; material: faeces | place: France | collected 2012
CAAAAATCAGTAAAATCAGTAAAATCAGTAGATAAAAAAACCGAATCATCGATGCACGAAGAGCCCCTCTTTTTTATTTTTTATTTTTTATTGTCTACTGATTATACTGATTTAACTGAAGCCAAGACAAGCGCACGTACCACACGCCTCTTTTTTATATCATAAAAAATAACTAACTTTGCGTTATTAAAAGTGCCGGTATTGACTATAAGGCTCAATGCCAACACTATAAAAGGGAAAAAAGAGGTCGTACATTTTGCTGTGCGACCTCGTTTTTTAGTAAAAATAAAAAGCTATCATACCATCATCTCCGATGCCCAAAATCCGCGTCACGACCCGACCCACCTATGCGTAGCCAAAATCAGTAAAATCAGTAAAATCAGTAGATAAAAAACCGAATCATCGATGACTCGAAGAGCACCTCTATTTTTATTGTCTACTGATTATACTGATTTAACTGAAGCCGAGACACGCGCACGTACCACGCCCATGCGTAGCAAAAATCAGTAAAATCAGTAAAATCAGTGGTTAAAAAAACTCCCCGAACCTCGCGTAGCAAATATCAGTAAAATCAGTAAAACAGTGGTTAAACAAAATCATAGTTAAAACAACGAGAATCAAAGTATATTTTAAGAGAACCACTGATGGCCCTGATGACCCTGATAAAGCATCCGCGCACTCAAGTGCCGCGTAGCCCACCTCAGGGCAATCCGCGCCAATTCGTGGCCAAAAACGATAATATTCATCCGTCAGGCAGCTAAATCTTGCAAAAAAAGCACGATTTAGCTTGCTGACGGACGGATTTTTTATTATTTTTGCTCCCAAAAGTTGTAAACTATGATAGGACGTATTAATGAAAAGAACTTGCTGATCAAGGCTTTATATTCAAATAGATCAGAATTTATTGCCGTATATGGCCGTCGCCGTGTCGGCAAAACTTACTTAGTGCGTGAAACATTAGGCGATAAGTTTACTTTCTCATACTCCGGTATGGCAAACGCAAGCGCCAAAGAACAGATCAGATCTTTTCACAACTCTATCCTTCGACATGGTGGTAAGAAAGGCCCTATACCTACCAATTGGATAGATGCTTTCAATGAACTCGCCATCTTCTTACAGAGTTCTCACGATACGAGAAAAGTAGTGTTTATCGATGAACTTCCCTGGATGGATAGTCGAAAATCATCTTTCCTTAAGTCCTTTGAACAGTTTTGGAATGATTGGGCCTCTCCGCGTAAGGATGTCGTTTTGATCGTATGTGGATCTGCAACCTCTTGGATCATCAGCAATATTATCAAAAATCATGGAGGTCTACATAATAGACTGACTTATAGTATCTCTCTTAAGCCCTTTACTCTTGCGGAATGTGAAGAGTATGTTAAGGAATTAGGTATCTGCAATATGGGACGCAGGTCTGTCGTTGAAGCATATATGGTGTTCGGTGGTGTGCCATATTATTGGTCGCAACTAAATCCGAGTCTAAGCTTGGCACAAAATATCGATGCTCTCTTTTTTTGCAGAGATTCGCTATTTGCCAATGAATTCAACGATCTTTACGCCTCCCTATTCCGATCTCCCGATCCATACATTAAGATAATTAAAGCCTTGGCTAAAAAGAAGATTGGTATGACTCGTAAAGAAGTGGCTGCTGCCCTCAATATCCACGAAAATGGGTCGCTTACCAAATATTTGGATGAACTTGAGTCTTGTGGCTTTATCAGAAGGTATAATTCTTATTGCTCCAAAACAAAAAATTCAGTATATCAATTAATCGATAATTTTACACTCTTCTACTTCCGATTCCTTGCATCAGGCATTAACAATGATCCTCAATATTGGTCTAAATGTCAGACATCTCCTGAATATTTTAACTGGATGGGTTTGGCTTTCGAACGAGTGTGTCTCCTTCATACGGATGCGATAAAGAGGGCTTTGGGCATTTCCGGTATTATTACCAGTGAGTATGCATTGCGTTTGCCACCCCAAGATGGAATGTCCGGAGCTGAAATAGATTTGCTTATTGATCGTTCGGACAACGCTATAACGATCTGTGAAATCAAATATACCAAGGGTCCTTTTACCATCACCCGATCATATAGCGATATATTATGGAATAAGGTGGCACGCCTTACGGCATCTCTGCGAACGCAGCGCTCGATATTTGTGGCTTTGATTTCTCCTATGGGTATCACCGAAAATGAATACGTCTCGTCGGTGCAGAATATAATCACCCTCGACGATTTGTTCATCCGTTAGGGTAGTACCGCCCCCACCTCCCCTTCCAAGTGCAGCGTAGCCAAAATCAGTAAAATCAGTAAAATCAGTAGTTAAAACAAAAAAATCGTAGTTGCCTCAAGTATATTTTAAGAGAACCACTGATGACCCTGATGACCCTGATAAAGCATCCGCGCACCCTATCCGTCTGACCCTCACCGATGCGTAGCAAAATCAGTAAAATCAGTAAAATCAGTAGATAAAAAACCGAATCATCGATGCTCGAAGAGCCCCTCTTTTTTTATTGTCTACTGATTTTCCTGATTATCCTGATGAGGCATCCGCGTACCCTATCCTCTCGCCCCCACCTATGCGTAGCAAAAATCAGTAAAATCAGTAAAATCAGTGGTTAAAAAAACTCTCCAAGTCTCGCGTAGCCAAAATCAGTAAAATCAGTGGTTAAACAAACCTCCCAAGTCTTGCGTAGCCAAAAATCAGTAAAATCAGTGGTAAATACAAAATAATGGTGTTTTTTGCCGTTATCGGCAAAATTGCTATCTTTGCAACGTGTTTTTTAAATTTTTTTTGCCGATATGGAGTTTATTTCAGTTAAAGAATGGGCTGAGTTGCATGGAGTCTCCGAACGAACTGCCCGCAATTACTGTGCTAACAGCAAGATCCCGGGTGCCTATATCGTGGGTAAAACCTGGAACATCCCGGCTGATGCCTTGCCCCCGAAACGACCTAAATCTACCATCATCTCACCCTTGTTGCAAACACTTAGAGATCAAAAAGAGGGTCATGTCAAGGGTGGTATCTATCACCGCATACAGATCGACCTGACTTATAACTCCAACCATATCGAGGGTAGCAAACTGACTCATGACCAGACTCGTTATATATTCGAAACGAATACCATCGGTGTGGCAGAGGGTGCTATAAATGTAGATGATATCATAGAAACGACCAATCACTTCCGCGCCATCGACTATATCATCGACCACACGGATGGCAGACTCTCTGAAGCGCTGATCAAGCAACTCCATTTCTTACTCAAAAGTGGCACGTCCGATGAACGTAAGAGGTGGTTTAGAGTCGGTGATTACAAGCGATTGCCTAATGAAGTAGGCGGCAATGATACGGTAGCTCCTGAGGATGTGCATACGGCCATTAAGAGTCTCTTGAAAGAGTATTATGGCAAGAAATCTCCGACATTCGAAGATATAGTTGACTTTCATCAGCGATTTGAGGCGATCCATCCGTTCCAAGATGGTAATGGAAGAGTAGGCAGACTGATTATGTTCCGGGAATGTTTGCGGTTGGGCATTGTGCCTTTCATCATAACTGAAGAATTGAAGATGTACTACTACAATGGGTTGCGTCAATGGCCGAAGATTAAGGGCTATCTGATGGACACATGTCTAACTGCTCAAGACAATTTCAAACTCCTGCTAAGCAAATTCCGCATCCCATACACCGATTAGAGTTCCCTCCACCCCCTCCCCTCTCGCCCCCACCGATGCATAGCAAAATCAGTAAAATCAGTGGTTAAAAAAATAAATCGTAGTTACCTCAACGAGGATCAAAGTATATTTAAGAGAACCACTGATGTCCCTGATGACCCTGATAAAGCATCCGCGCACCCAATTCGTCTGACCCTGCCGATGCGTAGCAAAATCAGTAAAATCAGTAAAATCAGTAGATAAAAAACCTAATCATCGATGCTCGAAGAGCACCTCTTTTTTTATTGTCTACTGATTATCCTGATTTAACTGAAGCCGAGACACGCGCACGTACCACGCCCATGCGTAGCCAAAATCAGTAAAATCAGTAAAATCAGTGGTTAAACAAAAAAATCGTAGTTGCCTCAACGAGGATCAAAACTTATTTTAATAGAACCACTGATGTCCCTGATGACCCTGATAAAGCATCCGCACACCCAATTTGTCAGACCCTGCCGATGCGTAGCAAAATCAGTAAAATCAGTAAAATCAGTAGATAAAAAACCTAATCATCGATGCTCGAAGAGCACCTCTTTTTTTATTGTCTACTGATTATCCTGATTTAACTGAAGCCGAGACACGCGCACGTACCACGCCCATGCGTAGCCAAAATCAGTCAGTGGTTAAAACAAAAAATCCGGGGTCTCCACCCCCTCCGCGAGATTTTCTTTGCAAATTCGGGTTAAGGAACGCGCTCTAAAATTTGACAATTACCGAATTATTTGCTAATTTTGTGAGTTAACCTCTAAAATCAACAGCTAAGGATGAAACGAATCAACAATCGCATGGCGGCTTTGACCCTTTTCGCTGCCGGCGCTTTAGCAGCCGCTACTTCGGCCAACGCCGTCGGTTGGCCCGCTAATTATGAGGGCGTAATGCTCCAAGGTTTCTACTGGGACTCTTACAGCGACTCCAAGTGGACCAAATTGACAAGTCAAGCAGATGAATTGTCGCAGTATTTCAAACTGATCTGGGTGCCCAACTCCGCTAAGTCCAGCGGTAGCCCTACTATGGGGTATATGCCCATATATTGGTTTACTCACCATAACTGCTCGTTCGGCACGGAAGAACAACTCCGCGAGATGATCTCCACCTACAAGGAGAAGGGTGTCGGCATAATCGCCGATTGCGTTATCAACCATCGTGTGGGGGTAAGCGGTTGGGGCGATTTCCCCTCCGAGGAGTGGAACGGCCAAACTTGGCACATTGGCCCCGAGGGCGTTTGCTCCACCGACGAGTGGAAAAACAACGGCGGTAACCCCACCGGCGCTGCCGACACCGGTGAAGACTTCGGCGCCGCGCGAGACCTCGACCATACCAACGCCAACGTGCAGAATAATTGCAAAAATTATGTGAAATGCCTCCTGACAGACTATGGCTATGCCGGCGTTCGCTATGACATGGTAAAGGGGTATGGCGGCCAATATACCAAAATTTACAATAATTACGCTAACGTAGAATTTTCTGTAGGTGAATATTGGGATGGCAGTTATGACTTGGTGAAGGGCTGGATCGACGCCACCGGCAAGACTTCAGCCGCTTTCGACTTCCCCTGCAAGTATGCCATCAACGATGCATTCTCTTCCAACGATATGACCAAGCTCGTGTGGAAAGCCAATGGCACCACCGCCCAACCTGCCGGTATGATCCACTTCGGTTATCAGCAGTATGCCGTGACTTTCATCGACAATCACGACACCTACGAGAATAGCTCGAAATTCAATGGTAATGTAGTGGCTGCCAATGCTTTCATCCTGATGAGCCCCGGAACTCCCTGCATCTTCCTCCCCCACTATAAGAACTACAAGCAGGCTATCCAACAGCTTATCAATATCCGCAACTCTGTGGGTATCAGCAATACTTCGGCAGTGACCGTGCTCAAGAGCTCGACCAACTGCTATATGGCTGAGATCACCGGTTCGAAGGGTAAGGCTGTCGTCAAGATCGGTTCGGCTATGGATTCTCCCGCCGGTTATTCCAATGATGATATCAAAGCTTCAGGCACTGACTATTGCGTATGGACCAAGACTGAAATTTCCGGCGGTACTACCCCCGGCGGCGGTGGCGGTTCTACCGGCGGCGAAACTCCCGATAAACTCTATATGCTCGGTAATATCGATGGTGCTCAGTGGAGCACTTCCGCCAGCCCCGCGATGACCAAGTCGGGCGATACCTTCACCATCACCACCAAGCTGACTGCCGCCACCGGCGAAACTTACTGCTATTTCAACTTCTCCGACGCTCTGGGCGCTGACTGGACTGAACTCAACATCACAGCCAATCGTTATGGTGCCGCCACCGAGGGCACTGAGATCGGCCTTGGTCAGTCTTCACCTGTCACTGCCTACCTCAATGGTGTCGACGCTTCCGGCTGCAAATCTTGGAAGATCCTCCCCGGTTCTTACGACTTCGTGGTAGACTTCTCGACCATGACTCTCAAGATCTATGCTGCCGGCATGTCGGGAGTAAAGGCCATCGACTTCGACTGCGATGAGGCCCCCATCTACTACAACGTGCAAGGAATCCGCGTAGCAGAGCCTCAGCAGGGTGGCATATACATCCGAGTAAAAGGCAACAAAATCGAAAAAGTGAGAAAATAACCCTAAGGGTTATATTTAAAAGCCCATAATAATCAAAAAGACGAGCCCGCCAGGTTCGTCTTTTTGATTATTAATGGCTTTGGTTTTTTCGTTACTGTCGTTCCTAACGTTCCTAACGTTCCTAACGTTCCTGTCGTTACTAGCGTTCCTAACGTCACTAACGTTACTATCGTTACTGTCGATTCTCTCTATTGCTGTGATTGATATTGTGAGAGTGGGAAAAAAGTGTTAAATTTGCGTGTTTAAAACTAAATCAATAATGGAACGCAGAGTAAGAGTTAGATTTGCACCGTCGCCCACAGGGCCGCTGCACATCGGAGGTGTTCGCACCGCCTTATACAACTATATTTTCGCACGCCGCCATGGCGGCGATATGATCCTTCGTATCGAAGACACCGATAGCACACGCTTCGTAGAGGGGGCCGAGGAGTATATCAACGAATCCCTTCGTTGGCTCGGCATCGGTATCGACGAGGGTGTAAAAGAGGGTGGTAAGTATGGCCCCTACAAGCAGTCGGAACGCCGCGATATCTATCGCGAACATGTGAAACAACTCCTCGACAACGGCAAGGCTTATATCGCCTTCGACACCCCTGAGCAACTCGAAGAGGCTCGTGCCAAGCATCCCAATTTCCAATATGACGCCTCGACTCGCGGCGAAATGTGCAACTCCCTCACCCTCCCCGCTGAGGAGGTGGAGCGCCGTGTCGCCGCCGGCGACCGATATGTGGTGAGATTCCTCATCGAACCGGGCCGCGAAGTGAAGGTCAACGACCTGATCCGCGGTGAGGTGGTGATCAATTCTTCGATCCTCGATGACAAAGTGCTCTATAAGAGTGCCGACGACCTCCCCACCTATCACCTTGCCAATATCGTCGACGACCACCTCATGGAGGTGTCGCACGTAATCCGCGGCGAGGAATGGCTCCCCTCCGCACCCCTCCATGTGCTCCTCTATGAGGCCTTCGGATGGAGCGACTCTATGCCTCAATTCGTGCATCTACCCCTCTTGCTAAAGCCTGTAGGCAACGGCAAACTCTCCAAACGCGACGGCGATAAACTCGGTTTCCCCGTATTCCCCCTCGAATGGCACGACCCCAAGAGCGGAGAAGTCTCTTCCGGTTATCGCGAGAAGGGATACCTCCCCGAGGCGGTGGTCAATTTCCTCGCTCTCCTCGGATGGAACCCCGGAGATGACTCCGAACTCATGAGCATGCAGGAACTGATCGATAAGTTCTCGTTCGAGCACTGCTCGAAGGCCGGCGCCAAGTTCGACTATAAGAAGGGTCTCTGGTTCAACCATGAATATATCATCAATACCCCCGACTCTCGCCTCACCGAGCTCTTCAAGCCTGTGCTCCGCGAACATGGCATCGAGGGTTATAGCGACGAGTATATCGCCCGTGCCATCGGTATGGTGAAGGGGCGCGTAAACCTGATCGGAGAATTGTGGGATCAGGCCGATTTCTTCTTCCGTGCCCCGGAGGAGTATGCCGAGAAGGATGTCCGCAAGCGCTGGCAGGAGGATACCCCTCGCATCATGGGTGAAATGATCGGCTGGCTCGACGAAATCGATGATATGACCTCTGCCAACGCCGAAAAGATAATCCTTGGCAAGATCGAGGAACGTGGCTATCACCTCGGCAATGTGATGAATGCCTTCCGCCTCGCTGTGGTGGGCGCTTGCCGTGGCCCTCACATGTTTGACATCACCGAGTTGATGCCAAAGGAGGAGGTGATATGCCGCATCAATCGCGCCATCGAGCGTATCAAACAATAATTTCCCAACACTAAACTGACGAGAATAGAACATACTATGGCAGAACGCACTGCTGAGGAGATCCTTTACTCCGCAGGTATCAGCATCTACCGATTAGGAATCAAAATAGCCGGACTATGGAATGAGAAGGCTCGCCTTCTCAGCCATGGTCATGGCGAAATCTTCGATAGATTGAGTGGCTGGCGACAGCCGGGCGACCGCGTGGTGTGGGTACATGCCGCCTCTCTCGGCGAGTTCGAGCAGGGGCGTCCGCTCATGGAACGTATCCGCCGCGAGCATCCGCAGGTGAAGATCCTTCTTACATTCTTCTCCCCCTCCGGTTATGAGGTGCGCAAGAACTGGCAGGGCGCCGATTGCGTCTGCTATCTCCCCTTCGATACCCCCGGGAGGGTGAAGCGTTTCCTCGACTTGGTCGAGCCGGAGATGGCTATCTTCGTGAAGTATGAGATCTGGCGCAATTACCTCTGCCAACTGCATCGCCGCAACATTCCCACCTATCTTATCAGCGCCATCTTCCGTGAAGATCAATACTGCATCCGCCATCCTCGCTCCCCTTACCGCGAATGGCTCGGGTGGTTCAGCCGCATCTTCGTGCAGGATGAGAATAGCCGCCGGCTTCTGGCTGGTATCGGTGTGGATAGGGTAGAGGTGTGTGGCGACACACGCTTCGACCGGGTGTCGACGATTCGTGCTATGCGCCGTGATGTGACTGAACTTCAGATATTTACTCGACATGGCGAGGAGGGTGCCTCGCCGGTGATGATGGTGGGCAGCAGTTGGGAGGCTGATGAAAATGTGTATGCTCCCTGGTTTGATGCCCATCCTGAGGTGAAACTCGTCATCGCTCCTCATGAGTTTAATGAGGTGCGTCTCAATGCGTTGCGTCGCCGCTTCAGGGGTGGGGTGGTGATGCTCTCGGAGTTGCAGAGCGGCAAACGAGGTGTCGACGGTGCACAGGTGCTGGTGATCGACTGCTTCGGGTTGCTCTCTTCGGCTTACTACTACTGCGACGTGGCATACGTCGGGGGAGCCTTCGGCGCCGGTCTGCATAATATCAATGAGGCTGCGGTATATGGCGTGCCGGTGGTCTATGGTCCCAACAACCGCAAATTCATCGAAGCGCAAGAGATGAAGGCATGTGGCGGCGGCATCGAGATCAAGAGTCGCCAAGACTTCGAGGAAATCGCTGACCGACTGCTCGGCAGCGACGAGGCGAGTCACCGGGAGAGGAAAGAGCGTGGAGCTGCCGCCGAAGCATATATCCAATCCAAACTCGGCGCCACCGACAAGATCTATGAGGAATTAGGAATTAGGAATTAGGAAATAGGAATGAGGCTCGCAAGCGAGCATGCGGAGAACGAATCCGCGCGAAAGGCGAGCTGTTACAATTATGCATTATGCATTAAGAATTATTTGATAGTTTCAAAATAATTCATTAATTTTGCCGAAATACATATTTCTCAGAACATGGATAGCAAAGTGACTGTAGACGGCCTCACTTTTGTGCCGTATATTACTCGTGATGAAATAGAGTGTCAAGTCAAACGAGTCGCAGGCGAGATTCGCACCGACCTTAAGGGCAAGAATCCACTCTTCCTTTGTGTGCTTAATGGCGCATTTATCTTCGCGGCTGACCTGCTTCGCGAGGTGGGCATCAATGATGCTAAGATCTCTTTCGTGAAGTATTCCAGCTATGAGGGCACATCCTCCACCGGCAAGGTCAAGGAGATCATCGGCCTCAATGAGGATATCGAGGGTAGAGACGTGGTGATCGTCGAGGATATCGTCGACACCGGCTTGACCGCCTCGATGATGGTGGCTGACCTCAAGAAGCGTAACCCTCGCTCCATCCGTTTCGCTACGTTGCTCCATAAGCCCGAAAGTTCCAAAACCGGTTTCAAACCCGATTATGTCGCTTTCTCGATCCCCCCGAAGTTTATCATCGGTTATGGCCTCGACCTCGATGGCAAGGTGAGAAACCTCAAGGATATCTATGTGATTGAGGAGGATTGACCATCCTCGGTTCCCTTTCTCTTGATTTATTATCGCATGTTCACACTATCTTAGTTAAATAAATATTTTTGAAATGCTCAATATAGTTATTTTTGGCGCTCCCGGTAGCGGCAAAGGCACTCAAAGTGCCCGTTTGATTGATGCTTACGGCTTGTATCATATCAGCACAGGCGAACTTCTCCGCGACCATATTAAGCGCGGTACCGAACTCGGCGTCACCGCCGATCAGTTTATCTCGAAGGGGCAACTGATCCCCGACGATCTGATGATACGCATCCTCGACGATGTGCTCGAGAATGAGGCTGCCGCCAAGAAGGGTGTCGTGTTCGACGGCTTCCCTCGCACCATCCCACAGGCTGATGCCCTCGAGGAGTTGCTCGCTAAGCGTGGTTCGCAGCTCGACGCCGTTATCGGCCTCGATGTCCCCGAGGATGAACTCGTGCATCGTATGCTGGCGCGTGGTAAGGAGACAGGACGTGCCGACGATAATATCGATACCATCAAGAATCGCCTCGATGTCTATCACAACCAGACACTCCCCCTCCGCAAGTATTATGAGGAGAAGGGTAAGTATATCGCCGTGAATGGAACCGGTATCGTAGACGAAATCTTCGCCAACATATCCCGCCAACTCCACGACCTCACCGGTATCGCCCCAAAAATTTAAGGAAAGCGCTCTTAATGAGAAATTCGGAAATTCCGAATTTCTTATTGATGCAAGACTACCGGATTATGCTTGATAATATTCTTTCAGCCGGTGGAAATCCTGTGCTAATTTTAAGGAAAGCGCTCTTATCTGAATCGTTTATCGTCCGATGATATAATTTTTTTGATCGTCGGGCGTTTTTTTAGTATGAATATGTCTCATCTCAAGTCGGTTGCCGCCACTCTGCTGCTCGCTCTCTTCTTCCTCGCTCTGGGTGGCTGCAAGACTCCCAAACTTTCCGAAGCCAATGAGCAGTTCGGCCGCGGCGAGTATTTTAATGCTTCGAAAACTTATCGCGCTGTCTATAATAAACTTAACCCGCGCGAAGACCGCGAATTGCGTGGACAAGTCGCCTACCAACTCGCTACTTGCTACCGTAAACTGAATATGGCGGCACGAGCCTCGGCGGCCTACCAGAATGCCATCCGCTATGATTATCCCGATTCGATGGCGCTTTATTACCTCGGCCGTTCACTCCAAATGGAGGGTAAGTATCAACCCGCTATCGACGCTTATACCCAATTCCTCGAGAAGTGCCCCGGCGACCAACTCGCCCGCGAGGGGGTGAGAGGTTGCCAAAATGCTATCCGTGCCGCCTCTGCCCCAAAGTCGAGATATAAGGTGGCGCAAGCCAAAATATTCAATTCCCGACGCGCCGATTTCTCACCGATGTATTTAGACAAAACGCTGAATACCATCTATTTCTGTTCGTCTAATGAGAAGGCTTCCGGCAATGATAAGTCGGAAATCACCGGTATGAAGCGTTGCGATATCTTTTACTCCACCAAGGATGAAAAGGGCAACTGGCAACGACCACAGCCTGCCGAAGGGGAACTGAACAGCGACTTCGACGAGGGGGTGATGTCCTTCTCGCCCGATGGCCAAACCATGTACCTGACTCGCGCTCGCCGAGCCTTGGATGCCAACACTTCTGTCGAAATATATACCTCCAAACGCTCTGATGCCACCTGGAGCGCACCCCAGAAGTTTGAAGTCACTGCCGACACACTCTCTGCTTTCGGACACCCCGCCGTCTCCCCCGATGGACAGTACCTCTATTTCTCCTCCGATATGCCGGGGGGGTATGGCGGTAAGGATATATGGCGCATAAACCTCACTCAGCGCGTCGGCTCGCTCGAAAACCTCGGCGAGCAAATCAACACCTCGGGCGATGAGATGTTCCCCTATCTTCGCACTGACTCGCTCCTCTATTTCTCAAGCGATGGCCATGCCGGTTTCGGTGGCCTCGATATCTTCGTGGCGCGCCTGAACTCCACCGGCGACCGCTGGAGCGTCGAGAATCTCGGCACCCCCATGAATAGCAAGGGAGATGACTTCGGCATCACCTTCGGTGAGGGTGAATCGGGTTTCTTCAGCTCTAACCGTGGCGACGGCAGAGGTTATGACCATATCTACAGCTTTGTCAAACCCGATATCAAGGTCACCATCTCCGGATATGTGCTCGATAAGGATGAAGAACCTGTGCCAAATGCCGTGATTCGTATCGTCGGCAATGATGGCACCACCCAGAAGGAGGTGGCTCGCGATGACGGCTCGTTCAAATTCTCTCTCCAACGCGGCGTGAAGTATGTGATGCTCGCCGGTGCTAAGGGATATCTCAATGTAAAACAGGAATTTGAGTCCGACTCCGAAGAGGAGGATGCCGATTATGGCATCGATTTTATCCTCGCCGCTATCCATAAGCCGCAGGTGGTGGAGAATATCTTCTACGACTTCGACCGCGCCACACTCCGCCCCGAATCGAAGGAGGCTCTCGACGAATTGGCACAAATGCTCAAAGACAACCCCAATGTGACCCTCGAGATGGGTTCGCACACCGACCGTGTCGGCACCGAGGAGTATAACATCGACCTCTCCGACCGTCGCGCCAAGAGCGTCGTCGACTACCTCGTCGAGGCAGGTATACCCATCGAACGTCTCTCCTGGAAGGGGTATGGCAAGTCTGTGCCAAAGACCGTGACTCCTCGCATCAACAAGCAGTATCCACAGTTCGAAGTCGGCACCCAGCTCACCCCCGAACTGATCGACACCCTCAGCGAAGAAGATCGCGAAGCCGCCGACCAAATCAACCGCCGCACCGAGTTCCAAGTCACATCTATCGACTTCGATATAATGTAGTGCGCCATCCGTTATGCGTACTTAGAGCGTCATTACTCGGCGAAAAACATTTTTTTGCCTCGAAATAGCGCATATATCAATTTATTTTATTAAATTTGCACTTCGAAAATTATTCTTTAACATTTTGAAAATATCTCCCGATTTTCGGGCGTAGCTAACGAAATAAAAAAGTATGGCTCAGAAAAACAACGTCGATCAACAAAACTCTATCGACAAACTCAACGCTAATCTCAGCTCTGTAGGCGAGAAGGTGGTTGAAAACAAGAAGATGATCCTCTCTGTAGTGGGAGGCGTGGTGGTGGTAGCCGCCGCTGTGGTATGTTTCTTCTTATTCTATTTAAACCCTAAGCAAGACAAGGCTTACGAGGCGCTCAACCAAGTAGAGATCAAAGCTATGGGCAATGACTCTATCGCTTCGGCTGAGTATGCCAAAGTGGCTGACCAAAATAGTGGCACTAACGCCGGCAAACTCGCTGCTCTCTCTGCCGCCGAGGCTTATTACAACCGCGGTGACTATAAGAACGCTCTGAAATATCTCGAGCAGTTCTCTACTTCAGAGCCCGTGCTCGCCGCTAATGCCCTGATCCTTACAGGCGACTGCCATGTCAACCTCAAGGCTTACGACAAAGCCCTCGAGTGCTATGACAAGGCTATCTCTAAAGCCGATAAGAATCCCCAAATCGCTCCCCGCGTCCTCCTCAAGAAGGCTAATATCTTTGACGAGCAAAAGAAGTATGACAAGGCCCTCGAGTGCTATCAGTCGATCAAAAACGACTACCCGCAGTTCCAAATCGGCAATGGCCTCGGCATCGATGCTTATATCGAACGCGAAAATGCTCGCCTCGGCAAGTAAGCCCTCTTTTCCAATTTAGAACTTTCCATAAAATAATAAAACATTTGCTTATTTTATGAAAATGGGTCTCGGCTCTCGAGCGGAGGCCCTTTTCTCTTTTAAGAGCGCGCTCTAACTTAGGATTCGGATCTTTTATTCCTATCTCCTAATTCCTATCTCTATATTTGATTATGGATCATCAGATTATCACTCTCTCCAATGGGCTGCGCGTAGTCTCGGCTCGCTCGGATGGTAATGTGGCTTATATCGGCGTGTTGACCGCCGCCGGCAGCCGCGATGATTTCGCCGGTTGCGACGGATTGTCTCATTTCGTGGAGCATACCATCTTCAAGGGTACTCCCTCGCGTCGCAGCTGGCAGGTGTCGGCTCGTATGGAGAGTGTCGGCGGTGAACTCAATGCCTATACCACCAAGGATGAGATCATGCTATATACCAATGCTCCCGCCGGTTATGAGGATCGTGCTTTCGAACTGATCGCCGACCTCGTCATGAATGCCTCTTTCCCTGAGGCGGAAATAGACCTCGAACGGGGAGTTATCCTCGAGGAAATATTGAGCTATCGCGATAACCCTTCGTTTGCCGTCTTCGATGAGTTCGATGAGTTCTTCTTCAGCGGTTCGCCGTTGGCTCACAATATCTTGGGTTATGAGGAGACGGTGAATAATATCACGCGCGAAAGAGCTCGCCAATTCCTCTGCAGTGCTTTCGCACCTCGCAATATGGTGCTCTATTGTGTCTCTCCCACCGACCCGCAGCGCCTCCTCCGCCGAGTGGAGAAGTTTTTCGGCACTATCGACCGCACTCCCTCTCTTGCACCACGCGTTACACCCTCCCTTCTCGCCCCCTTCGACCGCACCAAGCATCTCGATAACCATCAGGCGAATACCGTGATCGGGTTCCCGATCTTCGGCCGCCGCGACCCTCGCTGTTATTCTCTCTATCTGCTCAACAATATCTTGGGCGGCACGGCAATGAATTCTCGCCTCAACCGTGAGATGCGCGAGCGTCGGGGATTGGTGTATACCGTCGAAACAAGTGCTTCGCTCTATGACGACACCGGCGTGTTCCAGATATATTTCGGCACCGAACCGAAGAAGGTGGAGCGCTGCACCTCGATAGCCCTCAGGGAGTTGCACCGTTTGGCAGACCATCGTTTGTCGGAGCGTATGTTCAGCGATGCTCGCCGCCAGATATGTGGACAGCTCCTCGTCGGCGGTGACAACCGTGAGAGTTGCGCCATGTCGATGGCGAAGAATGTGATGCGCCAAGGCAGGGTGATTAATACTCCCGAGATGGCTGACCTCATAATGCAGCAGACTGCCGAGCAGGTGCGCCAACTCGCCGAGGAAATCCTCGCTAATCCCTATTCCCGCCTAACCCTCGCTTAAGAGTACTCTTAAAATGTTTGATATAAGAAAATATTATCGTCCTGTCCTCCTCGCCCCGATGGAGGATGTCACCGACCCCTCTTTCCGCCTCATCTGCCATGAGCAGGGTGCCGCTATGGTCTTCACTGAGTTCGTTTCTGCCGAGGCTCTCGTCAGAGACATCTCTTCGACTGTCCGCAAGCTCACTATCGACGACCGTGAACGGCCGGTGGCTATCCAGATATATGGCCGCGAGCCGGAGGCTATGGTGCAGGCGGCACAGATCGTGGAGCGTGCCAACCCCGATGTAATCGACCTCAATTTCGGGTGCCCCGTCAAGAAGGTCGCTTCCAAAGGTGCCGGCGCAGGTATGCTCCGGGATATCCCCAAGTTGCTCGATATCACTCGTAAGGTGGTCAATGCCGTCTCTCTCCCGGTGACGGTCAAAACTCGGCTCGGCTGGGACTGCGAGAATAAGATCATCACCGACCTGGGACCGATGCTCCAGGATTGTGGCATCAAGGCCCTCACCGTGCATGGCCGCACTCGTTCGCAGATGTATACCGGCAAGGCTGACTGGACTCTGATCAAGGCGCTCAAGGATGACCCTCGCATGGAGATACCCATCATAGGTAATGGCGATATCACCACTCCCGAGGAGGCTCGCGATGCCTTCGAACAGTTTGGCGTCGATGGCGTGATGATCGGCCGCGCTTCGTTTGGCGCTCCTTGGATCTTCCATGACGTACGTCAACTCCTCGACACCGGCAGCTGGATCCCGCTGCCGTTGGATCAAAAATTTGATATGCTCCTGCGTCAGATCAATGAGAGCATAGAGCGTATCGACGAATATCGTGGCATCCTTCACATCAGGCGGCACTTGGCGGCGACACCCCTCTTCAAGGGAATCCCCAACTTCCGCGACACCCGTATCCGCATGCTGAGAGCCGACACCCTCGCCGACCTGAATGAGGTAATGAAAGAAGCCAAAGACCGCCTCGAAGCCCACCTCGCCAACCCGACCTAAAAAATTTAAGGGACGCGCTCTAAGAACTTATTCCGCCAAAATGGAGCGAAATCGGGCGTTTTGGCGGATTAAAGCTGTTTTTGTTCCAATTTTAACATATTTTCACATTATTGAATTGCGAAAAGTTATTATATTTGCTTCGGATTTTAATCGCAATTTTAGAGATGTGTCAGATCATTGGTAGAAAGCAGGAGATCGAGGAGCTGACTCGTGCCTGCAATAGCAACAGGGCTGAGTTTGTGGCTGTATATGGGCGACGTCGCGTCGGCAAAACATTCCTCATCAATGAGGTGCTGCGCGATAACATCACTTTTCGCCACACCGGCCTGTCACCTTACGACCGGACTCGCAAAGTGACGTTAAGCGATCAGCTTCAGAATTTTTATTACTCCCTTATCCGCTACGGGATGGAGGGGGGCGAACGCCCTCGCAATTGGATGGAGGCTTTCTTCCGCTTGGAACAATTTCTGGAACGCCAAGACAATGGCTCTCGCCAGGTGGTTTTCATCGATGAACTCCCCTGGATGGATACCCCTCGTTCCGGTTTCCTGACCGCGCTCGAAGCCTTCTGGAACGGGTGGGGTAGCAGTAGACATAACCTCTGCCTCGTGGTGTGTGGATCTGCCACCTCTTGGATGCTTGACAACCTTATCAATAACAAGGGTGGATTATATGGCAGGTTGACTCATGAGATATGTCTTCATCCCTTCTCATTGCAAGAATGTGAGCTATTCTTCTTGAGCCGAGGCATCAAGATGTCGCGATATAACATCGCTCAAGCCTATATGATATTGGGGGGAATACCATATTATTTGGATTATTTCAATCCTTCGATGAGTTTGGCGCAGAATATAGATGCTCTATTCTTCAATCGCCGACCCAAACTCGGTGATGAGTTCGAAAGACTTTTTCACTCGATATTCGATCATGCCGACCTTTGTATGGAAATAGTGCGTTTTCTATGTAAACGTCATAGCGGCTATACTCGCAATGAAATACTTGCCAAGATCTCGAAACCCTCTAATGGCGATCTGACCAAGCAGTTGAAAGCTCTGATAGGAAGTGGGTTTATCTCGACCTATACACCCTTCGGAGAGAAGAGGGTGACCTACTACAAATTGTCGGACAATTTTTGCCGCTTTTGGCTTCATTTCAAGGAGGAACGCAAGATAGAGGAGTGCGACTATTGGTTGCATCATCTCAAGGAGTCGGAGATCTCCGCTTGGCGAGGAATAGCCTTCGAGGAGGTGTGTATGCAACACATCGACCAAATCAAGCGATCGCTGCAAATCGCCGGAGTGTCCTCACGCGAGTCATCATACATCCTTCGCGGTGAGAATGGAGAGGAGGGAATGCAGATCGACCTGATCATAGATCGTGCCGATGATGTGGTAAATGTCTGCGAGATGAAGTTTTGCAAGTCGGGATATGTTGTCACCAAAGCTTATGCGGAGAAAATCGCCCGTCACATCGAGAGGTTGGAGCAGATGATACCTTCGAAAACTTTTCTTCCTACGCTCATCAGTGTATCGCCTATCCACAGCAATGAGTATGCCGACACATTCGCGGCACGCCTCTCTTTAGATGATTTGTTCTAAGAGCGCGTTCCTAAGCGGACTTTCCCTGTTTTTTTATCGGCGGAAGCGACCGAAGATGTAGGAGGCACATTCCGGCAATTCGGGGAGGCGGAGCAGTTTGGCTCCTGCCAAGTAGACGAATATGCCGGCTCCGATCATGACTATGAGCGTAACTAAGGGATGCGTTTCACCTATCCACCACATGACCCCTACTGCCGCTGCCGTCATTACTCCCGACAAGAGGATATAGGGGAGCATGTCGAGAAGATAGCGCCGCTTCGACACTCCCGTGGCTCGCGACACAATGAAGAGGGTCACCATATAGGTCAATGCTGACGCACCCAACTGTCCCCATACCAGCATCTCTACACTCCCGAAACCGATCGTAGCCACGATCGCCAACATGATCATGCCATCTTTCACCACCTCCACCACGAAGAGCTGACGTGCATGTCCCAAGGAGAGTATGTAATTGTTGTAGAGCGATATCAGCACCACGAAAATCCCTCGTATCGTCAAGATCTGGAAGAGGATAATCGCCGCATCCCACTTCGTCGAGAAGAGGGTGTGGAAGAGGGGTGTGCCTATCGCCGCTATACCACACATCACAGGAAAGAGGATGAAGGCGGTGAAGCGATTGATCTTCGACACATAGCGACGGAAATTCTCTCCATCATCCTGGAATTTAGAGAGCAAGGGTACGAACGAGGCGGTGAGCACCTGCGATATCGAGGCGCTGCCCATCTTGCTCCACTTGTCGGCTTGGGTATAGACACCGAGCGAACCGAGGTTGTAGAACGCCCCGATCACAAAGGAATAGATATATAGGAAGAAAGTATTGAGCGACGACGAGGAGAAGACACTCAGCCCGACGCGCCATATACGCTTCAGCGAGTCTATGGCGAAGGTGAATTGGGGTGTCCAGCGTGTCGATACCCAGAGCACTGCCGACTTGATGGCGGCAAGCGAAACTGTTTGCCACACCAATGCCCAAGCACCATAGCCGCCGATGGCAAGCCAAATGCCGATACCCCCGGAGATGGTGAGCCCGATGATATTGGCGAAAGCGATGCGCCTTACATCCATCTCTTTCATAAGACGAGTGGTCTGCACAAGTCCTAATCCATTGAGAATGAAGGATAAGAACATCACTCGCGAGAGGGGTATCAGTCGCTGGTCGCCCTGAAAGATCTTCGCTATCAGGGGGGCGCAGAGGAAGAGAATGGCATATATCGTGAGGCTTATGGCGAGGTTGAACCAGAAGACGGTGGAATAGTCGCGCCGCGACGGATCCTTCTGCTGAAGCAAGGCAGATCCGAACCCGCTATCGACGAACAAGATGCCGAAGGCTTGGAACACAAGGAGCGCACCGACCAAGCCGAAATCCTCCTTCGAGAGGAGGTTGGCAAGGACGATACCCACCAGAGCATAAAGCACTTGCGACGACACGCGGTCGATCGTGTTCCACTTTAGTGTCCTGGCTGTCTTGAGTTTGAGTGAGGGTGAGTCTGAAGTCTGTGCCATCAGAAGTTGCTAACTCGTTCGGGAAGTGTTGTCTCTGTGCCTGTCGCCTCTGTCTCTCCTTCGCTCTCTCCTTCGTTCTCTCCTTCAGACTCTTCGGCTGTTTCTTCCTCTTCCATTTTCCGGGTAGAAGACTGATCATCCGGAGTTGCTTCCATCTCATTGATAGGTATTATCTTGCAACCACCCACTTTCTTGATCGTAGGATTGCCGACATAATAGACCTTGGTCGTGCCGATGCCGCGCACGTCGAGCGACTCTATGGGGTAGCAACCGATTGAGCCGGTGCCGGCAACGTCACATTTCACAGTGTTGGCTCTCAGCTCGTCGGCCTGGATCACTCCGGCGCTTGCCAAGCGATAGGTGGCGTTCTTGCATGTGCCGCGCAATACAACGCTGCCATTGCCTGCCGTTACAGACGCCTTGAGATGTGTGGTGTTGATATTATTGCACACGATCTTGCCATTCCCCAAGAGGGAGGCGGTGAAGGTCGGTACTGCAGCGGGCATATCGGCATAGATGACGCCATCTCCTTCGTTCTTGATCTGTGTGACATAGTCGGAGTAAATGTAGAGTGTAGGCACGGTGCCCATGTCATGATCCACTACCTCCTTGAGCATCAGGCTACCCTTATTGTTCGACACCTCGATAGCCTCGCTGAAATCGACATCGGAGTCATAGACCACCATCCCCACCGAATCGGGGCAGGCTCGATACACGATGTTCAGACCGCCTCGCTGTGAGATCTTGTCGAATGGTCCCACCTCATAGAGATGCTGACGTGCCGTTGAGAGAAAAGCGACAGTGGCAACGCATGCCAAAATTATGCAAAGTTTCTTCATAAACAGTGTGATAAATAATTTCAAAACAACAAAAAGAGGAGACTCTCCCCAAGAGAACCCCAAAGAGAGACTACAAAAATAATAAAAAATTCAGAAATTATATGACAGCTTCATTATCTTTTTGTATTCGGTGGGGATTACTTTGATGAATTGGCTTACTGTCTCTTCCCAGTTGTCGCCTGTTTGGTTGCCGTGTCAATCGTACCAATGTTTATGTGTTGCCAGACAGGTAATCGTTGGTTCATATTAATTGAAAAAGGTAGGGAAAAAGAAAGGATGAGGTAACACTTTGAGGCAAAAAGGGGATTTCTTAGGCTGCTTTTATTCTTTCCTTCAAAAAAAGTTTGGCTATTCCAAATAAAAGCAGTACCTTTGCACCACGAGAACCCGCCAAGCCTCTTCACAATGCTTAAATCGGCGGGTCGTTTTGTTT
>SAMEA3663025__coassemble_721_pt1 | contig 19196 bp, 16 predicted proteins | sample SAMEA3663025__metabat2_high_PE_004 | metagenome-assembled genome bin SAMEA3663025 (sample SAMEA3663025) | pig gut metagenome | biome: pig gut; feature: pig-associated habitat; material: faeces | place: France | collected 2012
TGAGGCCTACAAGCTTGAGTGAACTCACCTCAGACACACTCTGTGAAACACTACCTAAAAATCACAGCATAATATGAAAAATTCTTTTTCCAAAACGCATTTACGCGCAGGTTTGATTATCCTCGGAGTTCTCGTAGTCTCGTTCTTCCTCGGATGGTTTACCGGCACTAATGTTCCTTTATACTACAGCAACTCCCAAAGTTGCGATTCTAAGGAAGTGGATTCTATCCCCATCCCCATTTTAGATATAATTGGTGGCGGCAATCCTATAATAAAACGTGAGTTTTGGGGGTTGCCGTTCGGTTCCAGCAGTCATGAAGTCAGGACTCGCATGGAACGGCTTGGCGAATTTGACTTTTTGGTATCTGAAAACTTTCCGGGTATGTGCTTTGCAAAATACACTGATGTAGATATTGATTCGACGTATTTTAAAGAAATCAGATTTTATTTCTACAAGGAGAAATTGGCGATGGTACAATTTAAATACAGCGACCTATCTATTCAGCGCGATGCATCCAGTATACTGAGCGATTTAACGGATAAGTACGGAGACTTGGATAGCCTTAGATACACAAGTAACCCTCAATCAAATATGGATAAAATTGCAGTGTGTAGTGGATATTGGAAAGGGATTCCGGAATTTTACCCTCAGTGGGATAATTTTCGAATTAAATCACTACGAGACGGTTATACAATAATTAATATCTTCGACCATAAGGATAGTGGAGTTTTACTTTTATATTATGACCGTCTTTCAAAATGGCAGGAAGATTTAACCGCTAAACGTCAAAACGCCCTGTAACATGGAAGATTATGACGATTTTGGTTCATACAATGGCGATGTTGAACACGATATGTGGGTTGACTACGACCATTATCAGAACACCGAGGAACCCGATGTGTTCGACGAGGAAGATATTGATGAAGTTATTGATTAATTTGGGCGTTCCGGCTTGAAATCGGCTGAAAAAACGGAGTATTTCCGTTCACGATTTCTCCGTGATGTCAGTCCGCTCCCGGAAAACGGATATCCCCGTTTGGGTGGGTGGATATCGTCCGTTTTCAATAATAAAAGCGGGCGAAGCAACCATGGCTTCGCCCGCTCTTATTGTTGTGTTTAGGAATGCGTTCTTATCTTACGATGACTTTGGCTGTGTTGCCGGCGGCTCTTACTACGTATACGCCGGGGGCTACGTCGATCGATGCGTTGCCATAGCTCTTGGCTACGTTCTTCCCATCGAGTGTGTATACCTCAACGAGGCCTTCGCAATTCTTCACGTAAATGCTGTGCCCCTGTGCATAGATGCGAGTTTGCTCAAGAGTGTCAAGAGTTACATCCTCTACGCCGGTGATGTCGGTGGTGGTCACTACGGCATAGCATCCTTTGGACACTGTAACTGTCTTGGCCGCTGCATCGAATGTCGGATTCGAGTCGTGGCTCTTCGATGCGATATGATAAGCACTATTGTTGTCGCTCTTGAAGGGAACAGTCAGAGTCAGATCATCGCCCGATGTGTTGGGATTGATCACTACATAAAGTTCCTTATTGCCGGCTGTAGTGTTGATGTATCTGCCGGTGGCCCATGCAGAGAGGTTGAGCGAATAGTCGGCATCTGCCGCGAAGAGTTCGGGATTCTCCAAGCGGATGGTGATCAGCTCACGATAGCACTGATAGAGAGCGGCATTGTCAGGATCGTTGAGGGCATTCCAGTTGACGATCTTCGGGCTGGTGTCATTACCGCCTTTCGCATCCTTGGTGTTCTGGTCGTTGCCAAGTTCGGAGAATTGCCATATCATGTGCGCTCCGGGCACGAGGATCATCTGAGCGGCAGCCGAGCCGAGACGTTGCATACATACCTTATGATCATTCTTCACGGTGGATACGCCCCACTTGATCTGCTTATAGCCCATGCGTTGCTCGTCATGGCTTTCGAGATAAGCCACAGTGCTGCCTGCAGTGCGGCTATCCTTCACTGCCCACATTCTGTTGAGGTTGGACTCAGAGCTATAGCCCATGGCAAACTGACAACCGGCATTGTTGACATTAGCCCAGTTCATTTCGCCATCTTGAGCCATCTCATTCTCCTCCTTAGATCCGGCGAGGTTCTCATTGATGAAATATGCATCGGGATTGACTGTGCGCATTGCGTCGTGGATTTTCTTCATACGAGCCACGCGGCTGGCGTTGTAAGCCTCAGTGCCGCTGCCATAAGAATCGTTATCGCCAAGACCCTTAACCAGGTCGAAACGATAGCCATCGATATGATACTCGCTGATCCAGAACTTCACCATGTCGAGCCATTGCTGCATCACGAGCGGATTGTCCTGATTCCAGTCATTGAGCACGCTATAGGCGTGGGGTGCTGTCTTATTATAGAATGGATTGCTCGAGATGGGATACATCTTATACCAGGGGTGAAGTCCATCCGACTGGTTGAGCACTACGTCGAGCACGACAGCCATGCCGAGTTGGTGAGCACGGTCGATGAACTCCTTATAATCCTGAGGAGTACCGTATGCCTTGTCGGTAGCGAAATAGAAGTTGGGATTGTAGCCCCAAGAGTTATTGCCGTTGAACTCGCTGATAGGCATCAACTCGATGGCGTTGACACCGAGATCCTTGAGATAGCCGAGCTTTTCGATGGCTTGACGCACGGTGCCGTTACCTTTAGATTCGCCTTCGGTGCCGGTGAAATCGCGGAATAGCATTTCATAGATGATAAGATCTTCTTTGGGAGCTGCGGTGAAGCCGCTGTCTTGCCAATCATAGTCCAAGAGGTTGTCGCCATACCACGCCACAAGTGTATTGTTAGGCACTTTCCCCTCCGGATATGCAGGCATATCGGGATATACTTCAGAAGTGATATAGCGGTCGTTGTAGGGGTCGAGCACAAGTCGTGCATAAGGATCGCCTACGGCTGTCGAGCCATCCACCATATAATAATAGCCGAATGTCGAGCCGGTCTCCGATGCGGGGATATTCACCTTGAAATATCTCAAGTCATAGCCATCCTTGCTTTCGTCTACATAATCCATCACATAGTTCTCTTTGGGCATATAGCCATTCCACGAACCGACGACTATGACGCTGCTCTTGCCGGGGGCGGCGAGACAAAATGTGTAAGTGCCATCGCTATTCTTGGTGACACCCATTGGGGGTATGCTTGTGTCGCCGGCAGCCTGTGAATCTCTGGGATAGAGGATTTTCATGGTGCGTGAGATGGTCTGACCATCGGCGGTGGCTGTAGCCTTCACCTCGTAGGTGCCGACACCGGGGAAGGTATAGACACTCTGGAGCGAAGTAGCCTGCTCTACAGATGCTATCTGTGTGTCATTCACCGATAGTGTGATGTCGGCTGTGGCTGTGGTGGCGACTGAAAAGCGCAATGAGGGGCGTGATGCTCCGACGATTGTAGTGTTCGATGAGTTGGTGAGTGTCAGCTGGAAGCCACTCTCCACCACATCGACATAGATGTCCGAACCATCAGCCTCTTTACCCTCCTTGGTCCCCTTGGAGGTGCGGAATACGAAGCAGAGTCTCAACACTGTCTCATCCTCTGCCACACCATAAAATTCGCGGATATTCCCTATGTCGAGTTTCCATAGGTCTTCGCTTACGTATGATAGAAGATACTTAGGGAGATCGACATTCCAAGAGGGAGCATATTTCCAGTCGGTCACGATGCCATCGCCGTCGATCACTTTTACACCGGTGTGGGCATACACCTTTGTATCTGATGAGAGCCCCATCATCCCTTTATTGCCTTGGTCTGCATGGAAATAGACCACTACATTCTCAGAATCCTCTTGTAGCGGCGTCGGTTCGGTGGTGACCACCTGTGCGCGCAGCGAGGGCACTAATGCCACGATGCTGAGAATCGCAAGTAATATTGTTTTCTTCATAAGGTTAACTGTTTTGTTATTATATTTATTATTTGTTCGAAAATGTCTAATTGATTAATCTTCATCCTCATCCGGGGGAATATAGGTGAGGCGCTTCATCTCCTGATATTCTTCCCATTCGGGGTCGGACTGAGCCTCGATCTCGAAGGGAATAGTCTCTTCTATAGGCTCCAATGCCCGATTGAAGATCTTGCCGAAGATGGGTAGACTCGTGGTGTAGAAGAGCCAATCGCGGCATCCTTCGCCGGTGAAGATCGCCACCATATATGCCGCATTGTCCTTGTGAAATGTCTCTTCCAAGGCATCATTGACCCTCCCCATAAGTTCGGCGTCGATTTCATCGGGATATCCCTCCGAATTGGCATTATATCTCCAACTCACCTTCACCAGAAAGACATGACGCCCCTTGGCGATAATGCGGTCCATCTCATCGCGACCACTCACCATCACCGTCTTGCCATGTTCTCCCCGCATCGGTGCGCTCCACCATCGTTCTGCCATATTTCTTCTTGTTAGGGTTATTTCTTTTTGTTGTTTTTATTGTTCTTCTGATTTCTCTTATTGCCGGGGGTTGCCTCCACCTTCTTGCGGCGCGACACCTCCGCCAGGATGGGCACTTCGAGCACCGGAGTGTCGAAATACATGCCACACTGATAATGATGTACCTTGGCAAATCGGCTGATGTCGATCTTGCGAGATACGCTCAGCGGGGTCTTCACTTCGAACGACTTATCCTTCTTATAGACCATAGCCTGCAATACGACACGTTCGAGCAGTTCGATCGATTGCATGGTATAGCCCCCCAATTCCACTATCTCATTGGGGGCGGCTTCCCCACTTGCTGCCACTATCCAGCCATCCCCCTCGCGACGTAGCAGCTGATAGATCATAAAATAGTTGGAGTCATTGACCAAGAGTGCGGTGAGGGTGGTGTCGGAAAGTCGCTTGATATTGGCAGGCTCGAATGCCAACAGGATGGTCATATCGTCGCCATATTCCGTCTCTTCGATTGGAAATTCCTCCTCCTCTTGCATGGCCCTGAGATCTGCCAATGTCAGGGGCTCGTCGGCCGACTCTTCCTCCGGCTCGCTACGCTCCGAAGTGCGCCCTACATCGAAGGCCTTCTGGTCGAACACCTTATTGCCGGGCCCCGACGGCTTATGTCCCGCCGGAAGCACCACCACCAATTCGCGAACATGGACCGGTGTCTCGAATCCATCATCATCGACGTATGCTATCTGCCCCTCGACTCGGATCACTTTCCCTCCACCCACGTCGTTTAGATATCTCACTGTGTCGCCAGGTTTGACCATATTGCTTTACTCCTCTACTTTATGCTTTTATATTATATCTTTCTGTTTTACTATCTTTGCTGAATATTTTCTTTTGACCGATCTGAGATTATATTGTCGAAGATTACTCCTCTCTGTCGCCATCGCTATCCTCCGGCTCTTCATCGTGATGACTTTCGTAGGCATCTACGATGCGTTGCACTAAGGGGTGGCGCACGATATCCTTCTTCTCATACTCGATCACGCCGATCCCTCTGACACCCTTCAAGATGCGAAGGGCGTTGAGCAGGCCGCTGCGTGTGGCTCGCGGCAGGTCTATCTGCGTTACGTCGCCCGTCACCACCATCTTCGAGTTCATGCCCAGACGTGTGAGAAACATCTTCATCTGCTGCACTGTCGTGTTCTGAGCCTCATCCAGGATGATCACTGCATCATTGAGCGTTCTCCCTCGCATGAATGCCAACGGGGCTATTTGGATCGTGCCGGCATCCATATATTCTTTAAGCTTCAGCGCCGGAACCATATCCTCCAAAGCATCATAGAGGGGCTGAAGATAGGGATCGATCTTCTCCTTCATGTCTCCGGGCAAGAAACCGAGTTTCTCTCCCGCCTCTACTGCCGGACGAGAAAGGATCAACTTGCGAATCTCCTTATTCTTCAATGCTCTCACTGCCAAAGCTATAGCTATGTAGGTTTTCCCCGTGCCGGCAGGGCCTAAAGCGAAGGTCAGATCATTCTCGTTGAAGCTTTTCACCATCCGCCCCTGATTGGCATTGCGCGCCGATATGGGCCTGCCGTTCTGACCATAGATGATCACTCCATCGCCATCCTTGCGCACCGGGGCATCCCCGCGGATGATGTCGATGATAGCATCTTCATCAAGCTTATTGTATTTGGCGGCATAAGCCTCAATCTCTTTTACTTTCTTCTCGAATTGTGCCGTCTCGCTCTCTTCGCCGATCACCTTGATCACATTGCCGCGTGCCGCCACTCGCAACTTGGGAAACAAATTGCGTATCAACGAGATATTGGCATTGTTGGTGCCATAAAAGGTCTGTGGGTCTATGCCATCGATTATGATAATACGTTCGATCATTCTCTTTCTGTTGTATCCCCTGAATTAATTTTTTTGATCGCCCTCTAACCTACACTTCCCTCCAATGAGATCTGTAAAAGTTTTTGAGCCTCTACGGCAAATTCCATAGGGAGCTTGTTCATCACTTCGCGAGTGTAGCCGCCGACGATCAGAGCCACAGCCTCTTCGGTGGGGATGCCACGTTGGCGGCAGTAGAAGAGCTGCTCTTCGTTGATCTTGGAGGTGGTGGCCTCATGCTCTACGGTCGAGGTCTCGTTGCCCACTTCGATATATGGGAATGTGTGGGCACCACATTTGTCGCCCATCAGCAGGGAGTCGCACTGCGTGTAATTGCGGCTGTTAACAGCCCCGGGGGCTATCTTCACCAGTCCGCGATAACTATTCTGCGAGCGGCCTGCCGAGATGCCCTTGCTCACGATCGTGCTTCGGGTGTCTCGTCCGATATGGATCATCTTTGTGCCCGTGTCGGCTTGCTGATAGTTGTTGGTCATCGCCACGTTGTAGAATTCGCCGATGCTCTCATCTCCTTTCAGTATGCAGCCGGGATATTTCCAGGTGATGGCCGAGCCGGTCTCTACTTGAGTCCAGGAGAGTTTCGAGCGATAGCCGCGGCAGAGGCCTCGCTTGGTCACCAAGTTGTAGACACCTCCACGTCCTTGGCTGTCGCCGGCATACCAGTTTTGCACCGTAGAATATTTCACCTCGGCTCTCTCCTCGACGATGATCTCTACGACGGCGGCATGCAACTGGTTCTCGTCGCGCATCGGGGCGGTGCATCCCTCCAAGTAACTTACATAAGAGTCGTCGTCAGCCACGATCAGCGTGCGTTCGAATTGCCCCGTGCCGGAGGCGTTGATGCGGAAGTAGGTGCTCAGCTCCATCGGGCATCTCACCCCCTTGGGTATGTAGACGAACGAGCCGTCGGAGAATACTGCCGCATTGAGCGCTGCGTAGTAATTGTCGCGATAGCCTACCACCTGCCCAAGGTATTTCTTCACCAAGTCGGGATGCTCTCTTACAGCCTCCGACATGGAGCAGAAGATCACACCAAGTTCGGCGAGTTTCTCCTTATGTGTGGTCTTGACACTCACCGAGTCGAGAACGGCGTCGACTGCCACTCCCGCCAGATGCTTCTGCTCTTCGAGAGAGATGCCGAGCTTGTTGAAGGTCTTTACCAATTCCGGATCCACCTCATCCATGCTCTTCTTCAGCTCCTTCTTCTTGGGTGCCGCATAGTAGCTGATCGATTGATAGTCGATGTCGGGTATATTAAGGTGTCCCCAGGTCGGAGGGGTGAGCGTCTGCCAATAGCGATAGGCTTTCAGACGATATTCCAACAGCCACTCAGGCTCTTGCTTGAGCGACGATATCTGACGGATCACATCCTCATTGAGACCCGGAGGCACTATCTCTGTCTCGATATCGGATGTAAACCCATATTTATATTCCGAATTTGCAGCCTCTTCGATCACGCGGTTCGAACGCTCTGCTGCTTTCTCCTGATTTTCTTTCACTTTCTTTCTATTTTTGCGCCCGTTCAGAACTAATTTCATCCCGGACATTTTGACAATAGTCTCCAAATATGCAAAAATACAAAAAAAAAGTGCAATTTAAAAGCAAAAAAGGATTTTCCTCGTTATAACGCGCTCTTAGAGCATTTTCTTGATGGTGTAGAGGAGTTTGTAGTAGATGGCACGGGGGAGTGGACCATAGCCTAAGTCGCGGAGCATTTCTTTATTTTTCCCTTGATAGAAGTTCAGCACTTTGTCAAGTTTGATCTTGTGGAAGAGTGTGCGGCGTGTTGTTTCGCATGAGCAGACATTATTGCCATGTTGGCGATAGAGGATGGTGGCCTCTTTAAGATTGTCGACCACACCATATTTAGCCACCTTGAGTCCGATCCATTGGTCGTGCATAAAGGCACGCTGATCAAGGGGGAGGGAGAGTCGGCGAGCCTCTTGATTGATCATCATGGTGCAGCCGGTGAAGGCATTGCATATCGGTGTGAAGCGAAAGTCTTTGCTAAGATCAGGCTTCATCCCTTGCCAACCCCAGAAGGAGTCGTAGATGGTGTTGAGATCGCGATCAACTATCCGCAAATCTGTGTGGATCATTACCCCCTTGCCGGGATGATTGCGCTCTGTCTCTTTCATCTTTGCCAGTGTGTGTTCCACTTTGAAGGGTAGCCATACATCATCTTGGTCGCAAAACATATAATAGTCAACATCTTCCACCATCTCAAGCATCTTCATAAAGGAGTCTTTAGCTCCGAGATGTGGCTCTTTATCTTTGAGGATGACTATCTTGCCGGGATGGCGTTCGGCATATTTTGCCACGATATCCATTGTGCTGTCGGTCGATCCGTCATCACCGACATAAAGAGTGAAATCCGAATAGGTCTGCGCCAAGAGGCTCTCGATCTGCTCGGTGATAAATTTCTCTCCATTATATGTCGCCATCAATATCGCTATTCCCATATCATTATGTTTTATGAATCTCTTGCCTGTCTGCGCACCGGAACTATCTGCGCCAGAACCCGGGTGTGAACAAGACGAGGAATGTGAAGATCTCGAGACGCCCCATCAGCATCATGCCGATCAAGGTCCATTTCACTCCGACCGGGAAGACTGCGTAAGAGCCTTCCGCTCCGGTGACTCCATAGCCCAGTCCGTTACATCCCATCGCCGAGAATGAAGCAAACAGCGAATCGGAAAGACTATATCCCGCCATCGTAATGATGCCGGTAGAAATCAAGATGATTATAAAATAGCCTGCCACGAAGGCTGATACTCGGGTCAACAGGCTGTTGTTCAGGGCACTCCCATTGAGTTTTACAACGTGAGTGCGGCGGGGGAAAGCGGTGATACTCACCTCATTGCGCAAGTTCTGCCAGAGCACTATAGCTCGATCCACTTTCATGCCTCCGGTGGTCGAACCGGCGCACGCTCCGATACACATCAACAGGATCGTGGCAATCAGTGTAAAGGGTCCCCACTGCTCCACGCCGGGTGCCGCAAAACCGGTGCTCGTGATGGCTGCGATCACATGGAAAAGTTGATGTAACGGCAGATATGGTTGATCAGCCACCTCACCATTGATCAGAGTCGAAATCCACACCAAGATGAATAGCCCAAAGATTAGCCCGGTATATACTCTCACCACGGTGTTATTATAGAATGCCTTGAAATTGCCCTTGCCTACGTTAAAGAGAATCAGAAAGTTCAAGCCCGCCAAATACATCACAATGATAAGCACCACTTCGACATATCGGGAATCCCAATACTGGATGCCGGCATTGTGGGTCACAAAGCCTCCGGTGGCTATCGCTGACATAGTCTGACACACACTGTCGAATAAATCCATCGGACCGATCCACAACAAGAAGATGGAGACAAGTGTGATAGTGATGTAGACGCCCCAGATCGACCATGCCGTCTGCTGGATGCGAGGATGTAATTTGCTGTGTAACACGCCGGTAGCTTCGGCATTAAACATGGATATGCCCGCCGATTTGTTCAATTCCGGCATCACGGCAAGCAGCAATAATATGATGCCCAAGCCTCCGATCCACTGTGTGAATGCACGCCAGAACAAAATGCCATGTGACATCTTATCAACATCTCGTATCACACTGGCACCCGTCGTGGTAAATCCCGATATTATCTCAAATACCGCATCTGTGAGGTTCAGAGGATTCTCGCATGTCATCATCGGGATGATGCCGATCATCCCATAAAATATCCAAATGAATGATGTGATGATGAAACCCTCTCGAGCACGTATTGACTCTCGCTTATGACGAGTGGTAAACATCAATATTCCACCTATAGCCACCGATGCCAATATAGCGATAAAAAAGGATATCCAATCATGTTCCCCATAAATGATGCTGACTATCATCGGTAGTAATAAGATGATGCCATTCATCATCACAAGTTGACCCATTATATAGGTCATGGCTCCTATGCGTAGGGATGTCTTTATTGTCATTTCTTTATCCTTTCTCGTTCTCTATATTAACGGAGTTATCACGTTTTATTATCTAAAGAACTTATTGACCTTGGATAGCGAACCGGTGAGGAAGAACACCATTACACGGTCGCCCGGCTGGATATGTGTGCGACCCTCTACGAGCATACCCTTGCCATCTCTTACGAGTCCGGCTATCGTAATGCCTTGTGGCAGTGATAGTTCGCAGATCGGCTTGGATACGATCTTCGAGCCGGCTGTGGCTGTGATGCCGGTCACTTCCGCCTTGTCGGTGGCAAGACATTGGGTCGATGCCCCGTTCGACTGCAAAAGAAGGTTGATCACCATGCTGGCGTTCAGTTGCTTCTTGTTGACTATCTTATTGATAGAGAGGCTCTCTGCCTCTTCCATATATTCGAACTGCTCGATGCGTGCCAAGGTCTTGCGCACTCCATGTTCTCGCGCCACCATGCATGCCACGATATTTGCCTCCGAACTGCCGGTCAGCGCTAAGAATACATCGCAGTTGGAGATCCCCTCCTCTTTCATTGTCACGATGTCGCTCGACTTGGCTGTCACGATCACTGCCTCGGGGAATTTACATGCCATCTCGCGGCATCGTTCTTTGTCCGGGTCGATCACCGTAATCGAGGGTGAGATCGAATCGTCGGCTCGTAAGAGTTCCAATAAGTTCTCGGTTACGCGTCCCGCTCCGGTGATCATAATGTTGCTCGGCTTCACAAATTCACAGGAGAACATCTTGCGGACTCTCACCATATCGTCGGATAGGGCAGAGGTATAAAGCGTGTCGCCGGCCTTGATCATGTCATCGCCTCGAGGGATGATGACTCGATCGCCTCGCTTGATGGTCGAGACGTGGAAGTAGCGCGGATCTTGATTCGAACTGATGTCGCGAAGTGTCTTCCCCTCCAGGGGATTGCCCGGCTCGACTCTGATGCCTGCCACCACCAGCTCTCCCTTATGGAGCATTATCATCTCAGACGCCCAATTCTCTTTGATGAATCCGACGATCGTGTCTGCCACCGAGAGCTCCGGACAGATGGTCATGTCGATGCCGAGTCGTCGCAGCATAGCCTGAATCTCCGGCTCTGAGTATTCCGGGTCATCTACGCGTGCCACACACTTCTTAGCCCCCAACTGTGCCGCAAATTCGCATGCCACGATATTGGCATTGTCGTCCGGCGTCACTGCTACAAAGATGTCGGCATCGCCGGCACCGAACTCTTCCAGGTCGCGTACGCTGGTGGGCTGGCCAAGGGCGGTCAGAAAGTTATGGCTTGCATCCAATTCTTGCAACCGCTCCGGATTACTACCCATCAGGACCACATCCTGATCTTCGACAGATAGCATCGCCGCAAGGTGCATCCCCGTCTCTCCATCTCCTGCTATCAATATTCTCATCTTTATCTCTCTTTATCTTCTCGTTGATTTTCTTCGCTTCCCCTCTTCTCTATCCTATGCTCTTAATCTTTTTATTTGTCGGGCTGCCATCGGTTGATGATTTCTGCCACACGTCGAGCATCATCCTCCTCCATCACCGGAGAGATTGGCAGTGAAAGCTCGCGTGCGTGGATCATCTCTGTGATCGGCATCTTCGTTTTCGCCAATTCGCTATCTTCATAGCACTCCTGACAGTGAGGCGCTATCGGATAGTGGATAAGTGTTTCCACCCCATTGTCGGCAAGAAATTTCTGCATTTCATCGCGTTTTTCGCTCAATATGGGGAAGATATGGAACACATGATTGTCCCAATTTTCGATTTTGGGCAGTATGACTCGATTATTCTCGATTTCATCGAGATAAATGCGTGCTATCCGGCGTCTTCGTTCGTTCTCTTCATCAAGATAACGAAGTTTGACGCGGAGTATAGCCGCCTGTATCTCATCGAGGCGCGAGTTGCGTCCTCGGTATTTGAACACATACTTGCGCGAGGAGCCATAGTTGGCGATCTGACGGATCGCTTCTGCCAGCTGATCGTCGTCGGTGGTGACAGCTCCGGCGTCGCCGAGTGCCCCCAAATTCTTGCCGGGATAGAAACTATGCCCCGCCGCCAAGCCAAGACTGCCGGTAAGGCGATCGCCATATCGGCAACCTTGTGCTTGGGCATTGTCTTCAAAGAGCAATAGCCCGTGGCGTTGGCATGACTCTTCCATCTTCTTGTCGTATGAGCATCGACCATATAGATGGACTGTCATAAGTCCCTTCACCTCGGGAGTGATCATTTTCTCGATCAAATCGGTATTTATCTCGAGTGTGTCGAGACTTGGCTCCACACCGATCGGGGTCAATCCGGTTTCGCTGATCGCCAAGTAGGTGGCGATGAATGTATGTGCCGGCACCAGTATCTTATCGCCCGGATGCAGTCGTCCAAGTTCGATCATAGCGCGCAAGATAAGTGTGAGGGCATCGAGTCCGTTGCCACACCCTATGGCATGCTTCGTGCCGATATAGGCGGCATACTCCTGCTCGAATCGCTCCACCTCCTCGCCTTGGAGATAGCGACCCGACCTCACTACCTTGGTCACAGCATCTTCGATCTCTGCGCCATGACGCTCGGTGACTCTCTTCAGATCGAGAAATTTTATCATTACTATGAGATTAATACTTCCAATATATAGGTGGCTGCTCCTGCCAGATAGCCCAATAGAGCCGGGATAGTGAATTTCTTCAAGTACCAGCCGAAATTGATCTTCTCCAAGCCCATCGCGATAACACCGGCAGCCGATCCGATGATCAGCAGGCTACCACCCACACCGGCACAGTAGCTCAAGAACTCCCAGAAGATGCCATCTTGCATAAAGTAGGCGGCATGACCCACTGCCGACGGGTCGGAAAGTGGATACATACCCATGACACCTGCCACTAAGGGCACATTGTCGAAGATCGATGACATCATACCCAGCAAGATGTTGATCAGATAGACATTGCTTACATACTCGTCGAGCCATGCTGCGATGGCTGCCAAGACGCCCGTGGCTTGAAGCACTGCCACTGCCAGCAGGATGCCTAAGAAGAAGAGGATCGAGGGCATATCGATTCGCGACACTACGTAGGGCAAACGGTGCTGCTTACGGCGCTCGATGCGCTTGCCATTGTAGAAGATGTCGGTATATAGCCACAATGCTCCCAACACGAAGAGCATTCCGACGAAGGGGGGCAAGTGGGTGATACTCTTGAACACCGGAACGAATAGCAGTCCGAATACGCCGATACATAATATCGTGGTGCGCTCGGCATTCGACATGCCATGCGTCTGGTCGGGCATATCTTGTTTGGGTGCCGGTAGTGTCCCCTTAAGATTCCTGCTCACTATGAGCAGTGGCACAATCGTTGCCACCATTGAGGGTAGCAGCACACGCTCGATCAGAGCAAGTGCCGTAACATTCCCTTTGACCCAGAGCATGATGGTGGTGATATCGCCGATCGGGCTCCATGCACCCCCCGTGTTCGCCGCGATCACTACCATGCCGGCATATAGCCATCGCTCTCTCTTATCTTCGACTATCTTTCGGAGCACTAATAACATTACGATCGTAGTGGTCATATTGTCGAGAACTGCCGAGAAGATAAAAGTCACACCGCAGATCACCCATAATAAGACTTTCTTATTGCGCGTGTGGATGTGTTGTGTTATTACCGTAAATCCTCCATGGATGTCGACCAGTTCGACGATCGTCATCGCCCCTATCAGGAAGAATAGCGTCTGCGTCACATCGCCGAGCGATTCCACCAGTTTGATGTCGGTGACGTATGACAATGCCTGCTTGTGAAGGCTCTCATTCGCCACCAATGGATGAGAATCCACGTATGCTTTAAGTCCCTCTCCATCCAATAGGGGAACGATATACTCCGCTCCCATCGCGTAAATCACCCACATCAACATGCCAAGCATCAAGGCGGTCGCTGTCTTGTCCACCCTCAGCGGATGCTCCAATGCTATGGCGAGGTAACCTACGAAAAATAAAATTACTAATGCGGTAATCATGGTTTGATTTAGATTTGTTTTTCTTCGATTTTATCGTGTTTTTTTGTGTTTATGGCTCGACTTATAGTATGTGATATGACTTACACGCACCCCTCGGGGTGCGTGCAGGTTATTTCTTTTTCTTCTTCTTTGATTTAGACTTCGACTTCGAACTCTTCTTGGAGGTCGATTCCCCTTTGCTTGGCAATTTTAACTTGTCGCCCGGATGAAGTTCGTCTCCCTTGAGCCCGTTGGCTTTCTTAAGCGCTGACACGGTTGTGCCATATTTCTTGGCGATGGTGGAGAGGTTTTCGCCACTCTTTACGTTGTGGCTTGTAGGAGCCTTCTTTTCCTTTTTTTTGCTTTTTTTATCCTTTTTCTTGGAAGAAGAGGCAGTGGTGTCACTCTTTTTCTTCTTACTATTGTTGCCGGATGTTTGAACAGTGTTGGTTTTCGAAGTGTAAGCCTCTTGCTTGGATGGAGCCACAGCCTTTGCGCCCGAAGCATCGGCAATCTCACGCGAGGTGGTGATGCGGAGCATTTGTCCGGTGCGCACAGAGTTGCGAGTCAGGTTGTTCCAACCCTTGATGTCATCGACGCTGACTTGATATTTAGTGGCGATGGAGGAGAGTGTTTCACCCGGTTCGACCTTGTGAGATACGGTCTTGGTGGCTCCGCTCGATGCCTTCCTTACAGTGGGCGTTGGGGTGGTGGGTGCAGCCTCGATGGGTGTGTCGTCAGTGGCGGGCTCATTGTCATAGATTGAGGTCTCTTCCACCATAGCGATGTCGCCATCGGCAGGCTGATTGCCCGGCACGGCATCTGTGCGCTGTGCATAGAGTTCTGCTTCATAGCCCAAGATCTCATCTTCACTCATGATATATGCTTGGACCTGCTGGGAGGGAAGCACTAAGGTGTAGGCATGGTCGCTATTGCCGGGGATGATATCGGCTCTAAATTGCGGGTTGAGAACACGAAGTTCATCCACCGGAATGTCGAGCACCTTGGATATCTGGTTGAAGTGCACACGGCGTGAGATCTTCAGGGTGTCGGTGATCAGTGGCTTGGTGGCGAGCACAGGGCTGATATTGTGATAGGGATAATAGTTCATCACATAGTTAGCAGCGATGAACATAGGCACATATCCGCGAGTCTCGGCGGGCAGATAATTATAGATTGACCAGAAGTCGTGAGAGGCGAGGTCGCCACCGGCGCGACGTAGTGCCTTATTGACAGTGCCGGGGCCGCAGTTGTAGGCAGCAATAGCCAGCGACCAGTCGCCGTAGGTGTTGTATAGGTCTTTCAAAAGTTTGGCTGCTTTGGCTGAGGATACGTATGGGTCGCGACGCTCATCGACCAGAGATGATATCTCCATGTCAAGTCCCCGACCTGCTGCCAAGGTAAACTGCCATAGACCGCTTGCACCATGCTTGGAGACGGCATTCGGGTTGAGTGCCGATTCGATCACCGGCAGATATTTCAACTCTAATGGCAGGCCATTCTCTTCGAGTGCCTGCTCGAAGATCGGCGTATAGTAGATGCTCAGCCCCAACAACACCGGCACTGTCGACCGTCCCCGCTTGGTGTATCGCTCGATATAACTCTTCACGATCTGATTGAAGGGCATCTCGATCACTGTGTTCAGACGTGAAAGTCGCTCTCTGATCACTTCGTCAGAGGCTTCGACATCGCTTTGTGTCTTGTAGCGGTCGTCGGTGGCAGTATAGTTCTTCAGATACCACCCTTCGAGCATCTTCTGAGTGTCTATTTCGTAACTCTCGGGATAGATGATATCGGAGTCGGTAATCTCGCTCTTAAGGTCAAGCACAGTCTTTGCCTTGTCGGCATTCATCTCTAATGCCGGCACCAGCGCCATTATCGCCGCCGCTGCTATGGTTATGAGTTTTCTTTTCATGTCGTTATGATGTGTAGAGAGTTTGCTTTTAATAGATGAGTAGAGAGTTAGAATGTTAGTGCCCAATTCAGTCCGATGGCGGGCTTGCCGCTTCGTCCCGGTTGTTGCATCAGCGTTGGCGCCCAGTCGACCGAGAGGTCGGGCGAGACGTCAAAGTGGGTCAAAGATGCATCGACGTATGCATCAAGCATGCAGAGGGCGTAGAGTGCCACCATGCCGATGATGCACATGTCGCGATATCTCCGTGCCTGGTCTTTGCGGCTTTTGAACACTCGCTCCAACCAGCTGTGGTCCAGACTCTCTTCCGTCGTGGTGGGCGGAAAGAAGTCCATATATGAGCAGGTCGACGGGTCGTTGTCGAGCAGGTCACTATATCCTTGCATATAGTCTTTATACTGACCGTTGTTCCAGCTCGTGGCGTAAGCCAGCCCCATGAATCCTCCGATCACTATGGGGAGTTTCCAGTAGCGTCTGTTGTATATTTGGCCGAGTCCCGGACATAGCGCCGAGAGCCATACGGCTCGCGCCGGCGACGGATTGAAGGGTATCTTCCCATCTTCGGTATAGACGTAGTCGTCTGCACGGACTTCGGTCGGAGGTATGCTGTCGGTGACGACAGGCTCCGGTTCGGGCGTCTGTGCCATCATTCGAGGTGTGAAGTAGTCGAATGGCACCACCAAAAGTATACACAACACCATCAGCATCACCCTCTCCGGGAGTCGTGTCGGCATTTCGTTACTTTTGTCTCTTTTCATCACTTTATCTCTCCACCACCCCGTGGCGGCAGCTACTCCCTTTCCGGCAGCACCACCCCGAGGAGGTGTTATCTTCCTGTTATTCAAGTGCCTTGATCAGACGGTGTAATTCATCGTCTGAGGCAAATTTTATTGTTATCGAACCGCGTCCGTTGGCGTTGCGCGCGAATTTCACCGGCATGCTGAAACGTTGCGACAATTTGTCGACGATTCCGGCATACGGGTCGTTGGCGGCCTCGGCTTGTTTGCGCTCTTGTTTCTTCCCTTCGGCGATCTCGCGAGCCATCTTTTCGACGGCTCTCACCGAGAGTCCCTCTTTGAGAATCTTCTTATAGAGGCGTAACTGCTCTTTAGGTTCGGTCACTGCCAAAATGGCGCGGGCATGCCCCATGTCGATCAGACGGTCGCGGAGCCCGAGCTGGATCTCTGCCGGCAGTTTGAGCAGACGGAGATGGTTGGCGATGGTGGCACGATTCTTGCCGAGACGTTCCGACAGGCGTTCTTGAGTCAGCGAGTAGGTGTCGATCAGCTTCTTAAACCCGAGCGCTACCTCTATCGAGTTGAGGTCTTCGCGCTGGATATTTTCGATCAGCGCCATTTCGGTCATCTCAGAGTCGGAGACGGTGCGGATATAGGCCGGCACAGTAGTGAGCCCGGCGCGAGCTGCTGCTCGCCATCTTCTCTCTCCGGCGATGATCTGATAGTTGCCGCTGTCGGTGAGACGCAATGTAAGAGGCTGCACGATGCCCAACTCCCGGATAGAGGTGGCCAACTCATTGAGGCTCTCTTCCGAGAAGGTGCGTCGCGGCTGATCGGGATTGGGCACTATTCGCGCTATATCGATTTCCGATATCGCCGAACTCCCATCCGTGCGTATCTCTCCCATGCTTATCAGGGAGTCAAGCCCACGGCCTAATGCATTCCTCTTCTCTTTCATCTCTTTTTCCTGTTTCTGGTTCGTAGTTCTTTCGATAACTGTGTGTAGGCGATAGCGCCACGTGAATCGGGGTCATACAAGATGACCGGCAGTCCGTGACTCGGCGATTCCGACAACTTGATGTTGCGGGGAATCACTGTCGAGAACACCATATCTCCGAAGTGCCCTTTAAGTTCTTCGAATATCTGATTGGCGAGACGAAGACGGGCATCATACATCGTGAGCAGGAAGCCTTCGATCTCGAGTTGCGGACGGAGGCGTGTCTTGATGATTCTCACGGTGTTGAGGAGCTGGGCGATACCCTCCAAGGCGAAATATTCCGCTTGCACCGGTATTAGCACCGAGTCGGCTGCGGTCAGGGCATTCACCGTGATGATGCCCAGCGACGGGCTGCAGTCTATAAGTACATAATCGTAGTCATCTCTAACGCTCTCGAGCACTCGCGACAGTGTTCGCTCCCGGTCGGGACGGTTCATCAATTCGACCTCGGCGCCGACCAAGTCGATGCGTGAGGGAATGATGTCAAGACCCTTGATTTGGGTGTGCATTATCGCATCGGGTGTGGGATATTCGTCGATCAGACATTCATAGATGGTAGCATCCGTATCGGTCGGCTCTACCCCTATACCTGATGTGGCGTTGGCTTGCGGATCGGCATCTACCAGCAAAACACGCTGCTTGTCCGTCGCCAAACAAGCCCCAAGATTGAAGGCTGTCGTGGTCTTACCCACGCCACCCTTCTGATTTGCTATTGCTATTACTTTTCCCATATTAGCGAAATAATCCACAAAAATAGTGATTTTTTGTGGATTATCCGAATGTTAGTGTTAAAATCGACTTTTTTTATCGCCCAATTTTATCAAAAAATGTTAAGAGCGCGTTCCGGCTCAAGTGACTGTATCGTAGTCCCGTCAATCTATTGGACCCCGTATTGTAAGATATGACAGGTCGGGATCTTATAGGATCTTATTTACTGTATTTCTTGTATATATCAAATACTTTCTGTTCAGTACCGGGAAACATTTCTTCAACATCTCTGTCGCGAAGAGTGCATTCTATAGCATTTCTTGCGTATAGGAGTTCAGTCTTTTTCTCTTTTTCCTGATCGGTAAGTTCGCCCTTATCTTTTTTCTCTAAAAGAGCCTATACGCACGGACGAATATACCGGCAGGCAGTTTGTATTCTTCAGCGATCCCGACGGTCTACCAATAGAACTGTACGAAAAGTAAAAAAGCATCACTTATAGGTATTGCCCGACTCACAACAAAATTGTATCTTTGCATCGTAATTAACAGATAAAAGACTATGACAGAAATGACAGCAACAATAATCATTGGACTTCTG
>SAMEA3663025__coassemble_735_pt1 | contig 18853 bp, 15 predicted proteins | sample SAMEA3663025__metabat2_high_PE_004 | metagenome-assembled genome bin SAMEA3663025 (sample SAMEA3663025) | pig gut metagenome | biome: pig gut; feature: pig-associated habitat; material: faeces | place: France | collected 2012
CTGCTCAAAAATATCCGCCTCTACGACCCCAAAAATTTAAGGAACGCGCTCTAAGGAACGCGCTCTAAGGAGATCGCTTAGGTTATAACCCTATTGCGATCTCCTTTTTTTGTTTTATCCGTTTTGATTAGATATCTCTCTGCTATGTCTGGTAGAGGAAGCGCTTGATCGAACGCTTCGGGGTCTTCTCAAACTCTACATCCATCAGCTTGTGGCGTTTGACTTGGCTGTAGGCGGGGAGCATCTCGTTGAGTGTCTTCATGTTCTCTTCCATGATCTTTTCCAGGTCGCGCATGTCGAGATTTTGACTCGTCGCTGCATCAAAGTCGGGATGTATCAACGCTACTAACATGCCATTCTCGTCGATGACCAGTGATTCGTTGACATAGGGTAGTATGTTGAGTTTCTGCTCGATCTCTTCCGGATAGATGTTCTGCCCAGAGGGCCCCAAGATCATAGTCTTGGATCGCCCTGAGATGTAGATGAATCCGTCGTCATCGATAACTCCCATATCGCCCGTGTTCATCCATTCGCACCCCTTGGGAAGTACTTCTTCTGTAGCATCTTCATTTTTGTAATAGCCCATCATTAAGTTGCTTCCCTTCACCATAATGTTCCCCGGGATTCGCTTCGGATCAGGAGAGTCAATATAGATTTCCATTCGATCTATTACCTGACCGACCGATCTCGCTCTCGAGGATTCCGATGGTGTGTAGGAGATCAAGGGCCCACATTCGGTCATCCCATAGCCCACTGTCACCGGAAATCCTATCCGGTAGAGAAATTGCTCTACCTCCGGATTCAAAGGAGCCCCACCGATGATGATCTCTTGGATCTCCCCTCCGAAGGCTGTCACAAGTTTCGCTTTGATCTTCGATAGTAGTTTGTCATCCAGATAGGGCACCTTAAGCATTATCTTCATTAAGGGCTTTTCCAGTAGTGGAAAGACGTTGTTGCGGATGATCTTCTCCAATATCAACGGTACGGTGATGATCAGCATCGGCTTTACCTCGGCGAAGGCTTTCAAGATTACCTTCGGCGACGGAAGTCGGGTCAGAAAGTGCAGATGACATCCCCGACAGAAGGGATGCAACATGTCGATTGTCAACCCATACATGTGGGCTAATGGCAACATATTCACCATCCCGCTGCCGGCTACAAGTTGCCTGAATTTATTTAGACAAAATTGAACGTTGCTCCAAAAACTCTCGTATGGCAACATCACCCCTTTCGACATGCCGGTGCTCCCGGATGTGTAGTTGATCACTGCCAACTCTTCCGGCTTATCTTCGTAGAACTGCAGATCTTTAGGCTCAAAACTGTAGGGATATCGCTCGCCGAAGTATTTGTTAAGGTTGTTGCGAACTTCCACCAGTCGCTCTGTCCGTGAGAAGGGCATCCCAAGCTCGGAAATGTAGATGGCGGCTGTGAGTTGTGGCATTACACTCTCGTCAAGATTCTCCCATATAGCTGCATCAACGAAGAGTAGTTTCGATTCGCTGTGGTTCACTAAGTGATGGATCATATCAGCCTTAAATTCGCTTAGTATCGGCACTGCGACTATACCCGAGGTGAGACATGCCAAGAAGACCGTTGCCCAGTTCGATGAGTTCTTGCCGCAGATCGCTACTCGATCACCACGCTCCAAACCTGCTGCTTCGAAGATGATATGTAGTTTGGCGATTAGTTCTGCCACATCGCGATATTGGTAGTTAACACCTCCCATATCCGATAGCGCCATCCTGTTCCAATTGCTTATTATAGAGTCTTTTATAAGCTTATTGATTGATCTTGTTCCCATGGTATGTCGTTTTTGTTATTTATTCTCGATCTGCAATATCCGCTCGTAGAGTTGTGCCGCACTCTCTCCTCGACTCACTATCACACCCTCCGGATCGACCAAGATATGATGCGGTATGCCGGTAAATCCATAGATATTATATGGCAATCGTCCCGTGTTATAGAGCACTGGCCAGCCGATCTCTTGTTTCTTCACCATGGCGCGCGTGTCGTTCGGTATGTCGCGCACAGCCACTCCGATTATCTCTACTTTTTCTCCTAATTCCGACCTGAGTCGCTTCAGCTCTGGTAGTTCTTTGATGCAGTAGGGACACCAACTTGCCCAGAAGTCGATGATCGTATATTTCCCTTTGACCATCAGCTGAGATAACTTCAGTGCATGACCACGAGAGTCTTCCCCCTCGAAGTCGATATATTTCACTCCCGGTGAGGTGGCAAGCCTATGCTTGGCCATCTTCTCATACATCTTCACTCGGCGTGAGTCCCTGAACTCGGGAGGTGCCTTGCTCAGCATGCTGTCGATGCTCGCAGGCTCGGCAAATTTCATCCATTCCACACCGAAGTATGCCCCGATCGGATTGTCTATGTTGGCATTATATTGCTTCTCGGCAAACTCGATATAGGCATTCATGTCGTCGGTGTCTTCGATGCTGTCAAGTTGACTCATCAGTCCTGCCAGAAGATCGTTCATCGGTGTGCCCGTGATGTAACTCGAACTGTCGTTCATCACAGCCTCGCCCTCTTCTGCTACATAGTAGGCACGGGTGCGTCCATCCACCACCACCTGCATGAAGACCGGAAAGCGTAGGGAGTCTCCCTCACTCGTCTCGATCATGGCAACTCCATCTCTCACCACCGATGTCGCGACCACCGACGAGTCCATATAACTGATCAGTTCCACCTGCTTGCCATCATAGCGCGAGGGCAAGCGCAGCTCAAGTTTCGCACTTCGCTGACAGGAGGTCAGCGCTGTTATCACTGTCATCATCGTTATAAGGATCGTCTGTAGTCTCATATTCTTTCGATTTGGTTGTTCGTTTATAATCTGTACTCTTGCTGATTATTTGTTGGTCATAATCTGCAGCACATGCTGGTCGGTCACGGTCATCGCTTCGCGTCCGATCGATGTCAGATTGTGGACGGTACGGTCGATGTCATCGCAGATGATACCCTCTTGCGAGGAGACACATTTGCCGCTCATCGCCAGCATCGCCGACATCATCGCCGTCGACACGCCGGAGGTGATCTTCATGGCGCAGGAGGGCTTCGCTCCGTCGCAGATCATACCGGTAAGATTCGCCACCATATTTTTGATCGCTGCACACACCTCTTCGTAGCCGCCACCCATCAGCATCACGAGTCCCGCCGATGCACCGGTCGATGCCACTACACAGCCGCAGAGAGCCGACAGTCTCCCCAAACTCTGCTTGATGTAGATGCTCGTAAGACTGCTCAAGGTCAATGCCCGGATCAACTGTTCTTCCGAGGCGTTGATGTCTTCGGCATAACACATCACAGGCAGTGTGCAGGTGATTCCTTGGTTGCCGCTCCCGGAGTTCGACATCACCGCCACCTGGGCGCCCCCCATGCGGGCATCACACGCCGCTGAGGTCATCGCCAAGATATGCCTTATCGGGGTGTCGCCGAATAGACGTACTCCATATTCTTTGATCACTTTCCCAAGTCCGTGACCGTAGTCTTCCCTAAGTCCCAAGCGTGCTGCGTCACGATTCATGATGCCTGCCTCGAGCATAAAGCGTATCTTCTCAAGCGGGGTAGTGGTGGCAAATTCATAGACTATAGATTCGGTCAATTCGATATCCTCCTCTTCACTGCTTTCGGTCGATTCCCCCGTCTGTTCCAACAGCACCTCTTCATTGCGCGAGAGATAGATGAAATTGGTATGTGATCCGGAGATAATCGCCTTGGCGCGGTCGTCGCCTGATCGCATTTCCACCTCGATATAGAGATTGCTCGGCGGATTCTGATGATGCGAGATCTTGATGCGATTCTCCGCTATATATTGCTTCCCTGCCTCCAGCGCTTCGGCATTGACGTCGCGCAACACTTCAAGACCATACTCTGACTTGCCGACCAAGGCCCCAAGTGCCACTGCTATCGGCAGACCGATCATCCCTGTCCCCGGTATGCCTACTCCCATCGCATTCTTGATCATGTTGCCGCTAAGACGAAGTTCGATCGCCTCGGGTCGCTTGCCAAGTATTTCGGTCGCCTTGGCTACACATAGCGCCACTGCCACCGGCTCCGTACATCCTATCGCCGGAACCACTTCGCGGTGGATCAGTCTGATGATTCTTTCGATTCTCTTTGTGTCCATGGTATTGAATGATATTTTTGGTATTTAATGATATGAATTAATGGATTTCCTTATGTCTTTTACAATTCTCTCTCTGACCCCGATCAGATCGGCAGTTTGCCTTTATTGCTCTGCTCGATACGCTTGTTGCGCCAGCATTTGCGGCATACTGCGATATAGCGATCGTTGCCGCCGATCTCTACCACCTCTCCTTCGGTGATGATCTCGCCCAGAGAGTTCACCCTCGCATTGACGATAGTCTTACGCCCGCAGGTGCAGGTCGATTTAATCTCGTCGATCGTGTCGGCTATCTCCAAAAGGCGCTTCGACCCCTCGAAGAGATGGGTCCGGAAGTCGGTGCGGAGTCCGTAGCACACCACATTGATGCCATATTCATCGACCACTGCCGCCAACTGATCCACCTGCTCGGCAGAGAGAAATTGAGCCTCATCGATAAGTATCCATCCCGGCAAACTCCCATCATCGCAGGGATGCTGTGAGATCTCTTCATACATGTTCGTCTCCGGATAGATCCATGAGCAGACTCGCTCTATCCCTATACGTGATCTGATCACATTCTTCTTGTCTCTGGTATCTGTCACCGGCTTGAAGCATCGATATGCCATCCCTCGCTCTTCAAAATTATATGCCGAAGTCAGCAACATCGCTGTCTTCGCCGAGCCCATCGTGCCATATCGAAAGTAGAGTTTACCGATTCGTCTCATGGTTGTCGTTCTATTTAACGCCGCGATCCAAGCTTGATTTTCCGATGAGTCCGGCTCACCTGATTCTCTTACGCTTTAAGATCAATTATGCGAATATAATGATTTATTTTCAACAATACAAATATTACCCCCCCCGATCATTCCTATCTCCTAATTCCTGATTTTGTTATAGCTCTTGCAGTAGTCGCGGATGGCACATTCCATACATTCCGGCTTGCGCGCCTTGCAGACATATCTGCCATGCAAGATGAGCCAGTGATGGGCGCGTGCCACCAGTTCTTCCGGGATATATTTCACCAAGGTCTTCTCCGTTGCCACCGGGTTGGGGGAGTCGTTGGTCAGACCGATGCGGTTGCTCACCCTGAAGACATGGGTGTCTACCGCCATCGCCGATTTGTTCCATACCACGGAAAGCATCACGTTGGCTGTCTTGCGCCCCACTCCCGGCAAGCGCATCAATTTGTCTATGTCGCAGGGGAGTTCGTCGCCATATTCTTCATGGATCATTCGTGCCGCTTTGATCAGTGCCTTCGCCTTGTTGTTGGGGAAGGTCACCGATTTGATATAGCTATACACCTCTTCTTCGCTCGATGCCGCCATGTCGCCCGGCTCTGGATAGCGCGCGTAGAGCGCCGGTGTCACCATGTTAATCCGCTTGTCTGTGCATTGTGCCGACAAGATTACTGCCAATAACAAATGAAACGGAGTGTCGTAACACAACTCCGTTTTTGGATCAGGCATCATCTCTTGAAATATCGATATGACACCCTCATATCTCTGTTTGATAGTCATCTCACAGTCTCTTTGTTAGTTCTTTTCCTAAGAAACGCGTTCTAACTCCGGCATTGATCAGTGAGCTGCCTCAAATTCTTGAAGGAAACGCAGATCGTTCTCGGAGAACATTCGCAGGTCTTTCACCTTGTATTTCAGGTTGGTGATACGCTCGATACCCATACCGAATGCGTAGCCGGTATATACCTCCGGATCTATGCCGCAGGCTTTTAAGACATTGGGGTCGACCATGCCGCATCCTAAGATCTCTACCCAGCCTGTACCCTTACAGAAGGCGCATCCCTTACCGCCACATATATCGCAGCTGATATCCATCTCTGCCGATGGTTCGGTGAAGGGAAAGTAGGAGGGACGCAGACGGATCTGTGTCTCAGGTCCGAACATCTGGCGTGCAAACCCCAATAACACCTGCTTCAGGTCGGCAAAGGATACATTCTTGTCGATATAGAGTCCCTCCACCTGGTGGAAGAAGCAGTGGGCGCGTGCCGAAATCGCTTCGTTGCGATATACTCTGCCGGGACATACGATGCGGATCGGAGGCTGGGTATGCTCCATCACTCGCGATTGCACCGACGAGGTGTGTGTGCGGAGAAGTATATCTGCCGGATTGCGTGCGATGAAGAAGGTGTCTTGCATGTCGCGTGCCGGATGATCGGGTGGAAAGTTCAAACTCCCGAATACATGCCAGTCATCTTCGATCTCCGGACCTTCGGCTATAGTGAACCCCATGCTCTCGAAGATGTGAAGCATCTCGTTCTTAACTATCGATAGTGGATGGCGAGTGCCAAGGGGCAGTGGGGTCGACGTGCGCGTCAGGTCTATATCGCCAAGTGTCGCATCTTCCGACACGGCAAACGATTCTTTGAGTTGATTGATCTTTTCGGTGGCATATTCCTTAAGCTCGTTGATCTTCTGTCCGATCTCGCGCTTCTTCTCTGCCGGTACGCTACGGAAGTCTGCCATCAACTGGGAGAGGGATCCCTTCTTGCTGAGATATTTGATGCGGAGCTGCTCCACTTCCTCTGTACAGGTAGCGCCTACTGCCGCTATTTCTTCTCTCAAGGCTTTGATCTTATCTAACATATATCTGCTTTTTTCTTTTTTATTCTCGCAAATTTAATAAATTATCCACTCATACGAAAATTTTATCCCTCTTTTTTCATTTTACTCTTTAGCCCTATCATCCCGATAAGCCCCCAAAAAGTCCAAGACCCCACCCGGTCTGATTCGATCGAGTGGAGTCTCAGCTTTTTGTGATATGTTAAATTAAGGTTTCGTGTTTTTATATTGTTGCGGTTATCGGCCATACAAATGCCCGTAACCCTAAGCGAGGTTTGTTCTCGTCGATGGCGTGTAACTTCTTTAATAGCGGTTCCACGGCCGTGTCTTCGACTATCGTGATTATCGCCGATCCTAATGCCGGCCAGGCATGCGATCCATAGTGTGGCTCGCCTGTCTTGCTCCCTCGTCCCTGTACGGTGCCGAAGGAGGTAAACCCTCGGCAGAGACAGGAGTTGAGTGCTTCTAACACATTCTCATGATGTGCTTGGTCGTATGTTATCATGATTGCTTGCATATTCTCTTTCCTTTTTTATTTGTTCTTTTCTTCGGCGAGCAGGCGCTGGTGATGCTTCTTGCGCCGGTTCTTAATTCCGTTGCCGGCAAATACACAGTAGAGCACTGGCACGAAGAGCAATGTCAGAAGTGTCGAGAAGGTCAAACCTCCGATCACGGCTACACCCATCGGACGCCACATCTCGGCTCCCTCCCCTCGGCCTACTGCCATCGGCACCATACCCAGGATCGTGGTCAACGTGGTCATCACCACCGGACGAAGACGCGAACGTCCTCCATCGATCACAGCTCGTCGTATCGACATGCCGCGCTCGCGGTTCAATGTGATGTAGTCGATCAGCACGATACCATTCTTCACCACAATACCGATCAGCATGATCGCTCCGATCATCGACATAATGTTCAGAGTATGTCCTGTCACAAAGAGGATGATGAAGACTCCCGAGAAGGCGAAGAGTAGCGAGGTCATGATGATGCCCGGATAGGTGAAGGATTCGAACTGTGCAGCCATCACGATGTAGACCAAGAGGATGATCAAGATGCCGAGCATTCCCAAGTCTCTGAAGGAGTCTTGCTGATCTTCATACGATCCCGACAATTCAATTGAGATGCCGGAGGGTATCTCCATCTTGTCGATCTCTTTCTGTGCCGCTGTCACGATTTCGCTCATAGGTACGCCATCCACCACTGCCGATACTGTGATGATACGTTCGCGGTCTTTGCGCTCGATGGTCGGAGGTGTGAAGCGTTCCACCACCGTGCCAAGCTCTTTGAGCTTGACTCCCTGGCCTGTCGTCTGGCTGTAGATCACGATGTTCTCGATGTCCGATATCTGTGTACGTGCGCCCGGCTCATACATCACTTTGATGTCGTATTCTTCGCCATCTTCACGGAATTGAGAGGCTGTCGCTCCATTGATTCGATTCCTCAGATAGTAGGCTGCCGTCTGCAAGGAGATGCCATACATCGATAGCTTCTCGCGGTCGAAGTCTACCTGATATTCAGGCTGGTAGTCTGAGCGAGAGATCGTGATATCGGCTGTGCCCTTGATCTTGCTCAGAATCTGTTTCAGATTTTGTGCCACTTTGTCGGTCTCGTCAAAGTCGTAACCATAGATCTCGAAGTCAACCGTCGACTGGCCTCCCATGCCGGCTCCTTTTCCACCTCCCACCATTACCTGGACTTTCTTGAAGTCCGGGAATTGCTCGTCGATGTCTTTACGCATGCTCTCGGCGATCTCGGTGATGCCCCGCTTACGCTCGGTCACATTGGTGAGTCGAATGTTCATCGAGATGATGTGAGAACCATTGTCCGACAGCGAGGCGAACGTATTGTCCGAACTTGCCGGACCGACTGTGTAGTTGCTCACCAGAATCTCAGGATATTTTGCCCTCCAGAGGGAGTCGAGGCGTGAGGTTACTTCTCGTGCATATTCTACACGTGAACCGATCGGCAATTCCAAGTTGACGCCGATACGCGAGTTGTCTTGGGTCGGCATAAACTCCGATCCTACACCCTTGAGAAGTACGAATGAGCCTAAGAAGATGCCCAAGCAGACTATGATTGTCACTCCTCGGTGGGTCACTACTTTACCCAAGAGCCCGGCATAGCCGTTGTCGAGTTTGTCGAGCGCTTTGAGCACCGGCGTATACCAGTTTTTCTTCTTCTCGCCATTGCCATCTTGCTTGCGAAGTCTCAGCCATTGGCTGCAGAGCATCGGTGTCAAGGAGAGGGCGCAGGTAGTGGAGATGATCATCATGATAGTCACCATCCAGCCCAACTGACGGAATAAGACACCGGTCATACCGGTCACTAAGGTCAAGGGGAAGAATACGGCGATAAGTGTCAATGTAGAGGCGATTACCGAGATTGCCACCTCGTTGGTGCCATGTACTGCCGCCTGCTTCGGATCTGCACCTCGCTCGATATGCGTCGTGACGTTCTCAAGCACAACTATCGCATCGTCCACCACCATACCAATCGAAATTGATAGCGCCGACAGGGAGATGATGTTCAGCGAGTTGCCCGTCGCAAAGAGGTAGATGAAGGAGGCAATCAGTGACACCGGGATGGTGATCACGATGATGATAGTAGCTCTCCATCTTCCCAAGAAGAGGAACACCACGAGCATCACGAAGAGCAACGCATACATCACGGTCTCCACCAGTGAGTTGATAGTGTTGCGGATATTGTCGGAGGTGTCGACGATCACACCCAATTTTACGTCTGAAGGGAGTTTCTTCTGAAGCTCGGGAAGCATCTCCATCACTTTCTTGGAGATCTCCACGGAGTTGGCTCCCGACTGCTTCTGGATCACGATCATCGCACCCTCTTTGCCGTCGTTGTAGGTCTGTTGGGTCCGCTCTTCGAGCGAGTCTTCCACGCGCGCTACATCGCGAAGGTAGATGATCTTCCCACCATAGCTCCCCACAGGGATGTCTTTCAGCTGGTCGGTCGATTCGAATTCTCCCTGCACACGCATGGCGTAGGTGTTCGAACCGATATCAAATGATCCCCCCGGCACGTTGCGGTTCTCCGCTCCTATCACACTCGAGATCCCTTCGACGGTCAAATTGTATGCCTCGAGTCGTGAGGGATCCACATATACGTGCACCTCACGCTTCGGTGCACCCGAGATCGACACCGTGCCGACTCCATCCACACGTGCCAACGGGTTGGCTACGTTGTCGTCAAGTATCTTGTAGAGTCCCGGCATACTCTCGTTGGCTTGCACCGAAAGTAAGCAGATCGGGATCATGTCGGTCGAGAATTTGAAGATGATCGGATTGTTGGTGTCGTCAGGTAGCTGTGAGGATACCATGTCCAATTTGTCGCGTACGTCGTTGGTGAGTACGTCGATGTCATAACCAAATTCGAACTCTAAGGTGATCACTGAGGTGTTCTCTCTCGAGGTGGAGGAGATGTGCTTCAAGTGCTCCACCGAGTTCAGGGTGTTCTCCAAGGGCTTTGTTACGTTCTGCTCGATATCTTTCGCACTCGCTCCGGGATACATCGTGATCACCATAATCGTGTTGGTCTCGATGTCCGGAAAGAGGTCGATAGGCAGTTTTGCCAAGGAGAAAAGACCCAGAATTATCACCGTTACAAAGCATAGCAACGTGGTGATAGGTCTTTTGACTGCTGATCCGTATAAACTCATTTCGTTGCTATTTTAATTTTCTTGCCGTTGGCCAGCTTGGATTGTCCATTGATTACTACTTTCGAACCAGATTCGACGCCGGAGATCAATTCATATTCGTCGCCAAGACGCTGACCGAGTTCCACTTGCTTGTATGATACTGTGTTGTCGGAGTTTACTACATATACGTAGTGGTTGCCCGATCCTTGCTGTTTTACGACTGCTTTGTCGGGCACTACAACGCGGTTGGCCTGTCCGAGGTTGAGGGTCACACGTCCGAACATGCCGGGCAGTACGCGATTGTCGTTGTTGGGCAGGGTGATCTCGACGCCGAAGGTGCGGCTCTGTGTATCGACAGTGGGCATCACGGTGCTTACCACTCCCTTGAATTCTTCTTCACCGTAGGTGTCGAAGGTGATCACTGCCGGCATCCCTTTACGCACCTTGGGAAGGTCGCTCTCGGTCACGTTGATCAGAATTTTCACCGGCTGTACGCGCGCCACTGTCACGATCGGCAGATTGCCGGTCATGTCGCCCGGATCATAGTTGCGGGCTGTCACCACTCCCGAGATCGGTGAGGTCAATACCGTGTTTTCACGGGCATTGCGAAGTGCGCGCTCGGCTTGAGCCAAGGTGTTGCGGGCGTTGGTGAGCTGTGTCTCCATAGCATCAACATCCTGCTTTGTGCCCCCTCCTATCTTGTAGAGTTCCAAGGCGCGATTGTAGTTGATCTCTATGTTCTTCAGACTGGCACGGGCATTGTTCACCTGTGTCTCATAGCTGAAGGTGTTGACATCATCGAGAAGTGCTATCTTCTGTCCTGCCGATACTCGCTGTCCCTCATCTACATAGATCTGCTTGATGCGGTTGGGCGTGTTGGCTGATATGTTGTTGATGATCTGTGCCTCTACTGTGGCTGTATAGTGCCCCAATTGGTCCACGACCCGACTTGACACTGTCTGTACGTTTACCACAGGAATAGCCTCTTCTTTGGCTTGCTTAGTCTCTTGTTTGTCGCCCGAGCATGACACCATCGCCATCGCCGGGAGTAGTAGTGAATATAAAAGATATTTTTTCATGATTGATAAGTTATTTGCTTGTTGTTGTTCCGGTTATGCCGAGTGCCTCTTCTCTTCCCAAGAGGGTGTCAAGTTCGGAGGTCGACACTAAGTAGTTGTAGATGGATTGAAGGTAGCCCAATTGTGCCGTGGTGTTAGCCATCTCGCTGTCGCGCAAGTTGACGTAGGTGGCTGCTCCTACTTCAAAGCTCTTCTGCATAATCTCCAAGGCTTTCGATGCTTGGCGCATTCCCTCTTCGCTCGATTTGATCTGCTTCACCTCTTTGTCGATGTTGTCTAAGGCGAGTTCCACCTGCATGTTGAGCGATTTCTCCAAGTCTTGTCGCTGAAGCTCAAGCTCTTTGACCTGGATCTCTGCCTGACGAACTTTGGAGAACTTACTGCCGCCGCTGAAGATCGGCACCGTAAGCCCTAAGGATACGTTGCTATAGGGATTGAAGGTGAGATTTTTCAAGGCGTTGCCATTGTTCATCGCCATCCAGTTCATGTTATATTTTACTCCCAAGGTGGGCACCCATGCCATCTTCTGCACTGTTACGTTTTGCTTGGCAAGTTTCTGTGCTATATCCATCTGGCGAAGTGACGTGTTTTCCCGCAGTGTTACGTCGCGCCCTAAGGCATAACCATACATATCGCGCTTCATGTCACTCAGTGTTACGTTGGGCATCACGCAGGCTGTGGCATCTATGCCCATCAGTATCTTCAACTGGAGTTCACATTGCTTTACGGCGATGTCTGTTTGCAAGAGCTCCGGCTCGATGTTGCTCACCTGCACCGAACTTCTCAATACATCATATTCCGAGGCTGTGCCTTGGTCGAATTTCTTCTTGTAGATGTCGGCATTGAAGACTGCCAAGTCGTAGTTCTGCTTTACGACCTTGCGCGAGTCGATGGCAAGCATCAGAGCGTAGTAGGCTTTGTTGATGTTGTTGACCAAGTCAAGGCGCGAGGCGCGCGATTCTTCCAAGGTCTTGAGTATCTGTGTGTCGCTCAGAGAGATACTCTTCCAGAGAGCTGCGTTGATGATCGGCATCGTTGCCTCAAATCCGAAGTTCCAGGTATTGTCCGTACCCATCTTGAAAGTCTGTGAGTTCATACTCACTGTCTGCAATTCGATGGTGCGCTGATATGCCCCACTGAAGTCTATCGCCGGAAATAAGTTGGCTAATACCTCTTTCTTGGAGTAGTCCATTCGCTTTACTTCCAAGTCTGCTACCTTGATCGTCGGACTCTCTTGTAGCGCTATCGCTACACATTCTTCTCGACTGAGCCGCAATGTGTCGGTCGGCTCTGCCGCCATACTCACCGCTACTCCTGTCAGTACACTCATCAGTAGTGTAATGACGCTTTGAGTGATTTTCATTGTCAAGTTAATAATAAGTTGTTTTATTCGTGTTATTGTTTTTTTCTTTTTATCCGTTTTCTATTGATCGGTTGCTTCCATCTGCTCCAGCATCTCAAGTCCTTTGCTCGATACTATGTTGCGCAAAAAACCGCGCCCGATCACTATAAACACTTGGGATATCGTGATCTCCGGCGGGAAGAAGTCTTCCATCCGCTTGAGTGACTCTAATTGCACAAGCAGTACTCTGATTTGTAGATCCAAGTCGATATTCTTGCGAAATACCCCCTGCATTATGCCTAAATGGATCACTTTCTTAAGCTGATTGACCACTTCTCCCTGATAGCTCTCGTAGTCTATGCGAAGATGTCTGCACCGAACGTCCATGTCGCGTATAAAGTCGACACTCGCCGTCTCGTGGATCTTCGCTAAGTAGTTGGTCAACTTATGCATCGCCTCTAACGCATTTGACGAGGAACGAAAGATTTCGTCGACCTCTTGCTTAGATTTCTCTGTATTGTATTCCAATACGTGGCGGATCATGTCATCTTTGCTCCCGAATAGCTCATAAAGTGTACGCTTCGACATGTTTAGCGTCGACGCTACATAATCCATCGATGTGTGCGACGGACCTTTCTTTACGATTATCTCCGAGATCGCTTTGATCAATCTTAGGTAATGTTCCTCTTTTAAGTCTTTTAATTCCATAGGCAGTGCAAATTTACATCAAAAAACTGAAAACTCAAAATAAGTTTTTGGTTTTTTGGTTCTTTTTTTAGAATTTTTTTACTACATTTGCATTAATGGTGTTTTAATCGTTTTTTTGTCGCTTTTTTTGTTGCATTATGAGAATAAAATCTTTCTTTAGAAACGCTTTCTTGATGTATCGCGATGGCTTTAAGAATATGACTATCGGGCGTACGTTGTGGATGATCATTATCATCAAGTTGGTGGTGATGTTTTTGGTCATCAAGTTGTTCTTTTTCCCAAATATTTTGCAGCAAAATTTCGATGATGATGCCGCCCGAGCGGAGGCGGTAAGATCGAACCTGACAGGTCGCTAACCCCACCCTCTTCTCTCTTTCAAACTAATAACTAATATCTAATAACTAATAACTAATAGCTAACAGCTAACAGCTGACTAACAGTTCCCTTCTCGATAATATTGTAACTTTAAATATCTATCCCTATGAATGATCTTGTTAACGTGGTCGATTGGTCAAGAGCGCAGTTCGCTCTTACTGCCATGTATCATTGGCTATTCGTACCTCTCACCATCGGTCTGGCTTTTATCGTAGCCATTATGGAGAGTATCTATGTCCGCACTCAGAAGGAGTCGTGGAAGGGTATCACCAAGTTCTGGATGACGATCTTCGGCATCAATTTCGCTATCGGTGTCGCCACCGGCCTCATCCTCGAATTTGAGTTCGGCACGAATTGGTCGAATTATTCCTGGTTCGTCGGCGATATCTTCGGAGCTCCTCTCGCCATCGAGGGTATCTTCGCTTTCTTTATGGAGGCTACTTTCGTGGCTGTGATGTTCTTCGGCTGGAATCGCGTGAGTCAGCGTTTCCACCTCGTCTCAACATGGCTCGTCGCTTTCGGTGTCTCTCTCTCAGCCTATTGGATTCTGGTGGCTAATTCCTGGATGCAACACCCCGTCGGTATGGAGTTCGACCCGGCGCAAATGCGTAATGTTATGGTCGATTTCGCTCAGGTCGCTTTCAATCCGGTCCCCATCAATAAGTTCTTCCATGCCGTGATGAGCGGTTGGTGTCTCGCCGGCATCTTCGTGATTGGTGTCAGCTGCTGGATGCTACTCCGTCATCGCAATGAACAGGCTGCACGCACTTCTATCAAGATTGGCGCTTGGGTCGGGCTCGTCGGTATGATCCTCACCATGTTCACCGGCGATAAGTCGGCTGTCGAGGTGACCAAAACCCAACCGATGAAACTCGCCGCTATGGAGGGCCTGTATAAGGGTGAAGTAGGTCAAAGTTTTACTCTTATCGGTGTGGTAAACAAGGATAAAGTGCCCGGCGATGATCAGGAGCCGGTGAAGTATGATATCCGCATCCCCAAACTCCTCTCGATCCTCGCCAACCATGATCCCAATTCTTTCGTGCCCGGCATCGATGATATCATCGCCGGAGTCTCGATCGATCAGAATGGCGATACTATCAACACTGTCTCTTACGTCGATCGCATTGCCATGGGCAAGGAGGCACAAGCTGCTCTCGCCGATTATGACAAGGCGTCGAAGGCCGGCGATAAGGAGGCGATGGCTCTCGCTTCTAAGCGCATTCAAGATAATTTCAAGTATTTCGGCTATGCTTATCTCGATAGCCCCAAGGATGCTGTGCCCCCGGTGGCTCTCACTTTCTACGCTTTCCGCGTCATGTGCTTCCTCGGAGGATTCCTTTTCTTGATCTGCATCGTGGCTCTCTTCCTCTCTTATCGTAAGAAGAACCTTCTGGCTCATCCTCTCATCTGCTGGGTGGGCATCATCTCGATTCCTTTGGTGTGGATATGCAGCCAGGCCGGTTGGATTGTCGCTGAAGTGGGTCGTCAGCCCTGGGTCATCAATGATCTGATGCCCACCTCTGCCGCCATCAGCGATATCTCCGCATCTTCGGTGCAGTTCACATTCTGGATGTTCGCTATCCTCTTCACGGCGCTTCTCGTTGCCGAAATTTCTATCATGATTCATTACATCAATAAGGCCTCCAAAGGCAATATCGAGGCTGCTCATTAATATAATACGTTTGCGTTATGACACAGTTAGAATTATTGCAAGCCTATTGGTGGCTTATCATCGCTGTTCTCGGCGGTTGCTTGGTGTTCCTGCTCTTCGTCCAGGGTGGACAGTCTATGCTCTATTGTAATGTCGGTGAGAAGGATCGCCAACTTATGGTCAATTCGTTGGGCCGTAAGTGGGAGCTTACTTTCACCACTTTGGTGACTTTCGGCGGCGCTTTCTTCGCCTCGTTCCCCCTCTTCTATTCCACCTGCTTCGGTGGTGCTTATTGGCTATGGATGTTGATACTTATCAGTTTCGTCCTCCAGGCTGTCAGCTATGAGTATCGTCGCAAGGGCGGAAATATTTTCGGCACTCGCACCTACGACATCTTCCTGATGATCAATGGTTTCTTCGGATGTGTGCTCCTCGGTGTGGCTGTCGGTATGTTCTTCTCCGGAGGCCAGTTCGAGGTGGTGCGTGGCAATCTCTTGGATGGCGCTTCTCCCGTTATCTCTCGCTGGGCACCCACTCGCGGCTTGGAGGCTATCGCCTGCTGGCGCAATCTCCTCCTCGGTGTGGCTGTATTCTTCTTGGCGCGCACGCTCGCTGCACTCTATTTCATCAATAATATCAAGTCCGATGAGAAGTTCGACTCCACTATGCGTCACAAAACTTTCATCAATGGTGCCATCTTCGCCCTCCTCTTCGTGGCTTGGCTCGTGGTCCTCTTCATCTCTGACGGCAAGCAAGTCAATGCCGATGGGGTAGTGGTCGACGTTCCAAACCTCTATTTCCATAATTATGTCGAGATGTGGTGGTGGATGATTATACTCCTTCTCGGTGTGGTTGGTGTGCTCTATGGCATCGGTGTGGGTGCTTTTACCAAGACTCGTGCAGGAATCTGGTTCGCCGGCATTGGCACTGCTATCGTGGTGATATCGCTCTTCGCCGTGGCAGGCTATAACGGCACTTGCTACCTTCCCTCCAATTCATGCCCTCAGTCTTCTCTCACTATTGCCAATAGTTCTTCATCGGTATATACACTGAAGACTATGTCGTGGGTGAGCATTTTCATACCCTTCGTCCTCGCATACATCGCATACGTGTGGAGAAGCATGAACCGCGGTGGCATCACGCACAAAGATATAGATGCCAACGCCCATCAATATTAAGGAACGCGCTCTAAAAAAGAGAGTCAATCGCCCTTTCCGATCGACTCTCTTTTATTTGTGAATATTCTAAGTGATGCACACACAAAACAGTGTGCATCCCTTTGTTGGCTCTTAGCCGGCCATCATTACTGACGTCAGATACCATTTGCCCTCTATTCGCTGGAAGCAGAATAAGGCTCCGCTACCTCCCCATTCGGCATTCGGATCGGTCGGCTCGTCTGAATATCGGAAGCATACCATGTTCTCGCTGACGTTAAACCATGTGCCGTAATATTTCAATCCTTCGCGCTTGTTGACACCCTTGCCGGCTTTGATGATATTCCAGTTCTCAAAATTATCCAATGTGAGTTTCCCCATCTCATCTTCGGGATCCAATTTGATGCGCTCTCCACGCAATCTGGCATCGGTGCGGAATTTCGGAATAAAGTCCATAAATGCCTCTTCTCCCTGATTGCATGCCGACGCGGGGCTGATTACCTTCTCTGTCATCGCCGGCAAATACTTCTCAGGAGCATTCTCCATCCATTCATACTGAGCCTGCATACCGATAGCCCCCAATGCCATCACAAGCATAACGAAGATTTTCTTCATATTACATATTAATCAATTATAAATTTGTCGCAAATATAATAAAAATCAAAAAATACACCAAAAATCAAGAACCAATGGGACTGATGATCCAGTCGGTGAGGGTGTGGTTCTCGGTGCTGAAGTTGATCGCTACTTTGGTTATGGGGAGTTGCAGCTGACTGAAGCGTGCGTCGTAGCGTTTTAAATCTATCTGATCCATCGCTGCCTCTGCCGAGCGGTCTATCTTCAGTTCTATCAAGTATAGGCGTTCTTTGGAGTGGATCAATGCATCCACTCTGCCATCGCATGTGTGCACTTCCACCTCTACATAATATCCCATCAGCGTGAAGATGATATAGAGCAACTGCTGGTAGTGACCTTCTGTATTAGCTCCGATGCAATAAGGCACACTGCTCAGATATTCTTGTAATACTCGGAGTGCTCCATCCATATCACCCAAATCCATAGCATCAGACATCTCTGCTAATATCGGACGCAATTCGCCGACTCCGGAATCTACATAGTTGGGCAAAAGACTTCCATATAATCCGGTGCGTATTTCAGTATTTGGGATATCCAGGTAATATAATTCTTTGCGTGAGTCGCCACCTTTGATGGTAAGGTAACCGCTCTGATAGAGCAAGGGGGTAATGCTTTTGAGCCGTTCGGCGGGAGCATCGAAGCCATCGACACCTACACTCCGAGCTCCTATCTGCGATGGAGCAACGTTAAATTTGCGAAGCATCTCGATCAAGAAAGTGGGCGTTCCGCTGCCAAACCAGTAACTACTCAAACGACGATCGGAAAAGGCGTTAAGGAGGCTGAAGGGGTTAAAGATATCGGGAGATGGCCATGTGAAGTGATAACCATCATATCTATATGTCAGCTGGTCGAGCATCTCATCGTGTGAGCATTCGTATGCTTCGGCAAGCGCATCTATGTAATCCCCAAGTTGGTCGGTGAGTTCCTCTTTGCTAATGCCGCAAATGTCGGCAAATTGTGGCATCATACTGACATTCTTGATATTGTTCAGCTCGCTGAAAATGCTGAGCTGAGTAAACTTGGTGATGCCGGTAAGGAAGACAAAACGCAAATATTTGTCGCATGCCTTGAGTGGAGAGTAGAAATTGCGCATTACGTTGCGAAGCACAGGAAGATCAGTGTCCTCATGAAGCACATCAAGCAACGGAGAGTCGTATTCATCGATTAGCACTACTACTTGCTTACCGGTCTTGGCATTTACTCTTTTTATTAATCTCTCTAATCGCAGAGTTAAACTTTGAGACTCAACGGTTCCTTTACCCCAGATTTCTTCCAAATCGTCGAGTTTCCCACTCAGTTCTTCTTCGAGCGCTTGCTTGCTAAGACTCTTGGCGGTACTCATATCAAAATGGAGCACAGGATATTGTTCCCACTCTGTCTCGAGTGAGTCAATTGCAAGCCCCTTGAACAGATCTTTGCGTCCATCGAAATAGTAATGGAGGGTGGAAGTAAGGAGCGTCTTGCCGAATCGGCGTGGCCGACTCAAAAAGACATACTTACTCTCGCCATGAGTCAACTCATAGACTTGGCGAGTTTTGTCGACGTAGAGGCGATTCTGCT
>SAMEA3663025__coassemble_745_pt1 | contig 18672 bp, 13 predicted proteins | sample SAMEA3663025__metabat2_high_PE_004 | metagenome-assembled genome bin SAMEA3663025 (sample SAMEA3663025) | pig gut metagenome | biome: pig gut; feature: pig-associated habitat; material: faeces | place: France | collected 2012
AATTATCGATTTCTTGCTACTTCATCCATATGCAGGACGTAAAGAAATCTCATCTCACTTGGGTTCATTGTCAGAAGATGGGGTAAAGTACAATCTAAAAGTACTACAACAGAAAGGAGTCATAAAACGCATAGGACCCGCTAAAGGAGGGTACTGGAAAGTGCAAGAGGAGTAAAAAAGTAGTTGCCATAGGAGGCAAAAAAAGGCAGGAATATGTAAAAAAGAGGACAAAATGCGATAAAACTTGCACAATAGGCATTTTTGTGTGCAAAAATTCGCGAAAAATTTCTTTATTTAGAAAAAAATGCTTTACTTTGCATTCTGAATTGACGGAAAATAGTCTTAACGAGGATCTTGCGATTAAGATTTCAATGGGGCTATAAGATATTCAGGACTTCCGTTTAGAGGATTAGAAAAAAAGAATTATTAACACTTAAAACCAATAAGACATGTCTGAAATCGAACAGAAAGTAAAAGAGATCATCGTAGACAAGCTCACAGTAGACGAAGCAGAAGTAACTCCCCAAGCAGAGTTCAACAAAGACCTTGGTGCAGACTCACTCGACACAGTAGAGTTGATCATGGAGTTTGAGAAGGCATTCAACATCTCCATTCCCGATGCAGATGCAGAGGGCATCAAGACAGTAGGTGACGCTATCGCTTACATCGAGGCACATTCATAAAACAACATCCTCATACTCTATGGAATTAAAAAGAGTAGTAGTGACAGGGCTTGGCGCCCTAACTCCGCTCGGCAATGATGTAGCCACCAGCTGGGAGGCAGCAGTAGCCGGGAAGAGTGGAGCTGCGCCCATCACCCATTTCGACGCATCGAAATTCAAGACACAATTTGCGTGTGAGGTAAAGAATTTCAAGCCGGAAGATCACTTTGATCGTCGTCAGATGCGTCAATTAGACCTCTACGCCATGTATGCGTTGACGGCAGCCGATGAGGCCATCGCAGATGCCGATCTCGAAGGAGAGGGAGTAGACAAGAACCGTGTCGGTGTGATCTTTGCAGCCGGCATCGGAGGACTTCACACCTTCGAAGAGGAGGCAGGTTACTATGCGATCCACGGCGAGGAGCAGGGACCCAAATACAATCCCTTCTTCATCCCGAAGATGATCGCCGACATAGCAGCCGGCCACATCTCGATAGCCCATGAGTTCCGCGGACCCAACTACGCCACCGTATCGGCATGTGCATCGTCGAACAATGCACTGGTCGATGCCTACAACGCCATCCGTCTCGGGCTGGCAGATGCTGTGGTGACAGGTGGTGCGGAAGCAGCTATCTTCCCCGCCGGAGTGGGAGGTTTCAACTCCATGAAAGCTCTCTCCACACGCAATGACGATCCCGCCGGCGCTTCGCGTCCATTCAGCGGAACACGCGACGGATTCGTGATCGGCGAAGGTGCTGCCGCTCTCGTGCTCGAAGAGTATGAGCATGCCAAGGCAAGAGGTGCCAAGATTTATGCTGAAGTAGCCGGCGGCGGCATGAGTGCTGATGCTTATCACATCACAGCCACTCACCCCGAAGGTCTCGGCGCGAAGCTCGTGATGCAGAACGCTCTGAAGGATGCCGAAATGCAACCTGAAGATATCGACTACATCAACCTCCATGGCACTTCAACTCCTGTGGGCGACCGCAGCGAGGCTAAAGCCATCGTGGAAGTCTTCGGCGAGCATGCCTATAAGATGAACCTCAGCTCCACCAAGTCAATGACCGGTCACCTCCTCGGAGCTGCCGGCGCTCTCGAAGCTGTGTTCAGCGTTAAGGCTCTCGTGGATGGCATCATCCCCCCGACCATCAACCATGAAGAGGGAGACGATGACCCTGAAGTGGACAACCGTCTCAACTTCACCTTCAACAAGGCTGTGAAGCGTGATATCAACGCTGTGCTTTCCAACACTTTCGGTTTCGGTGGACACAACGCTGCCGTAATCTTCAAGAAAGTAAAGTAAGACTCACTTTTACGAACTAACATAAGGAAGGGATGCCTCCACAGGCACTCCCTTCCTTGTTTTTTATTGAGCTCTCGCTCTAAAATTTGCTTTAATTCGGGCAATTTATTAACTTTGTAGGTCAAAAACATCTATAAAAATCAGTTAGACCAAGCCTCTAACGAACAAGAAGCAAAAACTTAAAAATCATATAATGGCAAATCACGAACTTAGCGAACAAGAGATCGTGCGTCGTAACAGCATGAACACGATGCGCGAGCGAGGCATAGAGCCCTATCCCGCAGCAGAATATGTAGTAACCGGTCACACAGCCGAGATCAAGGAAAACTTCAAAGATGGCGAAGAGCCTCTACGCGAAGTGTCGGTGGCAGGACGCATCATGAGCCGACGCATCATGGGCAAAGCCTCCTTCATGGAGCTCCAGGATGCCGATGGTCGTATCCAGGTATATGTATCTCGCGATGACATCTGTCCCGGCGAAGATAAGGAGTTCTATAATGTCGTATTCAAGAAACTCCTCGACATAGGCGACTTCATCGGCGTGAAGGGCTTCGTGTTCCGCACCCAGATGGGAGAGATCACCATCCACGCCCAGGAGATTACCGTCCTCTCCAAGAGCCTCCGTCCCCTCCCTATCGTTAAGTTCAAAGATGGCAAGGCCTACGACGCATTTACCGACCCCGAGCTCCGCTATCGTCAGCGTTATGTCGACCTGGTGGTGAATCCCGGTGTGCGCGACATCTTCGTAAAGCGCAACAAGATGTTCAACTCGATGCGCGAGTATTTCAATCAGCATGGTTACTTCGAAGTGGAGACTCCGGTGCTTCAGCCCATCCCCGGCGGCGCCTCGGCACGTCCCTTCATCACACACCATAATGCGCTCGACATCCCCCTCTATCTTCGTATCGCCAATGAGCTCTATCTCAAGCGTCTGATCGTCGGCGGTTTCGAGGGTGTATATGAGTTCTCGCGCAACTTCCGCAACGAAGGTATGGACCGCACCCACAATCCGGAGTTCACCTGCATGGAGATATATGTGGCTTATAAGGACTATAACTGGATGATGAAGTTCACCGAGACCATGCTCGAGAAGATCTGCATGGATGTCAACGGCACCACCAAGATTCAGGTAGGCGACAACGAGATTGACTTCAAGGCTCCCTATCGTCGCATCACCATGACCGATGCAATTCTGGAGAAGACCGGCTTCGACATCACCGGCAAGAGCGAAGAAGAGCTACGCGCCTTCTGCCGTCAGGCCGGCATCGAGACCGACCCCTCTATGGGCAAGGGTAAGCTCATCGACGAGATCTTCGGCGAGAAGTGTGAAGGCACATACATCCAGCCCACCTTCATCATCGACTATCCCATCGAGATGTCGCCGCTGACCAAGCGTCATCGCAACAATCCCGAGCTCACAGAGCGCTTCGAGCTTATGGTCAATGGCAAGGAGCTCGCCAACGCATATTCCGAGCTCAACGACCCAATCGACCAGTATGAGCGATTCGTCGACCAGATGCGACTCGCCGACAAGGGCGACGACGAGGCGATGATCATCGACGGTGACTTCATCCGCGCCCTCGAATATGGCATGCCCCCCACATCGGGTATGGGTATCGGCATGGACCGTCTCGCCATGCTTCTCACCGGCCAAACCGCCATCCAGGAGGTGCTCCTCTTCCCGCAGATGCGCCCCGAGAAGAAGCAACAACAGAAAGAGAACGAAGAGACTGCCGAAGAGTAATCTCTTCCGATCATCCACATTTCTGATCACCTCAAGAATCTTATCATGAACTCAATGGGTAATATAGCAGTGGTGGGCAGCGGCAGCTGGGCAACAGCCCTTGCCAAGTTGCTGCTCGACAACTGTGACCGGATCGTATGGTTCGTGCGCCGACGAGATCGCATCTGCGATTTCATCAAATATGGCCATAACCCGGTCTACCTGTCTGATATATCTTTAGACACATCGCGTATCCACTTCACCGACGACATCAACGAGGCATGCAGCCACGCCGATACGCTGGTATTGGTGGTGCCCTCCCCCTATCTCAAGGAGACTATCGATCGGATCACGGTCGATATCTCCGAGAAGCGGGTGGTATCGGCAGTCAAGGGCATCGTGCCCGAATCGGATATGATCGTATCAGACTATGTCTGCCACCGATTTGGCTGTCGACAGGAGAATATGCTCGTGATCGGCGGTCCATGCCATGCCGAGGAGGTGGCTCTCGACCGGTTGAGTTATCTCACTATAGGCTGTCGCGACATCGAGAAGGCTCACGACTTCGCCACACTGCTCGATGGCAAAAAACTCAACACCATCCTCTCGCAAGATGTCGACGGCATCGAATATGCCGCTGTGCTCAAGAATGTCTACGCCATAGCCGCCGGAATCCTGCATGGACTGAAGAATGGCGACAATTTTCAGGCTATGATGGTGAGCAATGCCATCAGAGAGATGGCACGTTTCGTCGAAGCGATCTCCCCTCTTGAGGGTCGCGACATCTGCCGCTCCGCCTATCTGGGCGACCTGCTCGTCACAGCCTATAGCCGCTTCTCGCGCAATCACAATTTCGGCTCCATGATCGGCAAAGGATATAGCGTCAAGGCTGCCAAGATGGAGATGGAGATGGTGGCGGAAGGTTATTATGGCACGGAGTGCATCTATCGCATCAATCGCAGCCGGGCGAAGGTCGACATGCCGATACTCGACTGTGTATATGACATCCTCTACAAGAACGTGCGCCCCTCCAAGGCTATCGAAGCCATCATCGGCACATTCACCTAACCCTAAGCAAATTTTATTAGACTTAAATATTTCTAAGCATTTTTTCAAAATGAAAGCACTTGAACTTAACATTGACAAAGCTCTACAATTTGCCAATGAGCAATTTGACCAAACCAAAGGGGATGCCGCCAAGGCACTCGACGTGTTGCAACAGGGCAGCGGTGCCGGCAATGACTTCCTCGGATGGCTTCATCTTCCCTCAGAGGTCTCGGCTGAGTTGATCGATCGTATCAACGCCACAGCCAAGCGCCTGCGCGACAACTGCGACTATGTGGTGTGCATCGGCATCGGAGGCTCTTACCTCGGCGCCAAGGCTGTCATCACAGCTCTCTCCGACAATTTCGAAAGTTACTACGCTCCGACTCAGGGCTGCCCCAAGGTGGTCTTTGCCGGACAAAACATCAGCGAAGATTATACTGCCGAATTGGAACGTCTCCTCTCGGGCAAGCGTTTCGGCATCATCGTTATCTCCAAGTCAGGCACCACTACCGAGCCTGCCATCGCCTTCCGCATCTTCAAGGAGATGCTCGAGAAGCAAGCAGGCAAGGATGCAGCCAAGGATCTGATCGTGGCTATCACCGACCGGGCCAAGGGTGCTCTCCGCACTCTCGCCACTCAAGAGGGCTATGAGACTTACGTTATCCCCGACAATGTGGGTGGACGCTTCTCGGTGCTCACTCCCGTGGGATTGCTCCCCATCGCTGTGGCAGGCCACGACATCAAGGCTCTCGTGGAGGGTGCCGTAGAGATGGAGAAGGCTACCATGGCTTCGGGCGACGACAACCTCTGCGAGGTGTATGCTCGTATGCGCAACGCCCTCTATCGCGACGGCAAGAAAATCGAGATCCTCGTCAACTTCGAGCCTAAGCTCCACTTCTTCGCCGAGTGGTGGAAGCAACTCTATGGCGAGTCTGAAGGTAAAGAGGGTAAGGGTATTTTCCCCGCTGCCGTAGACTTCACCACCGACCTCCATTCTATGGGTCAATGGATCCAGGAGGGTGAACGCACCATCTTCGAAACTGTTCTCTCTGTGGCTCAGACTCAGGAGAATCGCCTCGTGCCTCACGATGACGCCAACCTCGATGGTCTTAACTACCTTGAAGGGAAGCGCATCGACGAAGTCAACAAGATGGCAGAACTCGGAACTCAGATGGCTCACGTGGATGGTGGTGTGCCCAACCTCCGCATAGTCCTCGACTCTCTCTGCGAAAAGACTCTCGGCAGCCTGATCTATTTCTTCGAAAAGGCTTGTGGCATCAGCGGATATATGCTCAATGTCAACCCCTTCAACCAACCCGGTGTCGAAGCTTATAAACGCAACATGTTCAAACTTCTCAAAAAGCCGGGATACTGCTAAGAACGCACTCCTTAAATAAATTTGGGGGTCGTAGAGGTCGTAAATACGACCTCTACGACCCCCAAAAACTTTAAGGAACGCGCTCTTAGATCGCGTTCCTTAAAGTTACTCACCATTCGAACTTGCCACGTTACAAAAGTGTTACAATTATGAAATATTTTTGCAACATTTTATACCTTATTTTGCGGTATAATGCAAGAATGAAATTTTATGAATACACTTTTCCTTTGCATCATCGTGTTTCTCTTCCTCTTGGCGATCTTCGACTTGTCGGTGGGAGTGAGCAATGATGCTGTCAATTTCCTCAACTCTGCTCTCGGCACGAAGGCGGCAAAGTTTCGCACCATTATCACCGTGGCTTCGATCGGCGTCTTCATCGGTGCGGCAATGAGCAATGGTATGATGGATGTAGCACGACACGGTATCTTCCGTCCCGAGAATTTTAACTTCTATGAACTCATGTGCATCTTTATGGCGGTGATGGTGACCGACATAATCTTGCTCGACATCTTCAACTCTCTTGGCATGCCCACATCGACCACCGTCTCGATGGTGTTCGAGCTCTTGGGAGCCACCTTCGCCATCGCTGTGGTGAAGATGGCAGGAGATGCCTCGCTCACCTTCCCCGAGCTTTTGAACACAGGCAAGGCGCTATCGGTGATAATCGGCATCTTCCTCTCGGTGGCTATTGCCTTCGTATTCGGTACGATAGTTCAGTTCCTCACCCGCTATTTCTTCTCTTTCAATTACAAGAAGAATCTGACTTGGAAAATCGGCATTTTCGGCGGCATCTGCGCCACAGCCATCATATACTTCCTTCTGATCAAGGGTGCGAAAGATCTTACCTTTATGACTCCTGAGGTGAAGGGTTGGATCAAGGAGAACACCCTGCTGATATTGGGGGGATGCTTTGTCTGCTTCTCTCTGCTCATGCAGTTGCTTCACTTGCTGAAGGTGAATGTGCTGAAGGTGGTGGTGCTGATGGGCACCTTCTCCTTGGCGATGGCATTTGCCGGCAATGACTTGGTGAACTTCATCGGTGTTCCCTTGACGGGACTTGCCTCCTTCCTGGATTTCACAACCAATGGCACGGGCGATGCCCATAGCTTTATGATGGGCTCACTCAATGGCCCGTCTAATACCCCGATAGTCTTTCTGATCGGAGCCGGACTTATCATGGTGATATCACTTGCCACCTCGCGCAAGGCTCGCAACGTGTCGAAGACGGAGATCGGGCTCGGTTCGCAGCAGGGTGGCGAGGAGATGTTCGGTTCGTCGAGGTTGGCACGTCGCTTGGTGAAGTGGGCGATTTCGATCAGTTCCTTCATCAGCCACATCACTCCGGAGCGTATAAAGCGTCAATATGAGAAGCGCTTCAATGTCGACGATTCGATCATGGAGCGAGGCGCCGCCTTCGATTTGGTGAGAGGTTCGATCAACCTGGTGCTCGCCGGGGCTCTGATCGCGCTTGGCACGTCGCTCAAGTTGCCACTCTCCACCACCTTCGTCACCTTTATGGTGGCGATGGGTACATCGCTTTCCGACAAGGCTTGGGGCAGGGAGAGTGCCGTGTTCCGCATCACGGGTGTGATCTCGGTGATCGGTGGTTGGTTCATCACTGCCGGCGCCGCCTTTATCGGGGCTTCGATAGTGGTATTGGCAATGTATTATGGCGGTCATATCGCCATGATCGTCTTGGCGATCATCACCATAGGCCTGATAATCCGCAGCAACATTCGCTTTAAGAAGAATAAACAAGAAGAGGAGGGTGATATGCTCTTCCAGACCATCCTCGCCACCAACGATGAGGAGGAGTGCTGGCAGCTCACCCATCTCTATATCACACGTCGCCAGCAAGAGACTCTGGCTCGTATGCGCGACTATTATGCTTCGATCACCGATGGATTCATCCATGAGAACCTTGGCACTCTCTCCAAGACCGCCAAGAAGATGATGCTCGAGAAGAGGGTGATCAAGAGCAATCGTCGCAAAGAGACACTCGGCATGCGTCGTGTCAGCCGCGACACTGCCTTGGAGAAGAACACTTGGTTTCATCTCTCCAACAATTACTGCATGAGCATCCTCTACAACTTGCGCCGCATCGCCGAGATGTGTAAGGAGCATATCGAGAATAATTTCCTTCCTCTGCCTGCCGCTCATGTCGAGGAGTACAACAATCTGCGCACCGCCGTGCTGGCTCTCTATGATGATGTGCTCGCCATGATGGAGCAGAACAATGACAATGCCATCCCCGAATTGCGCAAACGTGGCGAGGAGATGAAGAATCGCATTTCCGCCACTTATCATCATCTCTTCGGCAATATCCACTCGAGTGACACCTCGGAGATGAGTGTGCTATATGTATATCTCGGCATGTTGCAAGAGACGCGTGAGATGGTGTCTGCTCTCCGCAAGTATCTCCGTTCATACGCCAAGCTCAATGACACCGAGTTTGACGGACGCTCTTCTGATGAGAAGAGGGTTGCACCGATTCCCACCAACGGCTTCTATTCCGACGATGAATTGGACGAAATCGACGATACGACCATGTCCGATATAGACAAAACTATGACCGATATAGATAAACGCAACAACAATCAAAATTACATCGAAACCCGGACAGTTGACCATCCTGTCTAACTCTGAACAGGGTCATAATCGGCAGTCTGACACCCAGGGAAGGCGACCGATCATGATCGACAAGAGGGAAACTGTCAAATGCAGTCACCGGCGAGACGCCGATGGCTGCATTTTTTGAATTCTGTTTTTAGAGCGCTCATGTTTTAGTGCAATCTTTTTGCGGCATCTGGGGTCAACGGAGGTTGTATTAGAGCCTGACAAGTCATTTTTGGTTCTTTTCTTCCGCAATCTGATTCTTGGTGAACGAAACGTTCTAAAAAATAGATATATGCTGATAGGATATGTAGACAACACCCCCACAAGTACCCGCACAAGTACCCCCACAAGTATCGAACAAATTCATCCTTTAGAGAATCAGTTTATGCTCTATCCTGATTCTCCACGCCACCCACGGCAAAAATACCTGCTAACCATCAAAGGGAATGGACTATTCAACAGATTAAAAATCTCAGAAACAAGCGTTAAAAATTCGGATGAGTAAAATAAATCGGCAGTGGATGAGATAGTAAAAATTAGGGGATAGAGCGAAATCAAGGCATATACCGGGCATATACCGTGAAGAGTAAATAATGGGGTTTTTGCATTTTTTTGCTTTTATTTGTCGTTTGTTTGGGCGGTTTTTTGTACCTTTGAAGATTGAACTGTCGGGTAGGGTTCGTTTCACCCCTTTTGACGCCCGGTTCTGTTCTTTTTATATTGATTTTTATCTATTTAACTCATACTGTTATGTCTAAAAAAATCTTTTATCTTCTCCTCGGTGGTGCTCTCATCACTATGGGTGGCTGCTCCAAGAAGTTGGGTCAGCTCAATAGCGAGTATTTCAATACTGTTGCCACCCCTCTCGAGACTGTAGGTGAGACTGTCACCGGCAATGTCTATGGCAATATCCCTGCCAAGTATATGCTCAAGAATGCAAAAGTCACCGTGACTCCGGTCATCACTTGGGGTAGCACCGCAGCCCTCGACGGCGTGACTTACGGCGAGCAACTGTGCCAGCCCGTGCTGATCCAGGGTGAGGATGTTCGCGCCAATGGTCAGGTGGTAAGCTATAGCAATGGCGGCACTGTCAATATCCCCTTGGCTGCCAAGTATATCCCCGAGATGGCTAACTCCGAACTCTACCTCGATTTCAATGTCGATCAGAATGGCAAAATCTACACCCTCCCCCGCCTCAAAGTCGGCTATGGCGTCCTCGCCACTTCCACTTGGGCTTCCGCCAAGACTGTGACTCCCGCCACTGCTCCCGACAATTTCCAGAAGGTAATCACCGAGAAGTATTCCGCCGATATCCACTTCCTTATCAATCAGGCTAATATCCAGTCGAAGGAGACAGGCAAGTCGGAATATATCGACCTGAACAAGAAACTTATCGAAGCCAGCAAGACTGCCAACCAAGAGATCGCCGGCATCACCATCAATTCTTACGCCTCTCCCGAAGGCTCCGTGGAGTTCAACACATCTCTGGCCGAGAAACGCGAAGTCAACACTTCCAAGCTGATCGAAAACCAACTCAAGAAGGATAAGATCACCGAATTCGGTGAACTCACCTCTGCCTTCACTCCCGAAGACTGGGAGGGCTTCGAGAAGCTCGTGGCCAACAGCAATATCCAGGATAAAGACCTGATCCTCAGCGTCCTCAAACTCTATCCCGATCCTGAAGATCGTGAACGTGAGATCCGCAATCTCTCTTCCGTATTCAATGAACTCGCCGATCAGATCCTTCCCCAATTACGCTACTCTCGCGTTATGGCTACCATCAACACCCTGGGCAAGAGCGACCGCGAACTCCTCGACATCTACAACAGCGATCCCTCCAAGCTCACCGAAGAGGAGCTCCTCTATCTCGCCACTCTCACCGACGACAACCTCAAGAAGATGGAGATCTACAACACAGCTGCCGAACTCCACTCCAAGGATTATCGCACCTACAACAACCTCGGTATGACTCAATATGCTGCCGGCGATTATGAGGCTGCTCAAGCCAACTTCGAATATGCTCACAGCCTTAACCCCTCCGCCAAGGAGCCCGAGATGAACCTCGGCCTTATCTCTATGCTCGATGGCAACTACTCGAAAGCTAATGAACTCTTCGGCGCCGCTGCCGGCGTGCCTGAAGCCAACGACGCCATGGGCGTGTTCTACCTCAACCAGGGTGACACCCAGAAGGCTATACGCGCTTTCGGCGACACTAAGACCAATAACGCCGCATTAGCTCAAATCCTCGATAAGAACTATAGCGAGGCTTCAAGCATCCTCTCTTCTATTAAGAACCCCAATGCTACCACTTACTATCTCTCAGCTATCGTGGCAGCTCGCACCAACAACAATGTGAATGTGATCAATAACCTCCGCAAGGCCGTAAAACTCGATCCTTCACTCCTGAAGCGTGCTCAAAACGATAAGGAGTTCGCCAACATCAGCCTCTCTAATCTCTAATTTTCTCATCATATAGGCTCGGTGATCTTCAACACCGAGCCTATATCATATCTTATACACTGCAATCCCTTATGAAAAAGCTCTTCCTTCTTGATGCTTACGCCCTGATATTCAGAGCATATTACGCCCTGATACGTATGCCTCGCATCACCCAAAACGGCTTTAACACCTCTGCCATATTCGGTTTTGTAAATACCCTCGAAGACCTGCTGAAGCGAGAGAACCCCACCCATTTGGCTGTCTGCTTCGACCCTGCCGGTCCGACCTTCCGCAAGAGGGAGTTCGAGGAGTATAAAGCCCAACGCGATGAGACTCCCGAAGACATCAGGAAGGCTATCCCCTATATCAAGGATATCATCAGAGCTTACCGCATACCGGTGGTGGAAGTCGAGGGCTATGAGGCTGACGATGTGATCGGCACCCTCGCCTGTCGCGCCGAAAAGGAGGGGTTCGCCACATATATGATGACTCCCGACAAGGATTTCGGCCAACTCGTCACCGACTCGATCTTCCAGTACAAGCCCTCCCACCGAGGCCAAGACCCTGAGATACGGGGTGTTAAGGAGGTATGCGACCTTTATGGCCTTAAGCGCACGGCGCAAGTCATCGACCTTCTCGCCCTGATGGGGGATAAGATCGACAATATCCCCGGATGCCCCGGTGTCGGCGAAAAGACCGCTATCAAGCTAATCTCGGAGTTCGACTCCGTAGAGGGGCTGATCGAAAATGCCGACCAAGTGAAGGGGGCTATCGGCAAGAAAATCAAAGAGAATGTAGAGCAAATCAAGTTCTCGAAATATCTCGCTACAATCTGCACCGATGTGCCGGTGGAGTTCGACCCCGCCGAACTCGAGGTGAAGTCTCCCGACCAAGAGAAACTCTTCGCCATCTTCCGCGAGTTGGAGTTCAAGAGCCTCGCCGACAGAGTGTCGCGCCGCCTCAACGGCTCTGCTCAAGCCACGACTCAAGCCAAGTCCTCCTCTCAATCCTCCACCCCTACCCCATCACTCTTCGACGACCTCGACTCTGACGGCGCTATGACTGCTGATGCCTCTGATACCGCCAATTACCCGACAGTCGATATGAGCCGGGTCTCTTACGCCATCGCTGAAGATAAGGAGGGGCTTGCCACCCTGCAGCATGCCCTGTCGACATGCGATCGTTGCGCCATCTTCACCCTCTCCGAAGGGGAGAATGATATGATGGCTCTATATCATGGCACAGCCATCGCCATCGCCCCCGGACAGGCATTCTACATCCCCGGAGATTTCCCGGAAGGGATGAATCTTATTTATGATCTCTTACGCTCCGAGAAGATTGAGAAGACGTCGATCTGTGTAAAGCGCGATATGGTGATTTATGTGCGCGAAGAGGGAAAAGACACCCACCCCGAGGATCTGATTCGCAATTTTAATGACATCAGTCTGGCGCACTATGTGCTGCAGCCGGAGAAGCGACATGACATTGCCTCGCTATCCGAGACCTATCTCCGCTATTCTCCGGAGCCTTCGCCATTGAAGGCCTCTCAGAGCAGACGACTCACCGGCACGCTCGATTTCGACCAAGACACCGACACGAAGAGTGCTCTCTGGGCTTGCGAGCAGGCCGATCTCACATTCCGTCTTCATCCCATCTTGGATGAGATCGTCAAGGAGTCGAAAATGGTCGATCTGCTGACGGGTGTCGAATATCCGCTCGTGCCGGTGCTCGCCGACATGGAACTTGCCGGTGTGCTGATCGACACGGCATCACTACGCCGCACCGAGGCCGATATGCAGCAACGTCTCGACAAGATGCAGGAAGAGATCTATGAACTCGCCGGGGGGTCGTTCAACGTTAGCAGCCCTGCCCAAGTGGGCGAGGTGCTCTTCGACCGTCTCCAACTCGACCCGAAGGCCAAAAAGACCAAGACCGGGCAATATTCCACCGGTGAAGAGGTGCTCGAGAAGTTGGTAACCAAGCATCCGGTGGTGGCGAAGATCCTCGAATTCCGAGCCCTCAAGAAGTTACTCTCCACCTACGTCAGCGCCCTGCCGGCAGCCATCAATCCCGCCACCGGACGTGTGCACACCAATTACAATCAGACCGTCACCGCCACGGGCCGCCTCTCCTCCTCGGCTCCCAACTTGCAGAACATACCGGTGCGCGATGAGGAGGGCCGCGAGATACGTCGCGCTTTCATCGCTCCGTCGGGTTGCCGATTCCTCTCTGCCGACTATTCACAGATCGAGCTCCGACTTCTCGCTGACTTCAGCGATGACCAAATCATGATCGATGCATTCGCTCACAATGAGGATATCCATGCCATCACCGCTTCGAAGATCTATCATGTGCCCCTCGAAGAGGTTACCGCCGACCAGCGTCGCCATGCCAAGACTGCCAATTTCGGCATCATATATGGCATATCTCCCTTCGGACTCTCTCAGCGCCTCGGCATATCTCGAGGCGAAGCCAAGGAGATAATCGACAATTATTTCCTCACCTTCCCCACCATCCGAAATTATATATCGAGATCTATTGAGACTGCCCGACAGCTCGGTTATGTCGAAACGCGCATGAATCGTCGGCGCTATCTCCCCGACATCAACAGTCACAACCACACGGTAAGAAGTTTTGCCGAGCGAAATGCCATCAATGCACCGCTCCAGGGCACCGCCGCCGATGTGATCAAGGTGGCGATGAACGCTATCTATCGTGCCATCAGAGAGCAAGGCCTGCGCACCAGGATGATCATGCAGGTGCACGACGAATTGAACTTCGAGGTGCCCCTCGAGGAGGTTGATGTGTTCCGGAAGGTGGTGGCTGAATGTATGGAAGCAGCCTACACCGGCAAGGTGGCTCTTACCGCCTCGGTAGGCATCAGCGATAACTGGATGGAGGCACACTGATCGAAACTGTATTCGACGGCTGAGTGACTCGATTTTATCTACTTTTTTAACAAAATTTACATTATTTAGCAATTTATGCGATAGTTTCGCGTTAGAATGGTAGAGGCTTCTTCTATCCTCTTCCTCAGCGGGAGTGTGATAGTGGCATCTGATCCTGATCTAATGCCATATTATCAGTAATATAGCGTTTCTATATCATTTTTGTATATAGTATTATAATGAACGAATTTAGTAGTACGACACTTTCTACACATCAATTAAAGAAAGTGGCCACCCCTGATCCGGAGGTGGCTGCCGCTCGTTGTAACAATGAAACCTATATATCACTTTCCGACAATACTACTACCACTACCACTTCATTTAGCGTCCTTATATCCGTATATTCGCGAGAGAAAGCCTCAAATTTAAGGCTCAGTCTCGAAAGTGTCTTCGAGCAGACACTTCCTCCCACAGAGGTAGTGCTCGTGGAGGATGGGCCTCTTACGCCCGAATTATATGATGTAATCGAGGAGTATAGGAAGAAGCATGCCAATCTCCATAGTGTCAAGATCGAGAAGAATGGAGGATTGGGCAACGCGCTGAATGAGGGGTTGAAGCATTGCCACTATGAGTTGGTGGCGCGCATGGATAGCGATGACATTTGTTTCCCGGATCGTTTCGAGCGCCAGGTTAAGTTTATGACAGAGCATCCTGACATAGATGTCTGCAGTGGCTGGATGAGCGAGTTTGAGGGGGAACCGACGAATCGGATTTCGACCAAGAAGGTGCCCTCGACCCATGAGGAGATCTCGCATTATATAAAATTGCGCAACCCGCTGAATCATCCTGCGGTGATGTTCAAGAAGAGTGCAGTAGATGCCGCCGGAGGATATATCCATTTCACCCTCTTCGAGGATTGGTATCTCTGGGTAAGAATGTGGCAGAATGGAGCGAAGTTCGCCAATATACCGGCCTATTTGCTCAATTTCCGGACCTCTGCCGATATGTTTCGCCGTCGCGGAGGGTTCAAGTATGCCTGTCTGAGTGCCAAGTTCCAGTGGATGCTCCATGACATCAAGATGCTATCATGGTTTGAGGCCTTGAGATATAGTCTGATGCGCGGCACGGTGTATATCATGCCCAATTGGATGCGCAAATTGGTATATTCGAAGATCCTTCGCCGATAGACAAGAGGCGCATCGGGTGGCAAAAATATGGATTTTTAGGGCGTTACAAGATTTTTTGAGAAAAAAACTCGAAAAAATTTGCAGAATATAAAAAAAGGTATTAACTTTGCAGTCGCAAAACGGGAGGAACTACTAAGGTTCACGACCGGCAAATGACTCCGTGGCTCAGTTGGTAGAGCAAATGACTCTTAATCATTGGGTCGTGGGTTCGAGCCCCACCGGGGTCACTTAAAAGAGATCAACATTTGTTGGTCTCTTTTTTGTTATACCTCTTTCTGCACATACCGGCAAATGACTCCGCATCTCAGTTGCTTTCAGCGAGGCAGATGGGGTATTTTTCGGTAAAATCGAAGGCATTGATGGCCTTGTGAATTTTGAGGGTAAAAGCATTGCGGAACTCCCCAATGCTTTTCACGAGGCTGTTTACGATTATCTTGAATATTGTGCAGAAGAGGGGATCGAACCTCACAGAGACAGAGATTTATAGCACTTCGGCCTCACCTACTAAAAGCACGTTCCCTAATGGGAAAGGCATCTTATATTGACACCATTTTTACCTCTTATGTGATGTTGATGTCATGGATGGAATAGACCACTTCGTAGAACTGAGGAGGTTGTTTTATTATAAGAATTTTTGGAAATGTTTTGATATTCGGAAAAATTAGCGTAATTTTATGCTTTAACCCGATACTTCCGAAATGACAAGTCATAGTATATATTTATCCTCCTCCCAAAATATGGGATGTATTGCCGATCAAAGCATCGACTTGGTCGTAACATCTCCACCATATCCTATGATAGAGATGTGGGATGATGTTATGACTTTACAAAACCCTCAAATAAAAGATTCTCTAAAAGACAAACCTCTTGAAGCATTTGAATTAATGCATCAAGAGCTAGACAAGGTGTGGCGAGAGTGTTATCGCTTGTTGAAAGATGGGGGCATGATGTGTATTAATATAGGAGATGCCACACGTACGGTCAACAAGAATTTTCAGCTCTACAACAATCATACAAGAATCATCAACTCTTGTCTCTCTTTAGGATTCACCAATCTCCCTAATATTATTTGGCGAAAACAGACTAATGCTCCCAACAAATTTATGGGAAGTGGCATGCTCCCCTGCGGAGCTTATGTTACTCTTGAACACGAATGGATTCTTGTGTTTCGAAAAGGGGGTAAGCGCGACTATACGAGTGCTAAGGAAAAGCAAATAAGGCGTGCGAGTTCTTTCTTTTGGGAAGAACGAAATAAATGGTTCTCCGATCTATGGGAAATAAAAGGCGTTAGGCAGCAGATCAGTAATTCCAAGACACGTGAACGCAATGCTTCTTATCCCCTTGAAATACCCTTCAGGTTGATAAATATGTATTCTCAGCAAGGAGATACTATTCTCGATCCTTTTCTTGGAATGGGCACAACGACCATTGCAGCCATGATGTTACAACGCAATAGCATTGGGGTGGAAATTGATGAAGATTTACTTCCTTTCATTTATGAAAATATTGATGGGGTAAGCACATCAATATTAAATAAAGCTATCTATCAGCGTTACAACCGACATTTAGATTTTATAAAAGAACGAGAACTTCAAGGTAAAGAAGTAAAATATTATAACGATAATCTTCAATGCAAAGTGATGACTTCTCAAGAGACAGATATGAACTTTAATTATTTGCAGTCAATAAGCAAATATCCAAGCGGACAAATTGGTTATAACTGCGAATATTATGAAGATGTATCAGTGTTTGATCACGACTCCATTATACCCGACACGTTATTTTACAGAGTTGCAAAATGAGGACGAATCATTTGTACATACAAGGTGACAGCAGGAAGATGTCTAAAGTACAAGACTCTTCCATACAGCTAATCGTAACATCTCCTCCATACTGGCAGTTGAAAGATTATGGTGTAGATAATCAAATTGGATTCAACGATTCGTATGAGGAATACATCAATAATCTAAACATTGTATGGAAAGAATGTGAAAGAGTCTTGTCTCCCGGATGTCGACTTTGTGTAAACATTGGCGATCAATTTATGCGCGCCACATATTACGGAAGATACAAAGTAGCGCCCATACATGCAGAGATAATTAGATTTTGTGAATCGATCGGATTAGATTATTTGGGCAGTATAATTTGGCAGAAACAGACAAGTATGCACACTACCGGAGGGCAGAAGGTTATGGGAAGTTACCCTTATCCACGGGGAGGTATCGTTAAGATGGATTATGAATATATCCTTTTGTTCAAGAAACTTGGAAAATCGCCATCCGTAACGGCTGAAATACGTAGATCCTCTGTCATAACTCACGAAGAATGGCAAACAATGTTTTGTTCCCATTGGAACATAGCAGGGGCAAAACAAGATGGACATATAGCTGTCTTTCCTGAAGAAATACCAAAACGGCTGATAAAGATGTTTTCATTTGTTGGGGACACGATTCTTGATCCATTTATGGGTAGTGGCACAACTGCATTGGCCGCTTATCATCTCGACAGGAACTCAATAGGGTATGAACTAAATCCAAATTTTCGCCATTATTATGAACAAAAGGTCATAACCGGCAATGATGGCAATTTTAAATTTCTTGAAGATCGATCTGACATCAACTTAGATTGTAGTCTTAGCGCACTCCCATATCGTTTCGTTGACAACAAGAGATTGGGCAACATCATTGATCTTAAACAAGAAACATACGGATCGAAAATGGAAGACACGAACGTCAACTCAGATATTAGGGCAACCGTTCTTGTAAACCATGCTAGACATGAATTACGTAAATTAATGATTGAAAAGGGCATTTGCTACTTGCGTGCCGGTGAGAGCAAAGGCTCACTTACTGTAACACCCGGATTTGAGAGGATGCAATACTTAGCATTGCACACCGCAGGTGAAAACTGTCAATTATTCCGGTTACATTCACGAGGCACTTTCCAGATATGGACTCGAGACTCTCTTGTAGCTCACGGGTTTAGTCCTCAAAATGCCGACTATTATATTGTTCTTCATTTTAATGGAAATAAGCCATTGAATTTTGAAAGAACTCCTAATCTGAATGAAAACAGCAATACATATAGAGCAAAAATTAAATCAATTAATGAATTCAAAATAAAAGAATAGATATATGGAAAAATGCTCAATGGACTTTGGCAAGAAAGAGCATGTTCTCAATTATGCTTGCCAACTATATCAATTATCTCGTCCGAACAAGGTTGGAGCTGTAATGGCGCTCATCAGAGACTGCCAACCATCTTCATTAGAACAATGGAAAGATTGGTATTTTGAAAATGCCTATACTGCAACCAAGAATCCCGACAAGTCTACAAAAGTCACTATGGACAGTTTGATTGAATTGGGTGAACGCTTGTATAATAAGATACAAGAATTTGTCATTCCTGAGTGGGAAGAAGCTTTCCGTC
>SAMEA3663025__coassemble_760_pt1 | contig 18298 bp, 11 predicted proteins | sample SAMEA3663025__metabat2_high_PE_004 | metagenome-assembled genome bin SAMEA3663025 (sample SAMEA3663025) | pig gut metagenome | biome: pig gut; feature: pig-associated habitat; material: faeces | place: France | collected 2012
TGCTCAAAAATATCCGCCTCTACGACCCCAAAAATTTAAGGAACGCGCTCTTAGAGCGCCAAAGTGCAAAATTTGTTTTGAAAATTTGAAAAATTGAGTTATTTTTGTCAATAATGGCATCGTACCTTTGGCTTGTTCATTTTCTTGTTGTGTGAAGTGGCTGTAAATCAATAAAAACCTTTGGCGATTGGTGTTTTGCCATCTGTGACACAAATGTACTGGAACTTTGTCAATAGGGTGGCAAGGATGACATTTTTTTAGGTTTCCACTAATCGGGAATGATTTAAGGAACGCGTCTCTAAGTCGAATTTTTCAAAAATTTATTCATTATGAAGATCACCAAATTTTTAGTGTTGGCAATTATGATGGTTCTAATAACCTCTTGTCACGACGATGTTGCGAATCCTTATAATGATGACAATATTAGATGGAAGGATTTTATCGGAAAACATTTTACTTGTGAGTCTAAAGACTTTCATTGGGCTGATTTTCCCAGATATGGAGTATCGTTATACCCTATAATGTATGGTGAATTTGTCGAATTTTATAATCTTACAGATTCTTATATTACCATGAAATATGGTAATGAGCATAGGACTTACTTTAATCTTGCTGATATCACGGATAATAAGATTAAGCAACTTGTCGCTTGCCCATATACGATCTTTAGTATAAATCCTTCGGTCGAAATATCGCTTCATTTCAAAGATGATCCGGTGAAATTCTGCTATTTCGAAGGTAATTATATTGATGAATGGGGCTATTTTATTACCTTGGATGGTAGAGCCTATAGCGCTATCCAAATTACAAAATCTGTAGGATATGTCTCGCCTATGCCATCACTGCGTAAACCTATTATGACAGAATCTCCACATATTATGATGGATTGGAGAAGCAGTCTCTATCAATTTGATAAGTCATCCCTAAAATGTGTCACTTCTCCCTTGATAGCTTCATGGTATACAACCGAATGGAGTGGTAATCTTGCCACCCTAATGCCGAATGCATCCGATTTTATGCAACTTATGCTCTCTATGCCAATTTTGAGACCGCAAGAATATGAGTTGCATAGTAAAGTCCCTAATGAGCGCGTATCAATCTTGGATGTCATAAGAGAAACATTCCCTCATATCATACAACATGAATATGCCGTTAAAGATCACAATGACTTTCCGACGGGTGGGTATGAATTAGGCTCAATCGATTATGGATTTCGTTTTGCGGACAATACCATCATTGTATCAAAAATCAATGAACAGCGACTATGCTGTAGAATCGATGCAAATAGATTCTTTGATCAAATAAAACTTCCCGCCTACCGTTGCTTTATGGCGAACATACTTCGCTCTCTACTATCGGAAGACCGTTGTCACTTCGAGATGCAATATGAGTTAATCGATTGTGATATCAATGATCAGTCCAAGAAACGCGAGTTCCACATGACACTGTCGGATCCGCAACACTCGCGCAATATTATGGAGTATCTGATTATTCCTCTCTTGATCGAGAACAAGCAGACGATCAAGGACTATATACGCCAAGATGCCGAACTATCTCTGCATGCAGAGACACTCTGCTCGGCAGTAGACCGCCTTGAGAAGATCTACGCCGGCACTACCGATCTGACTCTCGGCTATCGTCTCGATGAGCACCAATGGCACTGATTTAGGAAACATATTATAAGAGCGCGCTCTAAGTTCTACCCCCATACAGATTATGTATATGAAAATCTCAAGATATAGTCAATTCATAATAGTAGTGTCGCTTACCGTTGCGATGATTTTGCCGCTAAGTTCATGTAGCGGCGATGTGACTGATGCTCCAACACCATCCGATCCGTCTGAATGGGATTACACCAAACGATGGGATAAATATTTGAATCAACATTTTACCAAAATTTCGGAAGACTTCTATTGGACTGATTATGATGAGAGTGATTATTACGGGACTACCCAAAAGTCTATCGCTCCCGGAGAGTTTGTAGAATTTTTTAATCTTACCGAGTCAAATATTACCATCCGTTATGGCAACGAAGATGAGAAGATATTTAATCTCTCTGAGATTACTGACAATAAGATTAATAAAGTAATTGAGGGACCTTATCCCACATTGGTATACCAAAGATATGTGGATGTTCCTTTAAATTTTATAGATAATGATTCGACTTCACTCCAATTTTCCGGAGGATTAACAATATCTCCAGGTTCTCATATCTCCTATCGAGGGGCGATAGGCAATAGTTTGGCGATAAGAAAAGTATTAACTCAATACGATGACGTGTATTTGTTTTCCACGAGTGATGAAACCGGTGCCGCTGCTCATCTGAACTGGATCTGTGATGACTATATTTTTGATAGATCGGCGTTAAGATGTAAAAAATCGCCATTGCTAATCAATTGGTCTAATTCTTCATGGCAAGGCGAGTTGGCTGCGATTTTCCCCAATCCGGCAGATTTCCTTCAACTTATGCTGGCGATGCCTGTCGTTAAGATATCCGATTATGGGTTTACCGGAGATTCTTTGCCCTATTATGTCTCGATTGAAAGACTGATACGCTTACTTTTCTCCGGCTTTAAAACACGTTATGGTAACAGCTATCGATTATTTTATTTTGCATTTCCTAATTCCACTGTGGCTGACGGAGGTTTGTCAAGTTATCCCAATAATCTATTTAGCGTGCATTATGGAGGGGAGGATATAATGCGTATATTTATTGATGCTCAGAAGCTGAAGGAGATCAAATATATCAATACGTCCACTACCTATATGGCTCTTGCCAACGTGTTGCGATCACTATTGCTTGAGGAGAGATTCTATTTTGACCTTCAGTATAGATTAGAATATACCAAAACCACCGATGATCCTGAAGCAATGAGAGCATTAGTGTTGACAGTCAAAGAGAAAGAATCTGCACGCCATCTGATGGATTATCTAATTATGCCTTTGCTCGTTGAAAATAAGCAAAAGATCAAAGACTTTATCCGTCAAGATGCCACCTTGTTACGGCATGCAGAGACACTCTGCGCGGCAGTTGACCGCCTCGAGGATATCTACGCAGCCACCACCGACCTGTCCCTCGGCTACCGCATGCTCTGTTATCCCACAACCAAAGAAGTATCTCCAACCATCTGGTTCTCCCCGGAGTTCGAATAAGAACGCGTTAGATCATGAGATCTTCTAATGATAATTTGCCTTGAATTGAGGAGCTATACATGTTTTGTTTTATCCCAAACAACCGGCAAGAATATCTTGCTCATGCTTTCTGCCTATGATATTGTCGCAATATGCCATACTTTATATGCTTTAATATTCGCCTCAAAAATAATAATAAAATTTGAAAAAACTGCGATAGTGGTGCGGAAAGTCATAATTTTTCCAACTTTCCGCACCACTATCGCAGTTTTTTGGTATATTTTACCCTATTTGCCAGATGAAGCATCCTCCCGGTGCCGGAAAAATAAAATTTTATTTTTTAGTTAATCGCCCTCAAATCTGTCAAACTTTTCAGGGATAGTCAGCCTGTGTTGTAAAGCAAATCAGTTCACAAAATCAAATCTGTAAACCGTATCAGTTAACCGACAAAGAACGTGTAAAACGAAACAGAGAACCGTCACAGACGGTGTAAACCATAATAGTTAATCGCCCTCAAATCTGTCAACACTTTTCAGGGATAGTCAAGTTCCTTTCCGAGATTATTACGTTAAGAGCGCGTAATTCTCTAATTTTCTTGGGAAATGTTTGTTATATTAAACAAATTAATGCAATTTTGCTCTCATTAATATACAATACATGAGCAAGAATACATTTGGCAAGATGATGCCGAGGGCTTTGAAACAATATCTCGAGCTTATGGGAGAACAGATCATGCTGGCTCGCAAGCGACAGCATCTCTCGATGCAGGATATAGCTGACAGAGCCACCGTGACACGCCTGACAGTGTCGAAGGTGGAACATGGAGACCCTACGGTGTCCATGGGGATTTATGCACGCATACTCTTTGCGCTTAATTTGGAAAAAGATATCACCCTGATAGCTGCTAATGATCCCCTTGGCAGGCAACTTCAGGATGCAGAACTCCTCCGACGATGAAAAGAATAACGGTAGATGCAGATTTTGACTTCCTTCCGACTCCCCAAGAGATCGGAATCTCGTGGCAATGTGAAGAGATGCTATTTGTTGCTTAGGATTTGGAGTGCTTTTTCGGCGGTGTCGATGCCGGAGCGATGAGCCCGGGCGCGGAGTCGGTCGATTTGTAGGCTCTCGGGGAGGGGATCTGCCATCTGCTGTAGGGCGTCGGGAAATATCTCAAGGGTCTCCGCCATGATGCTGCAAGCCGCAGGATCGCCCAAATTGGCGGCGTATGCCATGAGCCGGTTGGCAAGTTGATAGTCATATTTCACCCCCTCGCCAAGCGAGTGGGCGTAGCCGAGGATGGCGTATGCGCGTCCCAATTTTTCTCTTTCGATCTCTCCGTTCTGTGTGGCAATCCTATCTGTGGTTTCAGGCATGGCGAGTAGTGTCATCGGATCGATACGTGATGTGAGTTGACTCAGCAGGGTGGTGGCAATAAAACTTTCACCCTCTCCCCAATAGTTTAAGGCTATGTCGAAGAGCTCGGAAGAGGGGAGGCGGCTCCATTTATTCCACATCATGTTGAGAAGTCGCAGACGAGCATCACCGAAGTTTCGGCTGATGGCGCGATGATAGAGGTCGATGGCTTGCAAGGTGTCCTTCGCAACGAGGCGGCCGACGGCATAGCAGTCGGCGAGCATGGTCATGGCGGCAGGTAGTCCGGCATCGGAGGCGCGACGAAGATGATGCAAAGCCAAGGAGTCGATTGCGACTTTATCATTATGTGGCGCGATGATGGCTGTGGCGGCACTATCATTCATCAGCAGATAGGCGAGATTGTGATCGGCGCGAGCATCTCCGGCTGCGGCTGCTATCTCGATATAGCGGATGGCGGAGTCGAGGTTGGCTTCGATCATATCACCTCGCTGATATAGAAAACCAAGATAATTGCAAGCCGGAGCATATCGCTGTGACGCCGACCGATGGAGAAGCGAGATGGCGCGGAGGGTGTCTGCCGGAATGGTGTCATAACCCTTCTCCAGAATCAGAGCAAGGCGATAGAGTGCCTCTGCATCACCCGATTCGGCACGCTGTTCAAATGCCTCATACGAGCGACGCATCTCCGGAGTCATAGCATGCAACACGATGCTTACCACCGGAAGAAGGATTAATATGTAGAGCAGACGTTTCAAGTGGCAATGATTCGACCGTAGCGACCGGCATAAACATTGATCAACCCTTGGGAGTCATCGTGACCAAGGGCACCAGCATCTCCTGCAGAGAGATACCTCCATGCTGGAAGGTGCCGGTGTAGTATTGCACATAGTAGTTGTAATTGTTGGGATAGGAGAAGAAGTCTTCGTTCATCGCAAAGATATAGGCACTCGAGATATTGGGCGTCGGGAGTCCGAATTTACGGGGATTGCGTATTTCGAAGACTTGCTTGGTGTTGTAACTCAGGTTCTTGCCACACTTATAGCGGAGGTTGGTATTGGTGTTGCGATCGCCTATCACCTTGATGGGATTGTCGACACGGATAGTGCCATGGTCGGTGGTGACGATCACTTTGTAACCCAATTCGGAGAGGCGACGGAAGATGTCGAGAGCCGAAGAGTGACGGAACCAGGATTCGGTGATCGACCGATAAGCGGCATCGTTGCTTGCCAATTCGCGGATCATCTTCGATTCGGTGCGGGCATGAGAGAGCATATCGATGAAGTTGATCACCACGACCTGGAGGGGAAGATCGCGGGTGGCGTTGAGTCGCTGCAGGAATTTCTCGCCTGCCGGGGAGTCATTAAGCTTGGTATATTGGAAACTCTCTTTGCGACGGAATCGCTCGAGCTGGGTGCGAATAAGTTCCTCTTCATGCACGTTAAGGCCCTCATCTTCATCCTCTTCGACCCAATATTGGGGATACATCCCGGCGATGTCGTAGGGCATCAGTCCGGCGAAGATGGCATTGCGGGCATATTGTGTGGAGGTCGGAAGGATGGTGGTATAGAGTTCTTCGGAAGCGTTGAAATATTCCGAAAGAAGGGGCTGCACGACTCTCCACTGGTCGAGACGGAAGTTGTCGATCACCATCATACAGACCTTCTCACCCCGATCCAAGAGGGGGAATACGCGCTTGCGGAAGATCTCATGGCTCATCAGGGGGTGATCTTCGTCTGCCAACCAATCGGCATAGTTGCGCTTCACGAATTTGCAGAAGTTGGAGTTGGCATCGCGCTTCTGCATCAGCAGCATCTCCTCCATAGGACTTGCCGTTTCGGAGAGTTTCAGTTCCCATCTCACCAATCCACGATATATCTCCATCCAGTCTTGGATAGAGGCTGCCATATTGATCTGCTGTGAGATCTTGGTAAATTCCTGCTGATAGTCGGTAGAGGCGGTGACATTGGTGATCTCGCGGCTATGCAGATTCTTCTTGATGGAGAGGAGGATCTGGTTGGGGTTGACCGGCTTGATGAGATAGTCGGCGATGCGATTGCCGATGGCTTGATCCATGATATTTTCCTCTTCCGACTTGGTGATCATCACTACAGGCACGTCGGGATGTCGGGCATTGATCAGATCGAGGGTTTCGAGACCTGAGATGCCGGGCATGTTCTCGTCGAGGAGCACTAAAGAATATGCATCGTGGTCGAGCGCATCGAGAGCATCCCGACCATTGGAGACGGTGGTCAGATCATAGCCTTTGGCTTTAAGAAATAGGATGTGTGGCTTGAGGAGATCGATCTCATCGTCAGCCCAAAGTATCTTGTCCATAGTGATAGGGTTTTATTCTGTCGCCTCTTCTGTCTCGGTTTTCTCTTCCGACACGGCAGGCTCTACGGCTTCGGATTTCTCAGATTGCTCTTCAGTCTTAGGGTTCTCTATCGGTTCGGGGGATTCCCCTGTTTCAGAGTTTTCCGTTGCTTTTGTCTCTCCGAGCTCTTGAGGGCCTTCGGTTTCTTCGGTCTCTTCCAAGGCTTTGGCTTCGGTTTCTTCGATGGTTTTATTCTCTTCGAATCGGAAGTATTCTTCAAATGAACGTCCTTCGCGCAGCAAAAGTTCGAAGTTGCTCTTGCTTATCATGATGGGCCGCACTCCGTCGGGAAGTGTGAAGTCCTTCTCTGCCATCACTTTGCGATAATGTTCGACATGTCGGATGTTGGCAAATCCTTTGATGATAAGGAGTCCGACGTTGCCGAAACTCATCGGTTCGAGGTCGAAGTCGCTGACGACAAATGAGGAGAAGTTGAAGCGTGCCACATCATAGAGCAACTGATTCGCGCTCACGGAGTCGCGAGGGAATGCCAACACGAGGTAGTGTGGCGCATTGGGATCTCGCTCGAAGTTGAGGGGCTGGCCATCGGCGGCGGAGAGGGTGGTGTCGTTAGATAGGCGCATGCTCCATATCATGCCACGCGAGTTGGAGAGCCCGGCATGTGGTTCACGGCCCGCCTTGAGCCCCTTGAGGATGCTGCCCGCCATGTCGGTCATGTCGGTGTTGGGATAGCGATCGAGTAGTGCTGTCAGCTGCGACTGGAACTTATCCTTATCATTCTCAGTGAGATAGGAGAGTGCATCGATGAAGATAAACTTAGGCATAATCTTCGAGAGGGGGAAGTCTTGCTCCATCTTGGCAGTGAGCTGATGGACTGTCGAGTTCTGATTGTTGAGATAAGCATCGTATGCCTGCTGATACATCTCTTCCTGCACGTCGTTCATGCGGCGAAGGTTCTCGAAGTAGTTGGGATCGGTCATCGCCTTGCCGTAGGGGGAGTCGGCGAAGTCGGTGAGGATCTTCTGCCGCCATATCTCGGCTTGAGCGGTCTCACCACGTCTCACAGCCATCAGATACATATTGTAGTAGACTTCGAGGCGATATTCATTGTCGGGATATCGGTCGAGGAGCTGGCCGAACGTGCGGCGTGAAGCACCGAAGTCTTCCATTTTATCCTTCAAGATAAGACCCATATTATATAGACCCTCCTGGATTACATCGTTGGCAGTCTGTATCTCTTCGGGAGTCTTGGGGATCTGCTTGAGATAGTATTCCGGCTTGTGGGGATCATTTTCAGCCTTCTGTCGTTCGGCGATCTCTTTGCGCTGTTCGTCGGTGAGGGTGGAGTCGCCCGGCAGGGAGTCGGTGGCGAGAGCGTCGGCATCCTCCATCGGCTCTTCGGCGGAGTAGGATGTCTTGTTGCGACGACGCCAGTCATCTTCCAGTTTGCGGGCACCCCAGCGACGCTGGAACTCGTTCTTACCCTGGTTCTTGGTCATAGTGTTGTAGAAATACCATGACTTGTCGCCATTGGAGATCATCGGAGTGGTGCCTTCATTTTTCTTGATGTTTTCAGTCCCTTTACCCTCTTGCTCGGCGAGGTATTCTTCACGCTTGGCATCTTCAGCCTCTTTTTTCTCTTTCTCTATGAGTTCTTTGGCGAGTCGTTCAGCCACTTTGCGTTGCTCTTCGGGAGTCAGTTTGGAGAGGGTGAGCAGGGAGTCTTGGAGTTCGACATTTCCTGCATATAGAGCCATCTCGTCGAGCACGTCGCTGCGGCGCTTTATCTTCTTATAGTCGGGAAATGTCTCCGGGAGTTGCGGCACGGCACCGGAGTAACAGGGCTGTGCCTTGACATATTCACCGAGGTCGAAGTAGAGTGCACCCAAGGCGAGTTGCGCCATGGCTTTGTCGATGGCGTTGCGGGTGGATTTCTCGATGGCGAGTTTATAGTTGTCGATAGCCGAGGTGGTGTCTTTGACCGATAGGTAGAGGTTGCCGATGGCGTAATATATCTGGTCGAGGTATTCGGCATTACGAGCATAGTGAGTCATCGCTTTGAGCGAGCGCACCTCCCCTTTGACGTTGGTGCCTTCGAACACTTCCGAGCGTTTGATGCGGGCGTTGAATTTGGCACGGTAGTCGGTAGAGATGCCACTTCCTGCCTTCTTGTATGCCAAGTAGGCATCATGCTTTTTGCCGAGACGAGAGTAGGCTTCGCCGAGCATGAAGCAGAGACGATTTTTCTGACTGCCATGGGCATATTTCACAGCCTCCCGGATGTGAGGCACCCCCTTTTCTTCCTGCTTGGTACGCATATAGTAGTCGCTCCAGGCGAGGCTATACAGGTTCTTGAGGTTCTTGTCCGGGAGATCTTTCTCCTTGACGAGGTGGAGGGCATTTTCCGCTTCGTAGTTCCAGTCCAAGGCAAGGTAGGAGAGTGCCATGCGGAGTCGGGCCTCGGTCACTACTTTCGGAAGCCATTTGAAGTGCTTGGAGATATAGAAGAAGGTGGCGGCAGCACCGGTGAAGTCACCATTGTTATATTGCGCCTTGCCCATTGTGATCCAGGCGTTGTGAAGGAAGGGGTTGAACTCTTCGCGGGCTCGAAAAGCCTTATCCTTGGCTGACGAACCCTTCTTGGCAGGCTTTTTCTTGATGGAGTGCAGTTGGATGGATTTCTGCATCTTCTCGATGGTGCGCTTGAAGTCGCCGGTGGGTTGAGGTCGGTTCTTGTCGGCTCTTGCCTCGGCGGGATGGATCAGCATGCTGCGCGTATAGTCATCTTGATAGGAGGCCTCCATAGTCTTGAGTTGCTCGTCATAATGGGTCTTGCCATTGAAATAGACATTATAGCGAGTGTTGAAGGCATGCCACTGACGAGAGGCCGCAGTGTTCTTCTTCGTGCTGCATGCTCCGATGAGCAGGCAGAGCGAAGAAATTAGAAGGCAAAGTGTCACTTTTCGATGATTGCGCATAACTTTAAAACGTAAACACCCCGCCCGTTAGTATCAAAAAAGCCAACAGATTGAGCAAAAAATCTAATATTATTGGGAGATTTGTTTTTGGGCGCTACGGGTGGTGCGGGTGATGGTTATGCCGGGGGCGTTGTCTTGGACCGGGTGGCCCATCAGGTCGAACTTTATTACACCTCCATCTTTATCCAACAGGGTGTTGTCGCCTGTAGGATCGGGACGGTCGAAGATGCTGCCCGGATCTTCCGGCGGATTCGGCAACTCGTAAGTGCCATTGATCAGATAATTCAGATTGCGAAGCCGCTGCAATAGCCATATTTGGTATTGTTTGGTTTCTATCCCGAAGTCTTCCGGTATCACTACGCCATTATATTCATGTTCAAGTTTGCGAGCCTCTTCGTATGCCGGATTCCTCCTGATCATCTCTTTTACACCCTTGATATAATCGGTATATAGGGTGGGCAAGATTTCATTCCACATATTAGTATACATCTCAGTGAAATCGCGACGGGTAAAGAGATGAGGAAAATAAAAAATACCCTCTTTATGGATCCGAGAGAAGTCTGTGCTTTTACTTGTCATCGCGACATCAAGATCCCATAGCGGACCCATTTTTAATTTTGAGGAGAAAGGATCGTCGACGTCAAAGTCATCTTTGACAATAAACATGTTTGCGCCACCGGAGTCGGGAGTTGCGACAATGTCGTGAACCAACAGCCAAGCGGCAAATGTATCCATTTCGATATATTTATTGACATCGTCGCCCGTAAAGATGGCATTTTCAAATACAGCGATAGCCCATTGTATATTGATCATGGTCATCTCGTTGAAGTCATCGGTGTCGGGCTCTTTGAATGTCCATCCCATCTGCGAGGGAATATGTTTCGATTTGAAATATACCTCATCAGGCTTCCACCAATATGGGTCATTCTCAACGATATAGCCGGAGTCTTCGATGTTAACGCGATCGCTGTCGTTGGTCACACCTTCCGAGAGGAAGTAGACACCGAAGTATGAACCATTGATCACAAGGTTGACAAATTGATATTGAGGTTGCCATCCCATGCCGCATATTTGTGCTATTTGATAGGGATATCCGGGACAATTATATGTTACTCCCTTGAGCACCCAGTCTTTGGATTTCCCTACACCCTCCTCGTCTATCAGTTTCCCCTTCTTGGATAGTTTGATTTTATAACTCGGTTTAGGTCTCTTCTTCCCATTCTCATAGTTGGAAGTATTACCTCTCACTTTAAGACGAACCCCCGATGTCTTGCTGACATAATTGCCACTATCATAGATGGTATCATTGAGGCGACTTATCACCAATCTTCCTTCCACATAATCATTGTTGGTGATCGATATGCCCCAGCATCCTGATGGAGCATATATAAAGTCAAAGTTGGGGAAATCTCCATTCTTAAGGGTGAACTCAACAAGAGGCATATCCACACTGACCAATTTTTTGCGCATAATGCGTGTTAACGGATTGCCTGAAGGTGCAGGAGTAGATTGCGCATACGTCACAGCATCTTGAGCAGTAGCCGTGACCTCGGTTGCCAAAATCAAAAGAATTAATGACAGGATGTGTCTAAGTTTCATGGTTTTCTAAGTATAAGGTCCTGTTTTTTAAGGTTGAGGCGTGCCATATTTTATTACGACACGCCTCGCTATGAGAATAAGTATTTAAGTTTTCTTTTGTTATGCGTCGATGTTGGCGTATGTGGCGTGAGTCTCGATAAATTCACGTCTCGGCGCTACATTCTCGCCCATCAACACGGAGAAGGTGCGATCCGCCTCCGCTGCATTCTGCAAGGTGACTTGCTTGAGTAGGCGGTTCTCCGGATCCATAGTAGTCTCCCAGAGCTGACTTGCGCTCATCTCACCAAGACCTTTGTAGCGTTGCAACACGAGCTTATTGCGGTCGCCTTGGCATTTCTCATCTACGAAACGCTGCACATGCTGGTCGTTCCAAGCATATTCTTCCACCTTGTTCTTACCCTTGGTGGTGCACTTGTAGAGTGGTGGAGTGGCGATATAGAGGTAACCATTGTCGATGATTGGTCGCATGCGACGATAGAAGAATGTCATCAGCAGCGTGGCAATGTGAGCACCATCGACATCGGCATCGGTCATAATCACAATCTTGTGATAACGAAGCTTGGTCATGTTGGGCTCTTTGGAGTCCTCTTCAGTGCCGATAGTCACGCCGAGTGCCTTGTATATGTTGACGATCTCATCGCTCGACAGCACTTTGTGGTCTTGCGCCTTCTCGACGTTAAGGATCTTACCGCGCAGGGGAAGGATGGCTTGATATATAGGGTTACGACCCACCTTGGCCGAACCGCCTGCCGAGTCACCCTCGACCAGAAAGAGTTCACATTCTGCAGCATCACGGCTCTTGCAAGGGGCAAGCTTGCCGGGAAGTCCGGCGCCGGCAAAGGGAGACTTGTTCTGCACACGGAGTCTCGCACTCTGTGCGGCATGACGCGCTTGAGCAGCCAATACCACCTTGTCGACGATCACCTTAGCCTGCTTGGGATGCTCTTCGAGATAGTTGCGAAGCGCCTCGCTTACAGCCGTTTGCACCACACCCATCACCTCGTTGTTGCCAAGCTTGGTCTTCGTCTGTCCCTCGAACTGTGGCTCTGCCACCTTGACAGAAATCACGGCGGTGAGACCATCGCGGAAGTCCTCTTTCGAGAGCTCAATCTTCAACTTGTCGAGCATGTGGTTGTCGTCGGCATATTTCTTAAGGGTCAGAGTCAAGCCGCGACGGAATCCGGTGAGGTGTGTACCTCCCTCGATCGTGTTGATATTGTTGACGTAGGAGTAGATATTCTCGTTGAAGTCGGTGTTGTAGGTCAACGCCACCTCGATGGGCACTCCGTTGCGCTCGGTGTTGAGGTGGATGATATCTTCGATCAGAGGCTCTTTGCCTGCATCGATATATTTCACGAACTCCTTGAGACCTTCATCGCTGTGGAACACATCTTGGTGAGGATTGCCCTCTTCGTCAAGGTCGCGAAGATCGGTGAGGGTCAGCGTAATGCCGGCATTGAGGAACGCCAAGTCGCGGAGACGATTGGCGAGTGTGTTGTAGTCGTAAACCGTCTCGCTGAAAATGGTGGCATCCGGATGGAAGATGATTGTGGTGCCGGTGTGGTCGGTTTCGCCGATCACTTTCAACTCGCTGGTAGGCTTGCCGTATGCATATTCCTGCATGTAGATCTTGCCATCTCGATGGATCTCGGCACGAAGATAGTCTGACAGTGCGTTGACGCAACTTACGCCGACTCCATGAAGACCGCCGGACACCTTGTATGACCCCTTGTCAAACTTACCGCCGGCATGAAGCACGGTCAGCACAACCTCCAGCGCCGGCTTATGCATCTTCTCATGCATATCCACCGGGATGCCGCGGCCATTATCCTCGACACGAATAGAGTTGTCTGCCTCGATGGTGACAAAAATCTTGTTGGCATAACCGGCAAGAGCCTCGTCGATAGAGTTGTCAACCACCTCATACACAAGATGATGAAGCCCTCGCACCGAGGTGTCACCAATATACATCGAAGGTCGCTTGCGGACTGCTTCCAAACCTTCGAGCACCTGAATGTTATCTGCTTGATATTTCTTCGATTCCGACTGAGAGTTTTCCTGCTCGTCGGAAATGTTGTTAATCTCGTCAATATTCATTTCGAAACCTATAAATTAGCATACAAATTTACAATTTTTTTTCGAAATAGACAACTTAGAGCGCGTTTATGACCCCGATTTCCTCTCCATGACGGTCATTTTTATCTCTTTTGTGAAGTTGATACCATGGATGGCATAATCTCGTTCTGATATGAAACGCGCCCGCCAATTATCTCCCTCTGACAAAATACATTCCGGATCGCTCATATCAACTTCTACCGGTGGATATCCCTTTACTCGCGATAGTATCGGAACGCCTCTTATCACTTCAAATTTCGCCGGTTCCGATTTGGATTGTATGGCCAACCATAGTGAGTCGCCAAGGTATAGCAATTGATTGCCCAGTTCGACATGCTCTTTACCCTTCAGATAGGTCGGCATAATCACCGGATATGGCTTACCCGGATATAACTCTTTTAATCTGCGTGCATAATATCTATATTCAAAATATGTGGAATCGCCTCCCAACGTAACGCCGTATGGTAATATATGACCCGCATAATGACGATCATACAAAATAGGTATATAGAAATCCAAATTGCTTACGTAGATCTTGCCATCTTTCGATTGAGAGTATTGTTGTTTGGTTTCTTGATAGTAGGTATGTATCTTATTGATCGAAACGGTCTGATAGTAGACCATAACTATCAGCAATAGTGAGCATAGCGTCAACCATACTGTGTTCAGCGATTTCTTCGTAAGCGTCCGGATACCGATGATTATGCAGGTCAGTTCTATCCCAAAACCTGCCCTGTATTGGAAATTCACCACTATTTCCAGGAATAGTAGTGCGAACAAACAAACCCAGTAAAAGGAGTTTTGCCGATAGATTTCTTTTAAACTTTTTTTATGTTTGATCCGATAATAGACTATGACTATAATCATGAACCATAATCCTCTGGCAAAGATTATAGTTTTCAGTATGCTCATAATGTAACTGGTGATGGGTATTCCCACCGTCATTTCTCCTCGATGTAATGTACCCGGTGATAAGCAGTCGGTTGCAGTGCCTATCCAGAAGCCTATCATCATGCAGTATTGCAGAATACTTATCTCTTTCCTATGACTATACCAATAATGGAGCAATGCCACCGACACCCCGAAATTGAGCGCTTCTTGTCCATTACCGATGATTATGGAGACAAGTCCGCATAGTATTGATATCCCCATATTTGCCTTTACGTCCTTCTCCCAAAAGAGTGTCAGGAACCACATGGTAAAAGTAAACATCCATATATAGCCTACCTGACACGAGGGTATCATATTGGTCTGAAGGGAGAGCATTGATAGTATGATAATCGATGCTACTGACTTAAGATCTGATAACTTTACATCACATAGCCGAAAGAGTGCCAAGAAGAATAGAACATACATCACGCCATTGGCTATTGCAAATGCCGGCTGCCCTAATATCCCACAAAATATTTGTACTATCGTGTGGGCAAGATATCTGCCGTTTTGTATGATGTAGTGGGTGTTCTGTGATTCTATTACATCTGAAATGTTGTCTACACTCTGTTCGAGATTTGCAAAATTGTATTGATATTTTATATCATCCCCAAGCCATATCGTTTGGTATGACAAGTATGTGATCGTGACTGCCACTATTGCCAGCAGAATGATCGAGTAATATTTATTTGCTTTCCCTGTCATCGTTTACTCTTCTTTCATTATATGGGTGTGTCGCTTTATGGCACGCGGCTACTTGGTTGCCATTGATATCTTCAACTATATATGGCGGCCGCTTCTTGGTCTCGTTGTAGATCTTGGCGATGTATTCTCCGATTATGCCAAGGACTATCAGTTGCACACCCCCTAATAGCAGAATGGCACAAAGTATAGTCGGAAAACCTCTCACGGGCTCTCCCCAAATAATGGTCTTAAACAAGACGACAAAGAGATAGATCAATGCCATTAGCGATACGATGAATCCCAAGACACTCGATATACGCAATGGCGAGGTTGTGAAGCAGGTGATCCCGTCGATTGCCAGGTTAAAGAGCTTCTTGTAGCTGAATGATGATTTTCCCTCTTTTCTATCTTCTCTATCAAATATGATCTCTTTTTTCTTGAATCCTACCCAACTGTATAAACCCTTGGTGTAGCGCTGGGTCTCTCTAAGCGATCGGATTGCTTCGACTACTCTGCGATCGAGAAGCCTGAAGTCTCCTACGTTTTGCAGAATCTCTATCCGTGTTGTGCCCTGTAGTAGTCGATAGAATAACAAGGATAGTTGCTTTCTGATCCGGGACTCTTTACCTCGATTATGTCGACGCCCATACACATCATCGTAGCCCTGCCGCCACCAATAGAGCATCTCCGGAATACTATCCACCGGATCCTGTAGATCTGCATCCATGATGATTACTGCATCTCCCGTGGCATAGTCCATGCCGGCAAGCATGGCATTCTCTTTGCCGAAATTCCGACTTAAGTTGATGATGTTGATCTTCGGATTCCGTTCCCTCTGTTCTGTTAATACCTCGAGTGTCCGGTCGGTCGATCCGTCATTGACAAACATATATTCCCATTCCACAGATATACCATCTTCTTGCTCTGATATCTGCATGGCAATTCGTTCCAATTCTTCTATCAAATGAGGTATGTTTTCTTCCTCATTATATGCCGGTATAAGTATCGTCACTTTCTTTATTATACCCACATTGGAATTGGAAATACTGTGATTTTCCGTATGCAGCGATGTTGTCATTCGTGTATTATTCTTAGAATTCTATTCAACTCACAAAGTTACAAAAATATTCTAAACAACCAACATCCATACAGTAATAAAGAACGCGCTATGGAGCGCGCTCTTCGTAATATTTTCTGAATCTTTATCACCTATGGGGTGGAGAGAATGGCGATGCGATGGGGATAGGATCGGAGTGTAACGTGGCGTTGCTTTACCGGGGCTGTTTCTCCGGTGTATAGGTTAGTAAGGATGGTGCCTTCGGCGAAGGTGTCTCCAACCGGAATAGACATTCCCTGCTCTAATCCTACGGCAATCAAGATTTGTTCGTTGTCGTTATACCTGAGACAGGTGTGGGTATCGATGGTTTTCTGGCGACCGGTACCTATAACCGGGTGGGCACGGCGGATCTTACCCAGCGTGCGATAGTGTGCCAGCAGCGTAGTGTCAATATCATTCCAGTCCATGTCGGAGCGAAATGCCTGATCGCTGTCGACGTTGAAACGAGCTTCGCTTAGCTTTCTGCCGGTCTCATCGCCATAGAATATCTGAGCCACACCGGGCGAGAGAAGGAAGGTGGTGGCACAGTCTATCATATTTGCCATGTCAGCATCGCGATGATAGGAGTTGTTGAGATAATTGAAGGGATGCCAGTCAGCGTGGGCTGCCACTGAATCAGCGTATGCTTGCCAAGTATAGACTATGCCATCCGTATCGCCATGCTTGGGAAAGTAAAAGTTGACCATACTTGAGAATCCGGCAGAGGCATAGTCGGGCTTATAGTCTATTCCGGCGCGGTCGAAGTCTCCGGTCATATAGAAAGAATCGGTCCAAGAGGCTGCCGGTGAGTCTGGATGATTGGCACGCCAACGATTCAGAGCATCGTTGCAGGCTTGATTGAGTTCTTTCCAGCGTTTCAAGTGTGTGTATTCGACTATATCACAGCGCACTCCATCGATGCCAAATTCTTCCACCCATGAGGCGATCCACCCTATGATGTGTTGTATGGGTGATCGTTTGCCGACTTTGCGAAGAGGACGCGCCGAGGGATTGACCCAGGGATCGTTGGTGTTCCCTTCTCGCTTCCATTTACGGAGCAGAAAGTCCGGTATCTTTACAGGCGTGTCGCTCTCATCTTTGAAGTCAGGAAGTCCGAAGAGGGTGACTTGTAGCGGATCGGTTTCATCCCATGGTTCGTCGGGCATACGGACCCAATCTCGGTCGTACCAACCTTTCCACTTTAAGCGATCGGCAAAGAAGGTCTCATAATTCCATTCTTTTATGTGTTCGACTGCTTGCTCTTCGGTCAGTCCGGTATCGGCAAATCCCTGTTGGATGGCATCGAGAAGAGTCGGATAACCCGGATCGTTGATATTCGCACCAAGCATCACGCGAATACCTTGGGCATGGAGCGTGTCGACAAGTTCACGAAATTCTTCGATGGTGCCATAGTTTTTGTCGATCTGTGTATAGTCTAAGGGGTAGTATCCATGGTAGCCATAGTGTGGAAAGTCATTGACTGTTCCGCTCCCCGACATCCATCCATGTATCTGCTCATATACGTCGGTCATCCACACGACGTCGACTCCCAAATCGGTGAAGTACCCTTCTTTCGCCTTTTGGAGCATTCCCTTAAAGTCGCCGCCATGGAATGTAGCTGCATTGAGACGTTCGCTACCATAGTCTGTCTTTCTGCCATAGTTGACATCATTGGTGGTATCGCCATTGGCGAAGCGATCGGTGATAACAAAGTAGACTGTGGCATTACCCCATCGAAATGTATCGCTGTCATTTGCGCTGTGGAGTGTCTGTGAAGCGAGTGGAGATAAAAAGAATGTGAAGCATGAGAGAGTCAAAACGACTCTGACTAAAGCTGAAGGTAAACGCATAGATATTTAAGGTTAAAAGTCAAACATAAGAACGCTTTCCACTGAAACCCATGTCTCTGATATGCCTATTCTCTGAAAAGCTATACCTATGTACCGGATAAGTGGGGCATCAATAACACAATGACAAAGATAACAAATAATTTCAACACGTAAACATCCCTTTTACCGCATTGAGGTATTTCAAGACCTTTGAGAAGGCCTT
>SAMEA3663025__coassemble_827_pt1 | contig 16873 bp, 17 predicted proteins | sample SAMEA3663025__metabat2_high_PE_004 | metagenome-assembled genome bin SAMEA3663025 (sample SAMEA3663025) | pig gut metagenome | biome: pig gut; feature: pig-associated habitat; material: faeces | place: France | collected 2012
GCGGGGTCAGTAATTTTGATTCCCCCTGCCATATTAAGGAAAACATCCTTCTGCGAGAGGCGGAAACCGGCTCTCTTCTCGAGGACAGCGAGGAGCATATTCAGGCGACGCTGGTCGAAGCCGGTGACCGAACGCTGAGGGGTGCCGTAAGCGGCTGAAGAGACGAGGGCTTGCGACTCGACCATGAAAGGGCGAGCCCCCTCGATTGTAACACCGATGGTGATGCCGCTCATCTGCGAATCGCGATTGTCGGAGAGGAGCATCTCCGAGGGATTCTTCACCTCGCGGAGACCGCGGTCGATCATCTCATAGATGCCGATCTCGGAGGTGGAGCCGAAACGATTCTTGATGCTGCGAAGGATACGGTAAAGATACTGACGATCGCCCTCGAACTGAAGGACCGTATCGACGATATGCTCCAGCACCTTTGGTCCGGCGATAGCACCATCCTTATTAATATGACCGACGAGGATTACGGGGACATTCGACTGCTTGGCATATCGGAGGAAAGCGGCGGCGCACTCGCGGACCTGTGAGACAGTGCCTGGAGCCGACTCGATGTCATTAGAGCAGATGGTCTGAATCGAATCGACCACCACGAGACCCGGCTCGACATCCCTGATATGGTCGAAGATATTTTCGAGGCAAGTTTCGCAGAGGATGAAAGTATTGTCCGAGACCTTAGCGAGACGGTCGGCACGGAGTTTAAGTTGCGAGGCAGACTCCTCGCCCGAGACATAGAGGATGCGCCGATTGCGGATAGAGAGGATATTCTGGAGGAGGAGGGTTGACTTTCCGATGCCCGGTTCACCGCCTATCAGGGTAAGCGAACCGGCAACGAGACCACCGCCGAGCACGCGATTAAGTTCGCTGCTGGGCATGTGGATACGGATCTCATCGGTATAAGCGATATCGGAGAGTTTGACCGGAGCGGCAGAGGGAGTAACCAGACCTCGGCTTTTGGTTTTTGGTTCGGAGGGGATGCGCTGCTCCACCATCGAGTTCCACTCTCCACACCCGGGACACTTGCCGAGCCACTTGGGAGAATCATAACCGCAATTCGAGCAGACGTATGCTATTTTTGACTTAGAAGATGCCATAAAAAAAGATGCTTTAGATCAGTAATGGAGAGAGACTGAATAAAAAGTTGGAAAAAGATGACACAAATTTACAAAATTAATTTTAAAATTCTTATATTTGCAGAGTGAAAGGGAAAAAGCTTCTTAAAAAAGAACAAAGGAGCCTCCTAAAAAGCTAAAACATAAAACGATAAATCAATAATATCAGCAAAAACATAAACCCAAATAAACATAAAACAACAACTATGAAATTCTTAACCGACGAAAAGCTGCTCATCGTTGGAGCAGCCGGAATGATTGGCTCAAACATGGCTCAGACAGCCATTATGATGGGTCTTACCCCCAATGTATGTCTATACGACCCCTACGCCAAGGGCCTCGAGGGTGTGGCAGAGGAGTTGCTTCAATGTGGTTTTGAGGGTCTCAACCTGACCTATACCGACGACATTGAGAAGGCATTTACCGGCGCCAAATACATCGTATCTTCAGGAGGAGCACCCCGCAAAGAGGGGATGACCCGCGAAGACCTCTTGGCAGGCAACTGCAAGATCGCAGAAGACTTTGGCAAGAACGTGCGTAAATACTGCCCGGATGTAAAGCACATCGTAGTGATCTTCAACCCGGCAGACATCACCGGCTTGGTAACACTTCTCTACTCAGGTGTTAAGCCCGGTTGCGTGACTACATTGGCAGCACTTGACAGCACACGTCTGCGCAATGAATTGGCAAAATACTTCAAGATCGATCCGGACCGCATCACCAATGCACGCACCTACGGAGGACATGGCGAGCAGATGGCAGTCTTCGCATCGACAGTGAAGGTAGATGGCAAGCCCCTGACCGAGCTCATCGCCGAGGGCAAGCTTCCTGAAAAAGAATGGGAAGAGCTCAAGGTTCGCGTGATCCAGGGAGGTAAGAACATCATCAACCTCCGTGGCCGCAGCTCATTCCAGAGCCCTGCATACCTCTCAATCGAGATGATCGCAGCTGCTATGGGTGGTGCACCCTTCAGATGGCCTGCCGGAGTCTATGTCAACAACGACAAATTCCATAACATCATGATGGCTATGGAGAGTGTAATCGGCAAGGATGGCGTGACCTACCATGTAGTAGAGGGCACAGCAGAAGAGCAAGCCGAGCTCGAACAGAGCTACAAGCACCTCTGCACACTCCGCGACGAAGTGATCAAACTTGGCATCATGCCTCCCATCAGCGAATGGGGTAACCTCAATCCCCACCTCGTATAAGAGAAGTCGGGAGAAAACCCAACGAACCAAAGGGGTGTGCCGAAAAGGTGCACCCCTTTTCATTAGATATACAGGGAAAGGAACGCGCTCTTACTTCATGAAGAAACAGACATACAGGGAAAGGGAGGCGCTCTTAGAAAATGCATAAAAAACGTTGGAAATTTAGAGAGAAAATAAATAAAGAAAAAAAAGTGACAAAAATTTGATAAAAATCTCACTAAATTTGTTATAAATCGTAAATAATTAATTAAATTTGCAGATAGAGAAAATATGCAAATCATAAAGAAACGATCAAGTCAATGATAGTCAACCTAATAGCAGATGCAGGCTCCACGAAGACGGATTGGGTAGTCACCGACCGGGAGGGAGAACGGATCACACGCATTAACACCAATGGTGTGAATGCCCTGCTATGCTCACCGGGCAGCATAAAAAGCATGGCGACTAAGGTAGACACTATGCTTCGTCAAGAAGATATGAAAGTGAATGCGCTCCACTACTACGGAGCGGGGTGTGCCACGCCCCAGATCTGTCAGCGGTGTGAGGCGGAACTTCGCCAAGCCATCCGCGCCGAAGAGATTCGGGTCTACTCCGATCTGCTTGGGGCGGCTCGCAGTTTATTGCAAAGAGAGCGAGGCATCGCCTGCATCTTGGGGACCGGGAGCAACTCCTGCCTCTACGACGGCAAGAAGATCGTGAGCAACGTTCCCTCTATGGGATATGTATTGGGCGATGAAGGGAGCGGCGCTGTCTTGGGACGCCGATTGGTGGCTGATGCCTTCAGAGGGATCATGCCCCCCGAGATGAGAGAACTCTTCTTCGCCAAATATGACATCACACTTGGCGAGATGCTCGACAGAGTCTACAAGCAGGCATCGTCCAACCAATACTTGGCTACATTTGTAGAATTTATTGCCGAGAATATCGAGCATGAATATATGACGGGGATGGTAAGAGAAGAGATCGGCAGATACTTCGACCGCAACATCTCCTGCTATGCAGAGGCGAAAGATGTGCCGATAAGTTTCACCGGCGGAGTGTCGAAAGTCTTCCAAGAGATCATCCGCACGGTCGGCGCTGAGAAGGGATATCATATTGGGAAATTCATCAATCCGCCGATGGAGGGACTGATCGAATATCACAGGGGAAGATGAAATAAACGAAATATATATAAGAGTGGTCATATAAGAGATATGATATAATATAAGGATAAAGGAAAGATGAAAAAAAGAGATATAATCATAGCTATGGCTCTGCTGAGTCTGCCTATGACAGGGATGGCACAGAGCGCCGACAATACCCGGCAAGACTCGCAGATAGTGATCAGTCCGCTATTTGACTATCCGATGGCTCCCGACGACCTGGATGGACTTCAAGAGCGGTCGAACTACTTGATGCAGCACTTCTGGGACAAGATGGACTTCAAGCAGAAAGCATCAGTCGATCAGAATGCACTTAACGATGCCTTCCGGGTGTATGTAACGCCGATGCAATTTGCCTCGGCGACAGAGGTAAATGCTTCAGTCGACAAGGTAATCGCGCAGATATCGAAGAATGCGGTATTGAGTCTTCAATTTGCCAAAGCGGCAGAAGAGGCGCTCTATGGGCCACGTGCCGATTTATGGAACGACGAGATCTACCTGAAATTTATCGACAACGTATTGCGATGCAAGCAGATCAAGAAAGAGCGCAAAGCACGCTACGAGCATGTAGGCAAACAACTTCGCAACACACTTCGCGGGAGTGTTCCACCCGAATTTGACTACACCACCGCCGATGGCAAGGTGTCGCACTATCATCCCAACGGCGTTATCACGGTGATCGAGTTTGGCGATCCCGACTGCGACGACTGTCGCTTCTCGAAGCTGAAGATGGAGACCAACGTACGGTTCAGTTCACTCGTGGAGCGAGGCAAGATCAATGTCATGTTCATCGTATCCGACCCGGAAGAGGGGTGGGAAGAGAAGTTGAAAGACTACCCGACCCTCTGGCATGTAGGTGCCTCTGAGAGTGTCAGCGACCTCTACGACTTGCGTAAGAGTCCGTCGGTCTATGTGATCGACCGAGAAGGGAAGATCGCAGTGAAGAATGTAGGCATCGAGACAGCAATGCAGATAGCCACAGCCGCTGCCGAACAATAAGAGCGTTCACTCTAAAAAAGAAAGGAGAAAAAAAAGATGATCAATCTGTTAAAACGCCTATACATCCGATTCACGGGCTACTCCTACACGAACATGGGGCGCCTCTTCCTGCGCCTCTTCGTTGGGTTGATGATGCTTCAATTTGCCGTCAGGCAGATCATGCACTTCGAAGAGGAGACCCTTCTCATGCCCGAGATTTTAGGGATGAGTCCGGAGGTATTACAGATCACGATGATAGTGATCGAGTTGACATGTTCACTCTTCATCATGGCGGGCTTCTGCACGCGTATGATGGTGTTGCCCCCCTTCGTGGCGATGGCGATAGCGGAATACTATCTTCTGCAGAGTGCCGAGCATGCGAGCTACATGATCACATGGGACAAGCCGGGTTATCTGCCTGTGATGTTTATGGGCATCTACTTCTTCATTCTCTTGGTGGGACCGGGGAAGATATCGGTAGACTACTTTTTATCGCTCCACATCATCCACAGTGAGAACCAGAGTGAAGGAGAACTCGAAGAGGTATGAAAATAGCAGTATTAGTATCGGGAGGTGTAGACAGTTCGGTAGTGGTAGAGAAGCTCTATCGCGAAGGGCATGACTTGCACCTATACTACATCCGGATCGGCAACGACAATGGCGAGGGAGACTGCTCGGCAGAGGAAGACATCGAGATGTGTCAGCTGATCGCCCGCAAGTATGGTTTGCCACTGCAGGTGGTGTCGCTTCATGACGAATACTGGGAGTCGGTGATGGAATACACATTGAAGACGGTGAAGGCGGGCTTGACGCCTCATCCCGACATCATGTGCAACAAGCTGATCAAATTCGGATACTTCGAACAGCGCTGGGGTAAGGACTACGACAAGGTGGCGACCGGTCACTACGCCTCGATCGAGAAGCGAGGCGACAAATACTACCTTGCCACGGCAGTCGACCCGGTGAAAGATCAGACCGACTTCTTGGCACAGATCAGTTACGAGCAGTTGGAGCACTTGCTCTTTCCGCTCGGCGACCTGCCGAAGAGCGAAGTACGCAAGATTGCGAGTCAAGCCGGCTTGCCGACAGCGAGTCGCAAAGACTCCCAGGGAATATGCTTTTTGGGTAAGATCAACTACAACGACTTCATCGAGCGCCACTTGGGCACTCATCCCGGACCGATCATCGAGATCGAGACGGGCAAGAAGATCGGGGAGCATCGCGGCTACTGGTTTCACACCATCGGCCAGCGCAAGGGCTTAGGGCTGAGTGGCGGTCCCTGGTATGTGGTCAAGAAGAATGTACGCGACAACGTGATCTACGTTTCCAACGGCTACGACACTCGGCGCCAGTATGGCAAAGAGATCCCGGTCGAAGAGATGCATTGGATCACAGAAGATCCCTTCGAGAGCGGACTATTGCCGGCAGAAGATGGCAAGATCTCGATAACGTTCAAGACGCGCCACACGCCGGAGTTCAGCGAGGGGATGATCGAGCGCACCGAGACCGGCGGCTATCGCGTAGTGTCAGCCACCGACGTGCAGGGGATAGCCCCCGGGCAATATGCGATCATCTACACGCCTGATCGGCGACTATGTTTAGGGTCGGGTATGATCAGTATACCTCACACCAAAAAGAGTAAGAAGAGATGAGTAAGATTAGACTGGAACTATTAGGCATCACCTACAACCAGATAGAATCCGGGGTATATGCGGTGGTGCTTCAAGAGATGGGAGGGACCCGTCGGATACCGATCATCATCGGATTTCCGGAGGCACAAGCCATCGAATGCAAATTGCAGGAGATAGTAGTGCCACGCCCCTTGACCCATGACTTGGCGATCAACATGCTACGCGAATATGGCATCAGCGTGTTGGAGGCGAACATCTACAAATTGCCGAATGGGGTTTTTGCCGCCGAGTTGGTGCTGAGCGACGGCAAGGAGGTGAAAGTGGTCGACTCGCGGAGCAGCGATGCGATAGCCTTGGCGATACGTGTCGGGGCACCGATCTACACCACGCCGGAGGTGATGTCGGAGGCCGGCTTCGAGCCGGGAGAGCAAGCGCCGAGCCGGGTAGTCGGCAAGATGAGTCGCTCATCGAACAAGAGCAAACCGGCTACAACCAATAATAACGAAAACCGACAAAAAAGCATCGAACAGTTAAAGAAAGAAATGCAACAAGCCTCCGAGGCTGAGCGGTATGAAGAAGCGGCACGAATCAAGGCCGAAATAGAGAGACGCCTTCAAGAGGGCAAAACCGAATAACAAACACCAAATCCAAAACAAGGAACGATGAAAAATAGGAAACAACGCATCGACCTGATGGTCGATCTGATCAGAAATCAGTGCATAGGTAGTCAAGAAGAATTGTCGACCCTGCTTTCCAGCTATGGATACAATGTGACACAAGCCACGCTATCGCGCGACTTGAAGATGTTGAAGACCACGAAAGTGCCGACCGACCGAGGCACGTACATGTATATATTACCCGACAGCAACACACTCAAAGACAAGCTCTTGGCAAAGGGAGTGAGCAGCATATCGCCCAACTTCCAGAGTGGTTTTATCTCCTTGGAGATCTCGGGGAATATCGCCGTGATCAAGACCCGCAACGGCTATGCGGCAGGTTTGGCATACGACATCGATATGAGCAATGCGCCTGAGATCTTGGGCACGATCCCCGGCAGCGACACGATCTTCGCCGTGCTTCGTGAGGGAGTGACCAAAGAAGAGGCAATAGAGGCATTCGGCAAGATGTTGCCCTTAGACAAAAAGCATCATTACAAATAGATAAATAGGGCGAAGCATTCGACAGAGAGCCGAAAAGCCCAAAGAAAAAACCATCATAATAATGATAAAAGCAGCAATATGGGGTGGCGGCACCTTGGAGGGGGGAGAATTGATCCGCCTCTTGGCTATGCACCCTGAAGTAGAGATAACCGAAGTAGAGGGTCAAGGACTCAGCGGCAAACCGCTGACGAGCCACCATCATGGTCTGATCGGAGAGACCACCCGTAATTTCAGTTCAAGTGTAGACTTCGACAAGTGTGACGTACTCTTCGTGTGCGACGAGACACTCGGCGCCGAGAAGGTAATGTCACTACGGAGTCGCCGACCCGACTTGAAGATTATCTTATTGAGTCGTCAGGCAGGTCTCGACTATGAAAAGGGAGAAATCGTGTATGGACTTCCGGAGATCAACCGCAAACAGATGGTAAGGGGAGCGACAGCGGCAGTAGTGCCGGAGTCGATGGCATCGATGGCGTTGGTGGCGCTCTTTCCCTTCTCACGCAACTTGCTGCTCAGCGGAGAGATCGCGATTAGCGTAACGGCGCCGCAAAGCATCATCGAAGAGACCGATATGATGCAAGTGAAGCGGGAGATCGAGACAATGCTCCATACGGTGCAACTCAGTTATGATGGAGAGATAACAATCGAACTGCATCCATCGGAGGCACGCCGGAGTGCACTGATGGATATCGAATTCAGATGCGAGCTCAACCACGAAGCCATGATCGAACTCTATGATATCTATGACGATCATAACTTCACCTTCATCACCACCACTCGGGTTGGAGTGTCGGAAGTGGCAGGCACCAACAAGTGTATCGTCGGCGTGATGCAACCCGAAGAGGGTAATGCACGGCTGATGGTGGCGGCAGACTGCCGACTTCGCGGAGCATCAGGCGAGGCTATCCATATCATGAACCTCCTCTTCGGGCTCCACGAGAAGACCGGACTGGCTCTCAAAGCTATCGACTACAACCGCCTCTGAGCTGAAACGACAATCCCGACGACAAGTTATTATTGCCGACAAAATCTAAGGAACGCGCTCTAAAAAACGAATGATATGTCAGTCAATAAAGTAATACTACTGGGCAATGTGGGGCAAGATCCCGACATACGCTATCCGGAGAAGGATAAGATAATAGCCTTTGTCTCCTTGGCGACCAACGACTACTACCCTGCCACTGGAGAGGTGACAGAATGGCATCGGCTGGTGATGGGTGGGGAGAATGCCCGGCTGGCAGAGCGCTATATCCGCAAAGGGACGCGGCTTTATGTCGAGGGGAAACTGAAATCGAGAGAATATGAAGATCGACTCAAGATCCGCCGCCGTGTCACGGAAGTGATAGTGGAGCGTGTCGAGATACTTGGTCGTTCGACCAACCAACAATAACAAAAACAACAAAAGAGATATACCAATAAAAAAGAAATGAGAAAATGGCGCATAGAGGATTCCGCTGAGATGTATAACATCTCGGGGTGGGGATTGAAATACTTTTCGATCAACGACAAAGGGCATGTACAGGTGACACCCAAAGAGGGATGCACACCGATCGACATCAAAGAGGTGATGGACACACTTCAGATCCGCGATGTAGCAGCCCCGGTGCTATTGAGATTTCCCGACATACTTGACGATCGTATCCGCAAGATCTCCGACTGCTTCAAGCGAGCTGCCAAAGAATATGAATATAAGGCACAGAACTTCATCGTCTACCCTATCAAGGTGAATCAGATGAGGCCTGTGGTGGAAGAGATCGTGAGCCATGGCAATAAATATAACATCGGCTTGGAGGCAGGTTCGAAGCCGGAGCTACATGCCGTGTTGGCAGTCAACACCTACGAGAACTCCCTGATCGTGTGCAATGGCTATAAAGATGAGGACTATGTCGAATTGGCACTACTCGCCCAGAAGATGGGTCGCCGCATCTACTTGGTGGTGGAGAAGCTCAACGAGCTACGACTCATCGCCAACGTGTCGAAGCGACTTAACATCAAGCCCAACATCGGCATCCGCATTAAGCTGACCAGTTCGGGGTCGGGCAAATGGGAAGAATCTGGAGGCGATGTGAGCAAATTCGGTTTGAACTCCAGCGAACTCTTGGATGCCCTCGCCTTCATGGAGAAGAACAAGATGGTGGACTCACTGAAGCTGATCCACTTCCACATCGGGAGCCAGATCACGAAGATCCGCCGCATCAAGAATGCACTCCGCGAGGCAATGCAATTCTATGTGCATCTGAGCCAAGCCGGTTTTGATATCGACTTTGTAGATATCGGCGGCGGACTGGGTGTGGACTATGACGGCACCCGCTCCTCGAGCGGAGAGAACTCGATGAACTACTCCATCCAGGAATATGTCAACGACTCCGTTTCCCAGCTCGTGGATGCCTGCAACAAGAATGGGCTGAAACATCCCAACATCATCACCGAGAGCGGCAGATCACTGACCGCCCACCACTCCCTTCTGATCATCCAAGTGCTCGAGACCACCCAGCTCCCCATTTGGAAAGATGACGACGAACTGGGAGAGAATCCTCATGAGCTGGCAGTCGAACTATATAACATCTGGGACAAGATCGACTCCACGCGACTCTTCGAAGACTGGCACGATGCGTTGCAGATCCGCGAAGAGGCATTAGAACGCTTCAGCCTCGGACTGCTCGACCTGAAGACACGGGCACAGATCGAGAAACTCTTCTGGAGCGTGGCACGCGACGTGCGCGACCTGACACGCAGCATGAAGCATCCACCCGAAGAACTGAAAAAAGTGACCCGCATGCTGCCGGAGAAATACTTCTGCAACTTCTCCCTCTTCCAGTCGCTTCCCGACTCATGGGCTATCGACCAAATGTTCCCCGTGATGCCGATCATGCGACTCGACGAGAAGCCAACCCATCTCTGCACGATCCAGGATGTGACCTGCGACTCCGATGGCAAGATCAATCACTTCGTGGCGCCCAACGGCTGCTCGTATGGTCTGCAGGTGCATGACTTGAAGTCCAACGAGCCCTACTACTTGGGAGTCTTCTTGGTGGGGGCATATCAGGAGATCTTGGGCGACCTACACAATCTCTTCGGCGACACCAACGCCGTGCATATCACACTGACCAAAGAAGGCTATGAGATAGCGCAAGTGATCGATGGCGAGACAGTGGCAGATGTGTTGGACTATGTTGAATACTCCCCCAAGCGGTTGGTGCGTAACCTCGAAACGTGGGTCACCGCCTCGATGAAGCGCGGAGTGATCACCCCCGAAGAGGGGCGCCAATTCCTCAACAACTATCGCTCCGGCCTCTATGGGGGCACCTACTTAGTACGCGACTGATGCGATCATTCTTGCGACTATCCTACAACGGCATGAGTTATCATGGGTGGCAGATTCAGCCCCATGATGAGAGTGTGCAGCAGCGGCTCGAAGAGTCGCTGAGCACGCTGTTGCGTCAGCCTACGGCGGTGACCGGTGCGGGGCGTACGGATGCCGGGGTCCATGCCCGCACGATGTATGCCCACTTCGACCATGACGAAGAGATCGCCGACAAGCGACGTTTCCTGCACAGCCTCAATCGGCTCTGCGGCCGCGACATCGTGACCTACGACCTGATCAGCGTCGCCGACGATGCACATGCCCGCTTCGATGCCACCTCGCGCACCTACAAATACTTTGTTACCTACGAGCACTCCCCATTCCTCGAGGGGGTGAGCTGGCACTCCCCTACCCGCCTCGACTTGGAGAAGATGAACCGAGCCGCTGAGCGACTTCTCGGGAAGATGGACTATACCTCCTTCGCCAAACTGCACAGCGACACAAAGACCAATATCTGCGAAGTGACACGCGCCGAATGGAGCGAATGGCAGAATATGTATGGCGTGGCAGGAGTCGTCTTCACCATCACTGCCGACCGTTTTCTGCGCAATATGGTGAGAGCCATCGTGGGGACCCTGGTCGACGTGGGGCGCGGCAAACTGACCCTCGAAGATTTCGAGAGGGTGATTGCGCAGAAAGACCGTTGCGCGGCGGGCAACTCGATGCCTCCGCAGGCACTATTTCTTTGGGATATTACCTACCCCTATATCGGCGACGCCGACCCGCGGGGAAAGGATCAATAACGACAACTATGGATATAAAAGAGAGAATCGACACACTCCGCAGAGAACTCAACGAGCATAACCACAACTACTATGTTCTCAACATGCCGACGATCAGCGACCGGGAGTTCGACATAAAGATGAAAGAGCTCGAGGCGTTGGAGCGCGAGCATCCGGAGTATTACGACGAACTGTCTCCGACCCAACGTGTGGGATCCGACCTCACCAAGGGGTTCGAGCATGTCACCCACGAGCGGCCGATGATGTCGCTTGCCAACACCTACTCAATCGGCGAGGTGGATGAATGGGGAGCACGTATGGATCGCGCCCTCGAGGGGGAAGAATATAACATCGTCGGAGAGCTGAAATTCGACGGCACGTCGATCTCCTTGATCTATAGGCATGGGCGCTTGGTGCGAGCAGTAACCCGCGGCGACGGCACACAAGGCGATGATGTCACCGCCAATATCAAGACCATCAAGAGCATCCCCTTGCAGCTGATGCCGGGCGACTGGCCCGACGACTTTGAGATTAGGGGAGAGATCCTGATGCCCTGGGAGGTGTTCGAGCAGCTCAATAAAGAGCGGGCATATAACGAAGAGCCCCTCTTCGCCAATCCGCGCAATGCCGCCTCCGGCACCCTCAAGATGCAAGACTCACGCGAAGTGGCACGCCGCCGACTCGATGCCCGCTTCTACTATCTTCTGAGCGACAACCTCCCCTGCGACAATCATTATGACAATATGCAGGCGGCGGCGCGGTGGGGATTCAAGGTGTCAAAAGCGATGAAGCTGATGCACACGCTGAGCGATATCGACGACTATATCCACTACTGGGATGAGCATCGCAAAGAACTTCCTGTAGCCACCGACGGACTCGTATTCAAGATCAACAACATACGTCAGCAGGTAAGCCTGGGCTATCGGGCGAAATCGCCACGCTGGGCAGTAGCATTCAAATTCAACCCGGAGCGAGCCTGCACCCCCTTGCGGTTCGTATCGTTCGAGACGGGACGCATGGGGATCGTGACCCCGGTGGCTAACCTTGAGCCGGTGCAGCTCTCCGGCACGATAGTGAAGCGAGCCTCACTCCATAATGAAGATATCATGGTCGACCTTGACATCCACGAAGGGGATAGCCTCTATGTGGAGAAGGCGGGGGAGATCATCCCACAGATCACCGGAGTCGACACCACACAGCGGAAGCCGGGAGCGGCGAAGGTAGAATTTGTCAAGACCTGCCCGGTGTGTGGCACGACTCTGAAGCGCGCCGAGGGGGAATCGGCATGGTATTGCCCCAACAAAGAGGGTTGTCGGCCGCAGATCACGGGCAAGATAGAGCACTTTTGTGCTCGTCGCATGATGGATATCGATGGCATCGGCGAAGAGACAGCCGAATTGCTCTACGCCGCCGGATTAGTGAGGCGGATCGGCGACCTCTATCATCTCAAAGAGAGCGACCTTGCCGGGCTCGAGAGGATGGGAGAGAAGATGGCACAGCGCATCATCAAGGGAATAGACGAGTCTCGACAGGTGCCCTTCGAGCGAGTGCTCTATGCCTTGTCGATACCCAATGTCGGGGAGACTACCGCCAAGCGGATAGCGCGCGTGGTGAAGAGCTTGGAGGCAATGAGCCTTGAAGAGTTGACGGCTATACCCGACGTCGGACCGATCATAGCGGCATCGATCTATGACTACCTACGCGAGCCGAGCAACATGGAGAATATCCGCGACCTTCGCGAGGCGGGGTTGCAACTTGCCGTCTCTGCCGATAAGATGGAGGCGACAGGAAATGTGTTCGAAGGGAAGAGCATAGTGATCTCCGGCACCTTCGCCCGCCATAGCCGCGATGAGTATAAAGATATCATCATGGCGCAAGGGGGGAAGAATGTGGGGAGCATCTCGAAGAAAACGAGTTTTGTGCTCGCCGGAGAGAATATGGGGCCGGCGAAGCGCGAGAAATGTCAGCAGCTCAACATCCCGATGATCAGCGAAGAAGAGTTCTTGGCAATGATCTCCGCCCCCGCAGAAGATGAGAGGGTTGAGGATGCGAAGAAGTCTGAGGGGGAGGAGAGAATTGACTCGGTTCAGGCTGAGGATGCTAACCATGATGAGGATTGGATGGATGAATGGATCAATGGATGGAAGAAATAGTTTATAAAGAGCTAATACCAAAATTAATTTTTAAAAAAAGTAAGAAGATGAAAGTATCACCCTCACTACTGTCGGCGAACTTTGCCGATATGCGACCCGACTTGGAGATGATCAATGCCTCGGAGTGTGATTATCTGCACATGGATATCATGGATGGGGTGTTTGTGCCCAACATATCCTTTGGATTTCCGGTGATGAAATCGGTGTCGAAGGTCTGCACGAAGCCCCTTGACGTGCATTTGATGATCGTTAACCCACAGAACTGGGTAAGCCAGGTACGAGACTGCGGAGCAGAGATCATGAACGTGCATCAAGAGGCGTGTGTCCACCTGCATCGGTGTGTGCAGCACATCCACCAGGCGGGGATGAAGGCAGGGGTGACCCTCTGTCCGGCGACACCGGTGTCGACGCTTACCGACATCATCGAAGATGTGGACTTGGTGTTGCTGATGTCAGTAAATCCCGGTTTTGGAGGGCAGCCCTTCATCGAGCGGACAATAAAGAAGACAGCTGAATTGCGTCGGCTTATCGACGAGAGTGGATCGAAGGCGGTGATCGAGATAGATGGGGGAGTGAATTTGGAGACAGGTCGGCGACTTGCCGAGGCAGGGGCAGATATCCTCGTAGCAGGCAGCTTTGTGTTCGGCTCAAAAGACCCGCAGAAAGTCATCAGCGACCTCAAGGCGCTATAAAATTAACCAACGCCCTGAAAGGGCAAAAGAAAAAACAAAGGTAAAGAAGTATGATAACGTTAGCGATATTTGATGCACAGGAATTTTTCCAATGGTTTGTGGAGAATGCGAACTATATATTTGTGTTTGTATTCATGGTGATAGAGAGTAGTTTCATTCCCTTTCCGTCGGAGTTGGTGGTGCCACCGGCAGCCTATTTGGCGTGTCGCAACTATGGAGTTGGGGCAGATATGAACGTGGTGGTGGTTGTGGTGATGGCGACCCTTGGGGCACTTGTCGGCGCGTATATCAATTACTTTTTGAGTTTGTGGGTAGGGCGACCGGTGGTATATCGTTTTGCCGACAGTCGGATAGGACATGCCTGTCTTATCGACCGGATGAAGGTGGAGAAGGCGGAGCGTTATTTTGATGCTCATGGGGCAGTATCGACCTTCATCGGGCGATTGATACCGGCGATACGGCAGTTGATATCGATACCGGCGGGGTTGGCACGAATGAACTTGTTGAAATTTTCTATCTTCACAACACTTGGGGCGCTGGTATGGAACACGGTATTAGGATTGTTAGGCTACTGGTTGTCGCTTTACATCGACCCGGATGCGCTCTATGACAAAGTAGAGGAATACAACAGCTACCTGAGCTACGGGGGCTACGCGCTGCTTGCGCTCTGCATAGCCTACATACTCTGGCAAACCTTCCGCCGCAAGCGCTCCTAACCGCAGAGGGCGCTGAAGGCTTGCTATATTGGGAGAATTGGATTAGCTTGGTAGATTCATTTGGCAATATGAAGAAATTTCGTTAACTTTGCTTTGTCCCCCTGTAGTAGGCATAAACGAGTACCCATCAGCCTTATCACCGGGGTGATGATCAATTCATTGTATCTGAACTTATGATAGAAAAGATAGGTATTGTCAATTATAAATCTATTCGAGAAGTTTCTATCCCCTTGAGCAGGATAAACATTCTAATTGGGGAAAATGGCGCCGGGAAGACAAACTTTATATCATTTTTTGAAATGATAAAGGCTTTGTATGACTGTCGCCTCGGTTCGTATATGCTTTCAAATGGCGGTATAAACGCACAGTTGCACAGAGGTCTGAAATTCTCCAAGTCTATAGAAGGCCTAATTGATTATAACAATAAAAATGCTTTCTTTTTCACACTTCGCCCCGGTGTCGGTGACAAAGCTTACATAGCCGAAACCGGCGACTGTTTGAATAGAGACAATGATCCATCCAAGGATTACAAGTCTTGGGACAAAATGGTTTGGGATAAGGATGTAGAAGAGTCAGAAATTTCGGAGTTGCAATATCCACGTGTCCAGTATATCCGAGATCTTTTGGAAAGTTTTATTGTCTATCATTTTCATGACACGAGCAAAACGTCTCCGATGAGACAACCTTGCGCCATCGGAGATAATGCAGCCTTGCGGCATGATGCCTCCAACTTGCCTGCCGTGCTCTATCGGCTTAGGCAAACCGATATGAGTGCGTATCGGCTAATAGAGGCAACGGTAAGATCTGTAGCCCCATACTTCAAGCGCTTCAAGTTAGCCCCAATGCAGACCGACGAGTCTCGAATCAAGCTTGAATGGGAAGAAGAGGATTCGGAATTGTATCTTGATGCTACATCTCTTTCTGACGGCACATTGCGTTTCATCGCTTTGGCCACTTTGCTACTTCAGACCAAACTGCCGGAAACCATTATCATCGATGAGCCGGAACTTGGTCTCCATCCCGCTGCCATGGTTAAGTTGGCTGCGATGATCAAGAAGGCATCTTCCAAAGCACAGATTATCATTGCCACCCAGTCGGTAACGCTTATCAGCAATTTCTCGATTGACGATCTGATTGTCGTAGGTAGAGATAGCACTCAGTCTACTTTCCACAGGCTCAATGAAGAAGACTTTTCGCAATGGCTCGAAGAATATTCAGTAGGAGACCTATGGGAGAAAAACATAATAGGAGGCCGCCCATGACCCGTAGATTATATATTGTAGTAGAGGGTCAGCACTATCTTGGATAAATGTCCCCGTTTCAGAGAGTGGGTAAACAAACTTATAACAGCCTGCCAATAAGTCAAACCAAGGATTTTTACTGCGCATTTGGGTTTGGTCGAGACGGTGAGGGTGCGCGGATGCTTTATCAGGATAATCAGGATAATCAGTAGACAATAAAAAAAGAGGAGTTCTTCGAACATCGATGATTTGTTTTTTTGTCTACTGATTTTACTGATTTTACTGAGGGATGTGAGGGTTGGGTTAACCACGGATTTACGCGGATTTTCACGGATTTTTTTAACCTCTGATTTTACTGATTTTACTGATTTGGGATGGGCGTGGGTTAGGTGTCTCGGTTTCGTAGCTTCTCTATATTTTTCTTGTCGTATGCCTCACCTCGCGATAATAAGTATTCAAATCTTGCTGTATCACCATCGATACATAAGTGTAATACAAAGAAAGCTCGTTTATTGCCTACCCGAATACGATAGACATTATTGAGAGACTCGATCTTCTTACAGTCGGTTATATCGCTGACCGATGTTGCGCTCTTAACTTCATCGATCATATCAATAACCGAATGTAATACTTTGCCTGACAACTTTCTGACCGATTTCTCGAAATCCTTGGAATACTCAACTTTCATTATCGGTTGCTATCAAGCCATTTTTCGAAATTTGATTTTTCTTCTTCATTGAGCATCACT
>SAMEA3663025__coassemble_836_pt1 | contig 16567 bp, 16 predicted proteins | sample SAMEA3663025__metabat2_high_PE_004 | metagenome-assembled genome bin SAMEA3663025 (sample SAMEA3663025) | pig gut metagenome | biome: pig gut; feature: pig-associated habitat; material: faeces | place: France | collected 2012
CAAGGCCTTCTCAAAGGTCTTGAAATACCTCAATGCGGTAAAAGGGATGTTTACGGTCAAGACCTTGGGCTTGATTTACGAAAGCGCGGCGGCTGTGCCGCAACGCCCTAATTATCTTTTATATTTTCAAAAACGGTTACTCCGAGGATTTCAGCAGCCAAGCGTGTCTGTTCAGTAAGCGAGCCACCTAAAGCAAGGATAGCACGATTATTAGCGAACACACCACGATGTTGAGCTTCGGCATCAAGGATAGCTTTATATTTCACACATTGATATATGCCTCGCAGGATGTCCGCTTCAGGAGAAGTTGCAGGCTTTACTTCAACGGCTGTATTTATGCCAGGGAAGAAAACATCTAAGCGGTCGCCTGACAATAGAATATGCTCGGTTTCACCCTCCGATTTTGATTTGAGGTTTACTAATTCCGGATGCTTGGCGATGAGAAGTTTGAGCTTTTTGTGTTCCTCTCCTTCTCCACCAAACCCGAAAGCTCCTTTGCGAATTTTGTCTATTACATTGCTATCTACTGCTGCCTTCAAACCGAGAAGATTAAGCACCCAATCCCACTGTCTATTGTGGATAGCTTGCGCATTATAGTTAGCTACTATTTTGCGTTTGGCTACATCGTCGAGTTTTTCGTAGTCAGAAGAAACATAGAAAAAACCGTTAGAAGGCAAACCGGTTTTGGGGTCAGTAACCAACGCGTTTAGCGTAGGTATATCTTCTCCTGTCTCTTTAGATAACGCTTTGAAAACGTCGTGGACTACACCGAGTACACGACCAAATCCGCTGTATTGTTTATAGCCGCAAGCCTTTATAAGCTCGTTATATGTGCCGTTGGTACGTCCTTCTTTAGCCCATTTAACTAAAAGCGGTAAAACCTTGCGAACGTTTTGAGCAGTTTTACTTCCGTCAGTTGTCGTTCCTTTAGAGCAAAGATCAATAAGGTAAGCGAGACACCCTTTAGGGAAATTTGATGCGGTATCAAAGCTGTGTAAAAATTTAACGCACTCATCAGAGAGTTGGCGGGTATGCTGAACATTGCCCTTAAAACCACGTTCAGTGAGAGCAGATTTCGGTATCTGATAATCTGCGAATGTTTGTAGGAGCCTAAGACGTGTGAAAGTTTCGACTTCGGGCAATTCTGATTTGCCCTTGTCAGTAACAAAGATTTCATCGTCGATAGTGTCCTGGGGCTTGATGTCAGTAGCGACAACGACAGTTTTGAATTTCACATACATCAAATCATTGGAGAGATAGATGTAGACTATATCGCCAATGTCGGGTTTTGCACTAAGTCGCCAATCAATTTCGGGTAAAGAAGCAAATGCTTCGATTACACGAAATTTCTCAACGTTCGCAGGAGTTATCCAAGTCTGTCGGGTCATAATAATACGTTAATCAATGGGAATTACAAAACGATTATCTTCTTCTCCCGACCATTGCACCTGATATGTTTTGCCGTCAACAACATCGAGCATAACAAAGTTATAGATGTTGTCAGTCGAATATAATTCGTAACGACCATTGACCTTGGAGGTATTTAGCACATTGAGACTCAAAGGAGTTTCAAAGCGGTATTCTTCGCCCTTTACCGAATATTGGACTTGCCAAATTTGACCCGTTGCGGTGTCGAGTTTGAGGAAAGTCCACATATTTTGAGTAGGATATAATTTATATTTACTGATAGAGTTCGTAGTGACAGCCCCTTTAACCTCAACGGGGTCGTCGCTCTTTGTTTGATTGCTTGAACAAAAAATCATAAGAGCCATTAAGAAGAGAATGTAAATATACTTTTTCATGATTAAGGATTGTTATGCTCTAAGTTTTGAAACGATATTGTTTAAGTCGCCGGATCCGTAGCTTGTCGAGGTTTCGGCGGCGATATTAAGGATATTACTGATGTCAAAGTGCGGCAGATATTTTTCGATTAATGCTTTTTTAAGCAAGCGACGTGAGACATCATTTGTCATGTAGTCGCAAAGGTCATCGGGTATCTTTGCGCCAAAGAAGTTCTCGCGGAGCCTCGTCAATGAGTATTCTCGCATTTCCTTAAAGTGCTCTCGTTTCATCAATTCCCAAAATGGCTCATATTCAAGGTGGAAGAACGGCGTTTCAAACACCGGATTGAAAAGCGGTGACTCTCCAACATATTTGCGCCATTCACGCTTGAAGGCTGCAACCATTTGGTCATTGAGCGGTACGAAGCCGTTTGTAATATGGCCGAGTCGGACTTCTTCAATGACAGCAAGGAGAAGAACCGCCTTGTGAGGGGCGGTTTCTCCCTTGCGCTTGTTGCAGTTCATGCGGTCAAAGCAGGAAAGATAATATTGGAGAGGATATTCCATACACTATTTTATCACTGTTACTTCCAAGCCGAGGTTAAGCGCTTTAGAAATTTTGTCAAGGACAATTTTCTTCATCTCGTTGTTGCTATGGGTGATGAGCAACCAACCATTGCCAAGGTCGCGCTGTGTCTTGCCATATTTTGGGTCGCGACGGTTAGAGATGAGCGGAACTTTACAGAAACGAAGTTTCAGCGGTTCAACAAGTTCGCGCACTCTATCGGCACCTATCTTTTTGATAGCTTTAGTAAAAGTATCTGTGGCGTTCTTTTCAGCAATGAGAGTGCCATCCTTAAACTTGACCGTGAAGGTAGTCTTAGGACCATGAGTTACAGGCTCACTGGGCGACTTCCTATTATTGTGTATAACTTCGGGGTCAAGTTGAATTTCCTTTGCATCAGAAATTACGGATGCTACATTTACCTTACGCGATAGGTTTACTTTGAGCGTACCATTAGGGTCGTATTCAACAACAAGAACGAGGGGGCGTTGAACCGGTGCAAGCGTCGGCTCAATGGTTTCGTGGATAACGGGCAACACCTCGGTCTTTATTAGCTGCTCCTCTTTTTCGTTGATTTGGCTGAGCAGGTCATCGGGTATGTTGAAGCCACCACGGCGGAGATTGTCGATTGTGGTGTATAATTCTTCAAGTGTCAATTCGTTTGCCATTATATTATATGATACGAGAGGGTTTAGCGGAATATTCCTGAATGAGATAATAGAGCGAGCTGGAGGGTGTTACTGATGAGAAAATGAGCGATGATGCGGTCGATGCGATGTATTTGTTTCGCTGCGCGGCTTGGGCGGTGGATGGCCTAACTACATCACCTGGAATGAGCGAAACAAATAGCAATCTATCCGAGGCAAAGGCTTCTGCATAGCGCGGTGGCACTTTGCGATAGATTGAGCGGTTGAGTGCCACTATGATGCCGCACTTACCGCCGAGCAGTATGTCGAGCACTTCGCGCTCCATAGGTGATTGAAACCCCGACATCACTGCCACGTCATCGCGCCTTGCTACCTCGTGCGCCCAGTCGAGAGTCGGTAGCACCGACAATGGCGCAGTAGTGCGAGAACTGAAAAAGCCGATAATTGACTTTTTCAGTAAATCGCAGTTGCCGAGGTAGTCAGGTTCTCTCATTCGTCGCTATCATTATTAAGCTCATCACCCATACGATATTTAATATCGTAATTGATGATGAAGTCGAGTTCTTCGTCAGTAAAGCCATAATGCCGAGCAAGGACTTTGTCTATCTCGTCTATGATGGGCTTGGATAACTTCATGAAATAAAAGTCTTGTATAATCTCTCCGTTGTTCTTGTTATTGGTAGTAACTCTTTTTTTGTTTGTCTCCAAATCGTTTTCATATTGACTAAAGAGTGTTAACAAGGAGGAATTAGAGTTAAGAATACTAATTGGTATTCTATAACTTTCAAATTCTCGATTTGTGAGGTGTCTACAATTTGATACAACTCTCCAATACCAGTAAAATAGATTAGAGATTAAACTGCAAACAATAGACGGTTTATCTTCAGAAGAAACAAATAATTGTTTTTCTGTGGATGTTGTACTACCCTTTTCAGAGCTATAATATGTAGGATAAGATTTTATCAATCTCCAATATCTACCGCCAGCATTTTTATAGTATATTGGGGTCGAGTTTGCAGTTTTTGCTATTCTATTATTTATCGGAATGGCATTTCCAATCATTTTTTGAAGAATAGCGATTTCAATGTCAGATTGAATTTTGGGGATAACTTCTGCAATTCGAGAAGAAGGGGCATAAGAGAATAAATTAATTACTTTGAATATGTTTGGTCTATTCTCTGTGTGCCAATGCACCATTCTCGTTATATGGGAATTTTGGGATGCATTGTGTCGTATTATATGTATGCTTAATTGCTGGTCAACACCATCAAATAGTTTAGCTGGACGTTCATCCCATAGCGTACTCCATAATTCACCATGCTGGATTATTTTGCATAGGAGTTCCATTCGTGGCGTACATACACTTGCAGATGGAATAATGTATCCCTGGAGAGTAAATGGATTAGAAAGATTTACACAACGTTCAATAACGTAAGCATATAAATTTCCACAATCCTCTGTGGAATAGCCTTTAATCTGGTAAATATCGTGTACAGAGAGTTTAGAAACTCTATCTTTTTTGAAATATTCCACATACGGAGGATTGCCGATGATGACATCGAAGCCGCCGTTGCCGTGGATTATCTGATAGAACTCGGCAACCCAATGGAAGGGGTGATGTGAAGCGAGCCAATCTTCAAAGAGGGGCTGGAACATCAGTTCGCCGGGGTCGCCCTTGGTGGCGATAAAGAGGCGACGGCTCAGAGTGTCGTTCAGAGTGTTCAAGCGACTTTGCAACTCTGCCTTTGCTTGCTTAAATTCAGCAAAGTGTTCCTCCTGAACCAGTTGCAGACGTTTGAACTCGCGATAAGTAGCAGCGACAGTCTGCATTTCCTGCTCAATGCGTTCTTTGAACTCTTGATTGGCAAGCTCCTGAAGAATGTCTGTAGCCGTAGTTAGGTCTTGCTCAATTTCTTTCTCGTTGGCGTAGCCTACGAGGGTATTGCCGCAACGGATATTGAAGTCAATATCCGGCAGTGGGTCAAGACCGAGATTGTCGGCACGGTAATCGACATCGACCACGGCCACCATCTTCAAGAATAGTCGCAGTTTGGCAATCTCAGTAGCCTCTGCCATCAGGTCTACGCCGTAGAGATTGCGCAGGATGATGGACTTATAGATGAAGTAGTGGATATTCGAGCGGTATTTGCTCGTGATTTCATCAAGAGCAGCCTTGACCTTGGGATTATCCTTGAACTCGTCGAGCCGTGAGATACACTCATAGTAAAGCGGTTCAAGGATATTCATTGCGGCGAACAGGAAAGCGCCGGAGCCGCAAGTCGGGTCAAGTACTGTCACTGAGCGCAGAGCGTCGTAGAAGTTGTAGATGAACGAGCCGCTTTCGCTCTTCGCGATAAGGTCGGAGGCAAAGAGGCGAATGTCGAGGTTGTAGGTGATGAAGTCGTTTACCGACGTGATTTCACCTGCTGAGATTTTCGCCATGATACTGTCGACGCGCTGCAAGCGCTCAATGGTTTCGCGCCATATCTCGGTAGGCAGGGCAAACGGCTCGGGGGTGCGGTCGTTCCAACGTGCGCGACGAGCGAGCAGGTCGGGAGCCTCGGTGTCGAGTCCGACGGCAATATCCTGCGGTATCTTCTCACGCCAATCGGGAGTCCAACCCTGCTTGACAGCATCAAAGAGATAGCGGTCGCCGCTCATTTTAAGCGACTGCCATACCCAGCCGTCCGGAGCAAACATTGTCTCCACGGTCTTTGATGAGTGAGCTATGCGGTCAAAGAGGAACGGCAGGATGGTATTGCGGCCGATATACTCGGTGATGTCTTCTTTGGTATAGTAGGCACCCATTTGGGCGCGGTCGTTGATATACTGCTCAAAGATATAGCCGAGCACATCGGGGTTGATGTCCTTGCCCGAAGCGGTTACGCGAGTGTCAAGATGCCACTGCCACTTGTCGAAGAACTCAAAGAGGCTAACGAAAGCATCGTCCTCGATGTCAATGTCGGCGTAGTCACGCTCAATTTGGTGCTGATCGAACATACCGCCGTTAAGGTAAGGTATGCGACCGAATTGACGCTCAAACTCGCGGTCGTGCTTGGGGTGGTTGAGTCCGTCGGAGAATAGGCGACGGAGGAAACGCAGATAGAACGTGGAGAAGAACTGGTTTCTTCCACGCTGCTCTATGCACTCCCGGAGTTTGTCACGCAGATAGTTGGGATTACCGTCAAGAAATCCCTTCTTCTGAATGAAGTAGCAGAACATGAGTCGGTTGAGCATAACCGACGCATACCACTGCTTATTGCGATTGTTCTTAATGTCAATTTCATCGTCGATGCCGGTGATGAATTTGGCAAAGGCAGCGTGCTGCTTCTTAAATCCGGCATAAAAATCTTTAGTGATTTTCTCGGAGTTGACAAAGAAGGCACGATGCACTGCCTCCTTGACATCAACGATTGTGGTGACATCGGCGGGGCTGAACTCGATGTCATCAATTTTTGAGAAAAGGAAGTCGGCATGGGCTGCGTCAAGATATTCAAGCGAAACAAGGTCGCGCTTGTCAACGTTCTTCAACGGCACAACCCAAAGGTGATGCTTAGGCTCACGGCGAAGAACGTATATCGAGATGTAGTCTTGTGCCTGGCGACGAAGTTGGTTGTCGATTTTTCGTACCAACGAGTTGTTGGGCAGTTCGTCGACTTCTGCAACTACGACCTGCAGACCGTTGCGGTCGGCAATAGTCTGAAATTGATACTCGGTTTCTTCGATAATAATGGGCAACAACCGAGAATTGCCTCGCCAACGGTTCCAGCCGAGATATGTGATGAACAGCTCGCGGAAGTCGTTGGAGTCTATAAGTCTTGTAAAATCGTTTTTTCTCATTGCTCGCTATTTTTAAGCCCCATAGAGCATATGATTTTATTTTCTTTGCCAGGAGTGTCATCTTCGACGATGTTGCAGAGCTGACCGTTCTTTCGTAGTTCAAGAACGTAGTCGACAATTTCATCGTCGGCATTTCGGGCGTTGTTTCTTAACATACGACCGAGAATGAATTTGGCATTTTCCTGCAAAGGATAATTGTATATCTCGTCGATGGCATATTTCAGTTCCTCGCGACGCTCAGGCCCGAAGAAAAGGTTATCGCCCTGCTGATAGTAGTTTTCGAGAAGCTGCACGATGCGGTAGCGAGTGCTGAAACGATTGCCGAGCATACCGCCGACGTTGGTAACGGCTTGCTCCTTGATAAGCGCGACGGCATCTGCCACGAGTTCGTGGTGGTCGGCGAGAGGTTCAAGCGCCGGTGTGCCGGGCTCGCAAGCAAGCGCTTGAAGTATGCGCTGTTGCGACTGGGTTACGAACTTGCCGTTGTGGTCGAGCCACGTAAGCACATCGTAGTCGTTGGCGGTGCGAGCGTAAGTGATGACACCCTCGCCCATATTGCCGTAAACGGCTTTGGTCGAGTATATCATATTTTGGAGGCTCGGTATGATTTCTTTGAGCTTCTTGTCGCGCTTGACAGCCGCGCTCCATATTTGGAAGGCTTGCGAAGCGAGGTCGACGTCGTTGTCGTCGGCATCGTCAAGCACACCAGCCTTTTCGTTGAACATATCACGGAGGTTCTGCTGGTTGCCCTCAAAGAAAATCTCGTCGGAGCCGACTATATCAGCGTTGGCGTTGATGCGGTCGTTGAGACGGCCACGCAGATTTATGATTTCTTCTATGCCGTCGGCGGGGAAGAAAGAATAGCAGTAGATGTCTTTAGCCGCCTGACCGATACGGTCAACACGACCTGCTCGCTGGATAAGGCGGATAATAGCCCACGGCAGATCATAGTTGACAATGACGTGGGAGTCCTGGAGGTTCTGACCCTCGGAAAGAACATCGGTGGCGATGAGTATGCGTGTCTGCTCATCAGCCGGGAGTTCCTTGTCATTGCTGTGGGGCGAGAACTTCTCCACAATGGCTGTGGGGTTGTCACTGTTTCCGGTGGCAATATCCACGTGCTTGAAGCCACGCTTGCGAAGCTGATTGTAAATGTAGCGGGCTGTATCTGAATATTGTGTGAAGATGATGACCTTATCATCTTTATGCTCCTTGAAGTCGGGATGTGTGCCGCGAAGCAACTGCTCCAGCTCGTTGAGCTTTTGGTCGTTCTTCTGCTCCCACTTGCCGCAAAGAGCAATCATTTTGAGGATTGTTTCGCAATCCTTTTTGAGTTGCTGTTTGAGGGTGCGTTTGAAGTATGTGGGGTCAAGCCACGACACGTTTGTCTTCGATGAAAGGATGTCGTAATATTCCTTTGCCTTTGCCATATATACGGCAAGGTCGGTTGGAATATTAAGAGCTGCGTCAACGGCAGGGTCAACGCGGCCATCCTCGCCGAAGATACCGCCGGTATCGTTGTCCTCGTCCTCGCTGTAATCTTCGGGTAACGAGTTGTCATCGCCAATGGGGAGAGGCAACTTGTTGTCGAGGGCGTAAAGGAAAACGCAGTTGCGAAGCACATGGCGGTATAGGGTAAGCAGATATGAGAAACCGCTTGAGTCCATGCGCTTGAAGAAGGTGCTTCGGCAGAAGCCCATCATTCTTTCTCCGGCGCGAGACAGATTGTCGAGCAACGGCTGCACATGGCGCGGTGCATCTGCGGCTGCTTTCTCACTTATGTAAAGGCTGAGGCCGTAACGAGGCAACTTCAATTCTCCCATCAAGTCAATCATCTCGTCGGAGTACAGACGAGTGTATTGGTCGCCGGGCGTAGTCTTGAACTTGACGGAGCGCGGCACACGGTCAGGGAATTTTGAGATGCGACCGTCGGAAAATTTGAGATACTTGCGTCCGTCCTCGGGGTCGGTAAGCGCAAAGTGCTCTTTGATGAAGGAGCGTGTGCGGCGAACGAGAAAGAGTTTCATAAGCTCGTTCCAGTCCTCGACGTTCTCGCTCTTTTGGAAGGCGCCGATTGTGCGGATGTGGGTATCGCTGTGGCGAGTCATAAATCCGCGGTCGCCGCCGATGCTTTCAATGTAGCGTTCGGGGCGTATGCCGAGGTCTTGGTCGTCGGCAATGAACAAGCGCAACTGGTTGGCGAGGTCGTTGTAGTGCTTGTTGTAAGGTGTCGCCGTCAACAGAAGCACACGACTGCCAAGACGCTCGATAAGCTGCTTGATGTTGTTATAACGCTTGCCGCCGTTGCGCAAGTTGTGGCTTTCGTCGATTATTATAAGACGATAGTAGCGGGAATGGTCTACGTCGATGGGCTTTGACATAGACATGATTTCCGCTTTCAGGTCGTACTTCTTGACGTACTTTCGCCACATATCTTGCAGGTTTGCAGGGCAAATAATTAGAGTGGAGCCGCCACGGTCCATCTCGAAAATCTTTGCCACGGCGCAAGCGGTAATAGTCTTACCAAGACCTACAACGTCGCCAATCATCGCTCCACGGCGTTTGTCGTTGTTCAAATGGTGAGCAACAATTTTGACTGCGTTCTGCTGGAAGTCGAAAAGGTCGTGCTGAAACTCAGGGGAAAGAGTGTACTCTTTCACGCCGTTTCGTGCTTCCTCGCTCAGATGATAGGCGATTTTGAGATAGATGTAATACGGCGGTATGGTCTTGTCAGCCGCCCAGCTATCTTCAATGGCGCGGATAAGGTCGTCGGTGATGTCGAGGCTGAAATTGTCGTTCCAGCGGTCTTCAAACCAATTTCTGTAGATTTCAGCCTGGTGGCGGTCGTAGTTTTCTACGTTAAGTTCACCCTGGTATTTCAGTCCCGAATAAGTCAGGTTACTGCTCCCCATGAGCGCTGAAATGGGGGCAGCGTGGCTATCGGGGTTATATGCCAAATAAAGTTTGGCGTGGATTGGCCCTTTGACGGCAAGTTTCACGACAACTTTCTTGCTGCGGAGCTGCATAGCAAGGCGGCGAAGAGTCCACTCGTCATGCTTTGTTGGTATGCCTAAGAGCAACTGCTTGCGGAACGAGTCGGCAATCTTGCGCTTGATGCGCTGTGCCATTTCCGCGTCGGGCGTATTGTCCTCTTGCGAATAGAGGATGCGCACGAGGTCTTCGGGCGGTTGGTGCATACCGACGAGAAGGCGGCAGGTGCGGTGGATGCTTTCGCGCCCCTCAATAACAAAATCACCTTCGAGACGGTCGACTTGATCTACGACCAAGTCCCAGCCACGAAGGTTGAAATAGCCGACACAAAAATCGACGCGCTTAACGCCACCATCAGTGATGATGTCGTTAAGCCCCTGCTCGAATTTCATGTCTATGTTGTCATATATATTTGCCATGCAAAGTAAAGGATTAGAGATTACATTTTAGTTAGTCGTCCAAGCCAACGACTTCGTATTTCAGACGGTCAACAGATGATTTAGAAAGACCGTCACGCATATCGGAAGTCCACACAACTGAATGAGGGTTGGCTACCGTTTTTGTGGTTCCGTCTTTATACTGAACGGATAGTGAAGTTATCTTTGCGTACTCTACCACATCCGTAAACCAAGCATATTCAAAATTGTATGAGGCGGTTTCGTCCGGCTCTATGGGGCCGATGCACCTCTTGGAAATGGGGCGACCAACACGGTCGTCGACAGCATTGTAGCCGACAAACGAAATGTTGACGTACTTGATTGTTTTCTGAGTCGGGTTGTAGAATGTAAAGCGAATGCTTGTGCCATCGGTGTATTCGCTTTCATCATATACGCCCCAAGAATATATTGAGATGCCCTTTGAAGAGAGAGCCTTGATTTTATCAATGGTTTCTCCCATCTTATTCATATAGCGATAGTATGATAGAGCCTTTTGTAATTCAAAGAAGGCATCTCGAACTTCGGGCGTGGCACTCATCAACGAGTCCAATTTCAATTTGCCCTCCTGAGAGAGTTTTACCTTTGAAGTGGGTATGTAGAAGGCTCTGCCGTCCATAGCTGCTTTGTAAAAGTCCTCGCCTCTGACTGTGATTTTATCCCCGATAAAGAACAAGTCCCCCTCTGAGAGGTAGGCATCGGAAGATAAGTCGTTGGCTGAGGATGAATATTTGTAGGGCTTGATAGTCTGCCCTACACTGCCGGAGTAGCCACTCAAACCACCGTAGATGTAGCCAAAGTGAAATGGGAACTCAACTTTGGGTACTTCCAATCTTACGTTGTAGTCAATTTCATAGGTTTTATTTGAGTCAGCAACATCTGCGAGTTGCGACTCATCAAACCAAATAGTTTTATCAGAAGAATAGGAATACCGACTGGTGCTAATTGGCAGCGGAAAGGTACGCTCGTTGTTATCCTCGTCGATGGCTGTAACTCGAAGTTGAAATTGGGGTGTGTTTCTTAAATCAATGATAGCATCGGTGCCGGTGCAACGATATTTCTTTACATTCTTGTAGACGGTGGTTGAATAACCATCGCTTTCGGCAGAGTATATGTTTTGTCCTGCAAGGTTCAATTTGTCGGATAAACCTGTAAGGTGTACGATGTAATCTCCTCTGTCAAGGTAGCTATTAGGAATAGACCAAATTATTTCTTCCCCTGTCGCAGTATTCGTGAGATAGACGTCAAATGACGGGTTCGATAGATAGCCGGATTGACCTTTCTGCCGAACATCATTGACAAGGAATTGAGCACCTACAAGTTCTATCGCCGGGGTGCGTTCTTTGACCGTCTTATAATAGTAGCCGTCCTCATAAGACTCGCTGCGGTAAAGATGACGGAGTGTATAATGCTTTCCCTCTTTGGGATTTTTCTTGGGGCGTTGCTTAATCCAAATAGTATCGGGAACTACGTATTTGAACATAGTAATGTCCTTGTTAGGAGCGAAATCAGAGAACCTAATGGTGTCACCCATGAGCAGTGGGACAAGCCCTTCCATCTTATCTGCATTAGCATAAGCTGAATATTCGCTGAATTTATCGGCGAATGTGGTTACACCCTTGGCTGATGCCAAAAAGCAAGTAAATGATAGACCTATGAGAAGTAGAAATAGTTTTTTCATGGCTTAGTGGAATTATTGTTGTTTAGCGGCTTCAAGAAATTCAGTGTCAACAGTCAAGCCGACTTTCTCCATAGAGGCCGAGTATTTCTTGATGACTTGCTCAATCTGCGAGATGGTGCCGTAATTGCGGTCATCGCGAGCAGCAATCATTGTGTCGATAAGAAATTGTTTCGCTTCTTCTTTCTTGCCGAGGGCTAAAAGAAGATTGAAATGATACGCGAAATTGTCCTCTTTGGGGGCGATTTTGCGCTTGATTTGCGAAACATTGTGGCATAGGTAAAAGTATGCCACAACCATAATAATGCCGAGTACGGCTTCTATAAAAATTATAAGGGTGAGTTCACCGTCCATTACTTATGCGATTTAGAAATTAATTGAATTTGCAAAGTTAACACTTTTTTACGAATATGCCATGTTAAATCGTTGGGAGTTAATAGAAATCTCACAAAAACGATTTAGAATTTGAATAGAGGTAGTGCGCTCATAATAGCACTACCGATAGAAGAAATCTTTGAAGCGGTATCAAGATAATCTGGGCCAAGTTGTTTTGTGAGATATTGGAGTTGCAAATCCAATTTCTCAATGTTGGCTTTCAAGATTTCTTCCTGGGCGGTAAATCCGCCATGCGTCCACATATCATGTGCTTTTACATCTACTGTAATTCGAGCCCCCGAAGGGTTCATAAAGAACGTGGCTTTGATAAGGCCAAGGTCTTGAAAATGACGAAGTATCATTATGGCTGTATCGTCAGACATGCCTAAATCTTCGTCATATTCATCAAAATGCATTTCAATGCGTGGCGCATCGGCAGAAATTATTTCTGCCAACAATCTATCTTTTAATTGTGGGGTTATAAGTGCCATATATTATTGTTTTGGAAATTCTCGGTGGGATAAGCCTTTGTATTTCTCGTCGAGGGTCGCGATGAAATCATCGAGCGGTTTGCCCTCGGCGAGCAGGTTGTGGATTGTGAGGAAATCGTGCCAGCGGAGTTTATGCCAGTAATCAACTGCACCCGGCGACACCGAAAATCGGCAGCATTTGAATGAGCGGTTGTTGACATCGACGTTTACCCAAGGGGCAAAAGGCAACGAACCTCCTGAAAAGGTTTCGTCCTTGTAGCCGAGTTTCAACAAACGCTCGACTACAATGTCCTTGAAATCTTCGTTTACAAGAAAGTGCTGCATATCACGATTGAGTTTAATACGCAAAGGTACGGTGGAGGGTGTGCAAAAATCCTGCACTACCTTTGTTAATAATTATTAAATATAGCGAGTATTGCCCTCGTGTTCACAACGAATTTTGTGATCATCGAGGAAACGAGCGAATTTGTCGGCACCTTTTTCAGTGCCGAAGTTGTCGAGCATGAAAGTCTTGAGTGCGTCGGTATCGGCTACTCCTGCGGCTTCCATAGTCTTTGATATGGATATGCCTTTAAGGGAGTTCTCGCGCTCAAAACTTTTATCCCAGCGATATTCGTCTACGCTGATACTATATGGGCCAATGTGAACTGTGATTGAAACATTGATGCCCTCAACTTTGCTATCGAAAAGTTTGAAATCCATTGCTGTCGAAATTTGAGACACAAATGTAGATAAAAATCATGAGATTTTTACACCGGCAGAATAAAAAATCAAGGCTGGCACCTTGATTCCCGTTCCCTCCGACGTGCTCTTAGTCACAATTTTATTATATTTGGAGGAATACTTAAATTTCAAAATATGAACAGGAACCGAACAGTCGCCGGTCTTGATGTCCACAAAGATAGCATTTATCTTTGTATTATGGGTCATGACGAGGTGATTATTTTTGAAAAGACCTACGGAGTGCTGACCCCGGACCTTCGTCAGATGTGTCAGGACATGGTGGATCGAGGAGTAACCGAAGCCGCTATGGAAAGCACGGCAGTCTACTGGGTGCCGGTATGGAACGAGCTTTGCGACTCGATGGAACTCAAGCTTGTAAACCCGTACTTCATCAAGCAGCTCCCCGGTCGCAAGAGTGATGTAAAGGATGCGCAATGGATAGCCGAGTGTCTGCTTAAGAACCTTATAAGAGGCAGTTTTGTGCCTGAGCTCCTCTTTGAGAGCCTGATAAGCATAAATGGAGAACTAAGCAGCGGCAATAGAAAGTCGAGAGCCGCTTTGTAAGTCGGCTCTCAGACCATCTATAACTATTTCTGTCGTGTTGTTAAATTGTTTTATGCTCTCCATCCCAAGGAAATATGATATATTGAATGCCGATTCGCACGTTTCATTTTTATCATTTGCAAATATAAGAAATATTTTGGAATATTGTTGAAAACAGATGGAATTTTTATGTGTGTTACGCACCATCCGGATATTAGTGCATTAGTTTTTTAGCGGAGGTGGGTGGGGAGGATTTGGGAGATTTGGGTTTTTAGTTTATTTAGGTCTTGGGGGGCGGCGAGCTCTTGGGATAGGGAGGTTACTCCTTTGTCGGTGAAGCCGCAGGGGTTGATCAGGGTGAAGGCTCGGAGGTCGGTGTTGACGTTGAGTGCGAAACCGTGCATGGTTACGCCATGGCTCACTTTGACGCCGATGGCGCATATCTTGCGGGGCTGTCTCCCTTGCCAGTCGATCCAGACGCCGATGGCATCTTTGTTGCAGGTGGCTTGTATGCCGTAGCCTGCCAAGAGTTCGATGACGGAGTGTTCGAGTATCTCGATGTATTGTTTTACGCCGAGATGGTGGCGTCGGAGGTCGATGATGGGATATACCACCAACTGTCCGGGGCCGTGGTAGGTGATGTCCCCTCCCCTCTCGATGCGTATACATTCGGCGCCGAGGCTTCGGAGGTATTGCTCGGAGGCTAACATGTTGTCGGCATTGCCATGGAAGCCGAGGGTGTATACGGCGGGATGCTCTACGAGGAGGATTCGTTCGTCGGCGTCGGGATCTTCTTGTAATTGAGCCACATGTTTCTTCTGCAGATCCCATGCTTCGCGGTATGGGATCAGACCCAAGTCTTCAATTATCATAGCGGATGGATGGGGATTAGTGGATATGTTTTTCGGCGTGATAACTGCTGCGCACCATGGGAGCCGACTCGACATGGCGGAAACCCTTCTTTCTGCCGATTTCTCCATATTCGGCGAATGTGTCGGGATGGATATAGTCGCGTACCGGGTAGTGTAGTTTGGAGGGTTGCAGGTATTGACCGATGGTCATGACCTGGCAACCTGCGGCGAGGAGATCGTCCATGGTTTCGAGAATTTCTTCGCGAGTTTCGCCGAGGCCGAGCATGATGCCGGACTTGGTGCGTATTCCCTTGGAGGCGATATATTTGAGTACGGCGAGGGAGCGGTCGTAGGTGGCGACGCTACGCACATCGGGGGTGAGGCGTCTTACAGTCTCCATATTGTGGGAGATGATGTCAGGTTTCTGCTCGATGATGAGGTCGATCAGGTCGGTGCGACCCTGGAAATCGGGTATGAGGACCTCCATGGTGATGCCGGGACATCTCTCCTTGATGGTGCGGATGGCGTCCGCCCAGTGATGTGCGCCCTGGTCGGGGAGGTCGTCACGGTCGACCGACGTCATGACTATATGCTTGAGGTTTAGCGACTTGATACTCTCAGCGATATCTATAATCTCTTGGGGATCGAGGGGAAGTGGTTTGCGGTTGGTGACATTGCAGAACTTGCAATTTCGGGTGCATATATTACCGCAGATCATGAATGTGGCAGTGCCTGCCCCCCAGCACTCGGCGCGGTTGGGACACATGCCGCTGCTGCAGATGGTGTGAAGATGCTTATCATTGAGGAGTCCGATCACATCCTTGGTTTTGAAGCCGTGAGGGAGTTTTACCTTTAGCCACTCGGGTTTGCGACGGAAAGAGACTTTATGATTATCGGGGTTGGAATTTTGGTCGGTCATGGTTGGATTTAAAGTATTTTTTGACGTTAGGAACGTTATTGACGTTTTTGACGTTAGGAACGTTATTGACGTTTTTGACGTTAGGAACGTTAGGAACGATTTTTATGATTTTTGGTTTTTGTTTTTTAGGTTTTGGTTATTATTCGGTCGCCTATGTATTTGGCTATGTCGGAGCGGATGGATAGCAGCGACTTCAGTTCGAGTTGGAGTCGTTGTTCTTCGGCGGTATCGCCTTTGCCGGCGATGGCTTGGAGTTGCTTGACAAGATCTCTGATGCGGAGATTGATGAGACCCTCCTTCCACTCATTGAAGGCACGGACGAGGAGCACGTTGAGACGGTCCTCCTCGCGCTCGTTGGATGGGTCTTTGAGGTAGATATTGCTAAGGTGATGCTTATCGAACATAAGTTCGAGCACGAGTTGGCGGATGTCGGCATCCTCGTGACTACCGAGCACACGCCCGGGGTAATCCTTGGCGACTTCGTGGAGTGCCTCCTCTCGCATGGCGGAGATTTTCTCCTCGAGTTTTGCCTCCTCTCGTTTGATTTCGGCGGTAGATGCACCGGCTTCGGCGATTTTGTTGTAACCATCTTGGCGCATTCTATCGCATTTGAAATCGATATCTTTGGTGCACTGTTCGAGATGACGTTGGAAATCGGGACGCAGGGCATGGAGGAGATGGAACATACGGCTGAAGATCTCGATAGAGAAGGTCATATCGGAGTCGGCG